>Ga0315312_1002382_pt1 | contig 13108 bp, 15 predicted proteins | sample TDP7_MG_FD_203629 | JGI IMG/M metagenome (GOLD analysis project Ga0315312, IMG submission 203629) | Freshwater sediment microbial communities from Lake Towuti, South Sulawesi, Indonesia - TDP7 | ecosystem: Environmental > Aquatic > Freshwater > Lake > Sediment | place: Indonesia: South Sulawesi... | reverse complement strand
TAGCGGTCCGCAATGAATGCGGGCATACTGCCCACTATAAGTGAGAAGGCAAATCCTATAGATGGTTCACAGCCTTCCTTAAAGCCTAGCGTGCTAGTAAGGAATTCAATGAAATTCTTTAGGCCGGGAACTAGCTCAGGAATGAACTCTGGAAAAATATAGATAAAGGTAGTCTGAGCAGCAAGGAACAGCATCAAGGGCAAAGAAGCTGCAAAGATGAGATAAGATCTCCAATAGGATACAGGATAGTTGATCTGAAGGGCATCACTTAGGAACAGAAAAACAACAGACACCATTGGCAGAACTGCGAAGGAGAAGATGAAAAACGTCTCGGCGGATATGTTCAAACCTGTCTCAGGAAGGGCAAAGCTGATAACGAACATCATGTAGAGCCCTAAGGCCCCTAAGATTTCTACAATAGAGTAAGCCTCCATCAAGGCTCCCATGCTTTCCCCCATCCCCTTGATCCGCGTAGCCATATTCCTGAACATGGCATTCGTCTGGGCATAGAGGTAATGCAGAACGTCTCCTCCTGTTCTAAGAGTTGAAGCGTAACCAAGTAGTAGGTCTTTGTAATCTTTAAGGCCTATGACCCTGGCTGCTTTCTCCATGGCTGAGACAGGATCGCATCCCGAGGATAAGATCAGACCTTGGATTCTTTCGATCTCTTCACGAAGCTTGGGCAAGAGGTCTACATTCTTCAGTCGGAGAAGACTAACATAAGGGTTCAAGCCCCCACTGGCCATCACACTCATGTGCATCGAAGCGTAGGGGATTTCATTTTTGAGTCCCGAAATTCTATTCGAAGCCTTCAGGCTCGGAATCAGGAGTCCGACTAGGAGAACGAGCAGAGGTGAGATGGCGAGTATGATCCCGCTCATGGGGGTCGACCAGACTATGTAGATTATGAGGAAGACAGGGCCAAGCCAGACAAGTATCTGCGGATAGAAATTGAACAACCAGAAAACGAGGAAAGTCACCCCGGCTACTGTGCCAGCTATCATGCTGAAGAAAACTACTATGGACAAGTATATCTCAGGATGAATATTCATGTTCGCAGCATCGATGTTGTCTTCTAAGCCTCTATGCAGACGGAAAAGCGTTCTACCTAAAGGACCGAAGAGGGAATAACAGAAATCACTAAAATCAGTCAACCCTTCATCTCACCATCCTACACATTCTGGCTCTTCTCAGGATTCACTTCGAGTGGGACCGTAGCAGTTTCTACCAAGTGGGTCTTGGCTGAAGAATGTGATACTTTCTTATCGCTCTGTTTCTTAACCCAGGTTCTCACGGCTCTTTCTCCTTTTTGTTTCTTTGCTGCTTCGATCGGTTGGCCTTCACAGTAGTTTATTATGGCTTGGGCCACTTCTTGTGGGTTCATGCTCAGTTGGACCATCTTTCGAATTGCTACTTCCCTCTTTTTGATTTCGTTCAGGATCTTGCTCATGTCTAAACCTTTCAAGGACGCTATCTTCTGCAGCAGGAAACTCTTTGAAAAATCAGTCTTGAATGTATCTGTAACCGGATCCCATTCTGAGATAGGATTGTACTTTTCATAGTCGACCACTTCCCACACGTTTCTGATCCTTCGTCCGAAGGATAACCCTCCTTTGTTCTGGGGTAAATCAACCCTGGCAATATAGATACAAAGGTTCATCAATGGGATGTAGATCTCAGAGACGTTCATAGGAGGCGAAGTCAACCGTTTGACAGCGTGGTCCAGGCTGTCTGCGTGCATCGTGCACATTCCTCCGTGCCCTGTCGCTATGGCTTGAAAGAGGACATAGGCTTCTTCTCCTCGAACCTCCCCCACGATGATGTAGTCTGGTCTATATCGCAGCGTATGCCTGACAAGGTCGAAGAGAGAAATCGATGTAGTATCAGAGGCGCCAAACTTTATTGACCTTCTGCTAACCAGTTGTACCCAATTCGTGCGTGGCGGATTTAGCTCCGCGACTTCCTCAACTGTTATCACCTTGTCGTTCGGCGACAGAAGCCCAGTTAACCCGTTGAGAATGCTCGTCTTTCCGGCACCTGTTCCTCCTAAGACCAAGAGGTTCATCTTGTTTTCAAATAGAATCCACATATAGGCGGCGATTTCTTCATTCAAGGTACCTAATTTTATCAGATCAGCTATGGAGAAGGGTTCCGACCTGAACTTTCTGATGCAGAAGGTGCTGCCGAATGTTGAAACTTCCCGCATAAAGGTGGCTGCAAGTCTGTGCTTCTCCGGGAGCATGGCGTCGAGCATGGGATAGGCGCTTGAAATATGCTTCCCAGACATGTGGGCAAGTTTTATGATGAAGTTGTTATAGCCGTACTCGTTGGCAAATTCGGTGTTCGTCGGTATGCTCTCATACTTTCTATGCCATACATAGAGGGGTTTGTTCAGACCGTTACATGAGACGTCTTCAATATTTGGGTCCATCATGATTGTGTGAAGGTCACCGTATCCCGCCAAGTCTCTGACTACATAATAGAATATTTTCTCCCATGATTTCTCACTGAACTTTCCTAGGGCTCTTTTATACTTCTTTGCAATCCTCTGGGCTTCTGTGAGAACATAGGTTGAAACATCTGTCTCTATGGTTTCAGGCGGCCTAAGTTCCTTGTTAAGGACTGTCACAAGCCTCTCATGGGCTTTCTTTTCCGCTTCGTCTAGTGGAACTTCCTCAACAAAGTACTTGAGGTTTCCCTCTGATTCTGGAAGCTGGACAATGCTCACCTTTGCCATAGGGTTGTGAATTCGGTAACTCTCAATTACCTTTAGAGAGGGGTCTCTGGGATAGACAATAATGTCCTTCTTATCGATCTTCTTCTCGTCTTTCTTTTTGCCGCTCAATTTTCCAAGAAGATTCATAGGTACCCCTCTACGCGAGAGGTCGTTTACGCCTCCCTAGTTCAAAGGTGAAAATAAAAAAGGGGACGAGGTCTTACGGCAACGCCAGCATCTGTGGATAGTCCTTGCCAGCTGCGCTGTGGAACTTCAAGTCGAGAGTAGTTCCGGCTTCGAAGAGGCTAATGTCTATGTCTAAGTATACGTCTCCCGAGGTACCTAATGGAAGGCTCATTGGAAGGGCTCTTATGGTGATGTTACCCGCGGGATATTCATCGTAAGGTTTGCCATTTATCAGGACGTAGCTTATCGTTGCATCAGCTGAACCAGAGTTCTTTAGTTCGACAGTTACTTCATAGTAAGTTGCGTTTTTCACTGCGTAGCAGCTAGTTATCTCTACCTTTTCGAATCTTGTGTAGAGGCCTGCGATGCCTCCCATCCAATAGGAAACAGCGACAGCTACGACGATCGTGACGGACACTAGTATGACAGTGGCGATTACTGGGCTCAGACCCCTTATGCTTTTAACTATTCTTCGGGTCACAATTGTCACCTTTGAAGAATTTTGTGTTGGAACGCTTGATAAATGAGTTATGAAGACAAGGTCTATCTTTAGGGTATATATTTACAAAACTGGAAAATCAGCCCATACAGGTTATGCAGAACTCCTCTGTTTTTGGGTTCATCTCGCCCACTGAACAGAAGAGAGATGCGGGCTCTTAATTTGTTTTTTATCGCAAATGGCAGCATGCTTCTTGTCTTTTCCTAGAAAAAAGAACCTTCAGGAATGGTTTCTAAGTTCATAAGATAAATATTATCTAATATCAAGACATTTCCTAGAAGGTTACGGGGATTCCTTTAAGTTCGCCCGAAATTTAGACCTTAAGAGTGGGATAAATGAAGGAGTTACTCGAATTCCTTAGAGTGTTCATTAGTTTCCTCTTTTTAGCCATCTCTTCGTGGTATGACTTCAAGACGCGAGAAGTCCCTAACCTGGTATGGTTATTCTATGCTCCGATCGGCTTGGTGATGACTCTTCTCCAACTCTATCTTGGCTATCTAGCGGGAGAGAACATGTCTTCAATTATCTGGCTTCTCTCCTTTGCAGTGACATCTGGAATCTCATTGGCTCTATTCCATATCAGCTTCTTTGGCGGGGCTGACGCGAAAGCTTTAATCTGCCTATCTATAGCTCTGCCTGTCTACCCCTCGCTAGTTCGTCGATATGCTGAATGGGTCACACCATTCTTCCCATTGGCTGTGTTAAGCAACGCCGTACTAAGCTCTTCGTTACTGGTCTTAGGGATCGCAAGCCTTAACCTGTTAAGGCTGGTCCAAGCTGGAGGAAAGATGTTTGAAGGGCTCGAGAGCGAACCTCTTTGGAGCAAAATTCTCGCTTTCGCGATCGGTTTCAAAGTCGACCCAGACAAGCTTACAAAGGGTTGTTATTACATACCCCTCGAATGCTTTTCGCGAGGTAAAGATGGTGAGATCATCCGACATCTAAAAATATCTCCCCGTCTAGAAGACGAAGATTCAGAAAAAGTTGAGAATTGGATTGATCTTACTCGAGAACTGAACGGGAAGGTTTGGGCAACACCGGGTCTCCCATTTCTGTTATTTGTCATGGTTGGCTTCGTTGCTGCCCTTCTTGTTGGAGACTTCGTCACTTGGCTGGTTACTCAGTTAATCGCCCTTAGAGGGGTTTAAACTGCTTAGAATCCATGTTCTGAAAAGATCATTGTTCTTTCCTCAAGAGGAGACTGCCTGGCTTGTCTGCGGTTTGTTAGTGTCGCTATCAAGGTGTCCGCTGTCGCCAAGTATCTAAGTACATCCCTTCCTTTCTCTGTGAGCTCATATGTTCTTCTAGTTCCAGTTTCGACTGTTCTAAGTAGGCCATTCTCAATCAGAGAATTGAGAATCCTCTTGAATGGCTTCCACGCCAGATTGCATTTGTACATTATGTTAGTGGGCTTATCGACCCCTGACCTAACAGCTTTCAGGACGTCGAGGTAGATTTCTAGTTTGGATCTTTTCGACTTCATATTAACCTATATCTTAAATAAAGATCACAAATTTTATATCTTGTGTCCCCGTAGGCAAGAGGTACTCGGTGACCATTTTGGGGATACACAGAGTCGAACTCAAGTCTTCTCTCAAGAAAAAGAATATCTTTAGCCTCCTTTCAAATACCAATGCCAGAGGAAGTGATGAAACCCATAGCATCTTCAGAGGGCGTAACCATCCATTGCCCAGAGGACGGCAGATTCTCGTTCTTTAACAGTCCATACCCAGCCCATCACTCCTTCGCTGGCATCGACGTGTATCCCAAAAGATGTTTTGGCGGCATTGCTCCATCGCCAGTGCGAGGCGAGGTGACGATGGTCAGGATGGTCAAGTGCCCTAAGCCAAAAGACTTTGAAGGCTCAGATCACGATTATGTCATTCTTCTCAGAAGCTTAGAGAACCCAGAGAGGTTGATCAAGATTCTACACGTTAGACCTCTTGTCAAGGCAGGCGAAACTGTTGAACTTGGCGCAGATTTGGGGATTCTCCTAAGGTCCGGATTTTTCGATTTCTGGACAGATCCGCACGTTCACGTTGAAGTTAGGACACTGTCGGACTCCATCCGAGCCAGAGGAGGTTTCACGCTTCAAAAACTAATGAAAGTAGACAAAATAGAAGCAACGGTGAAGAACTTAAGCGGGACTGTAGTCGAATCCAAGCGTGAATACTCTCTGGTTGCGCTTGACGAAGAGTTCGAACATGGTATGCCAGTCGATTTGAATGGTGAGGCTGGTCTCCTAGACGCGGGAATACCACATTACGGATGGATCGGAGTGCATATGACGAGAACACCACTAGTAGGCGGAACCATAAGGCTTTGTGGAAGAAAGATAGGAACCGTAGTATCTACTCGCCATAACATGTGCGTTGCTCAGTGTTGTAGCTTGGGCTTTTCACTGAATGGGAAGCCGGTCAGGCTGTCTTTCTACTTGTACCCCTCATCTGCTGCACTGGTGAAGATTATTCCCAGCCAACCTGGTGCGTTTTGCTTAGAGGGGTCTGAATGGGTCAAGGTAGTTATCTCTTGAAATTCCACTCCCAAGTAGCATACTTTTCTGCTCTCAGTTTCCTGGCGAGTTGCTCCTCAAACTCGAGAGTCTGTTCAGGCACAAGCTTTACCTTGAAGGAATCCTCGAATCCTCTTACGAGAGCTGCTTTTAGTTCCTCGAAGCTCACTTGCCTTTTGAGGAACACGTCTAAAGATGTAACCCTCTCTTCAACAGATTTGATTAGCTTGTCGCGGATCTTCTCGTTTGGCACCTTCAAGATAGTGAACATCAACGAGGGGTTGACTTCGCGGAGTATAGTGCCGTGCTGATGCACAACGTTCATCCCCCGAGTTTGAGCATTCCCAGAAATTTTCTTACCCCCTACTATTATATCGTTGATAGGCTTGAATTCCGACGGAATTCCCAGAAGGCTTAGTCCTGAAACCAAGCCTGAGCAGAGCGTATGATAGGTCTTCTGGAAGTCTCCCGAGATTAACCTATGATCCTCGTTGAGAATTAGACTGTAGGTTAACTCCCCGTCTCTGTCGTGGTAGACTGCTCCTCCGCCTGTTCTCCTCCTCACATAGTCGATGTCTCTTTCATTGCAGGCTGCAATATCAATCTCCTCTTCCATGCCTTGAAAGTAGCCTATTGAGACCGCGGAGGGTTCCCACCTAAAGAACCTTAAGGTGTTCGGCACAAGGTTACTTGACCTTGCTATAGCGATTGCCTCATCCAATGCCATGTTATAGAAGGCATCATGAAGCCCTGTGTCTAACAGACGCCATTTCTCAGTCATCCTTCTCACCGGCCATCACGATACATCTCGCAAAGTCTTCCGGAGAAGCGCCCAGCAAGGTGGCGTTGCTCTTCTCCATCAGGTCCTTGATGACCTTTGTCAGAATCTTTTCGTTGAGTGACTGTCCCACTAATCTTTTTTCCAGTTCTTCTATGAGTTCTTCTGGGTGAAGAAAGAAATCTCCCGTGATCTTTATTTTGTTTATCAGGTTGCCTTTGGTTGTGAGTTGAACCTTGATCAGTTTGCCGCCCGCAACCTTGTATTCTGCCTTGCCCATAAAACTCCACCATGAAAGTTAAGATACCTTTACTGCATAGACGCGCATTTCCTCCTCAACAAGATGCTGTCAATGGCCATGCGCAGAGCCTTGAAAACTTTGTCTTCGTTGAGTAGGTTGACATCGAGTATGAGATGAAAAGGTGAGAAGTCTTCCCCAAGGTTGAACCCATAGAGGCTTTTATAGATTGCCTTGGTTTTCTCTTCCTTCTCTCTTATAAACATTAAAGCCTCCTCTATGTTCAACCCATCCCTTTTCGCCACGCGCCGTGCTCTTTCCTCCTCTGACACTTCGAGCCAGATTTTAAATCCTTCCTTTAAAATCCATGGCATGGCCCAACTATCCAATACGGTTCCTCCCTTCTCTGCCCATTCGAGCAGTTTCTGGTCCACTTTTTTGTCAATCTCTAAGTTACTCAATCTTTCTTCAATGAAGCGGATGCCCTCTTCAGTTTCCCACCAACCCTCACTCTTCGGTTTGTAACCTAGGTCAGCGGCTACTGCTTTCAGGGCGTCTCCCCCAGAGTAGTATTTGAGGCCATAATAGTCTGCAAGTTTTTTGGCTACTGTACTTTTCCCGGAGCCAGCCATCCCACATATGCACAGAACCATCTTTCCTCTCTGTGTCTGTTTGGTTGGTCTGGGTGTCATGGCGAGGTTCCTCCTAAAGGCTTACCTCGTTGTCTGTGGCTGCAGCCCCATTCCCATTCTTATCCCAAAAACTCTCGAAAGGATTGAATTGGAGAAGAAAGAGCATATGATGTACCATATGTAGACCTGTATCGGATAAGGTGGCTGTGTGGTTAGGAATGGGATGCCGAAGGGAACGTAGGCGACATCAGCACCACTATATAGTAGGAGGAGCCCCTGCCAGACGAGGAAGAAGAGCCCAAAGGTGATGACTAGGTTCAGTGTCTGTCCTTTAACCATTTTCGACTGCATCTGTGCGATACGTTTCTCTTGTTTCTTCAGCTTTGAGAGGAGTTTCTTATCGCTCGTTCTTTTGGCTCTCTCCTTGTCTGCATTATATCTTTTAACTTCATCCTGTAAATTCGCAGTCTCTTCTTGGTTGATGAGTTTGCGATTCAACAAGTTTGTGGTGAGAGACATCAAGAAAGCCACGCCTAATATTGTTAAAGCCGAAAAGGGTGGAATAAACAGCCATTCATAACTTGACATAGTCAATCTATCCTCCCAAAAATCGTCTAAGGCCTGGATACATCTCTTCGATGCGTTCCTGCATCAGCTGTTGGTAGTATTGGTAGACTATACCGACTGAGAGCAGTATTCCAGTTCCTGTGCCGAAGGCTCCAAAGAAATCGGCCATCGCAGCCAACAGTCCGACTATGAGGCCACCTAATACCGTAACCACTGGAATATAACGGTTCAAGATACTTTCTATGGGTCTCTCGGACCTTCGAAAACCTGGAATCTGCATGCCAGAATCCACGAGCTGCTTCGCGACCGATCTGGGGTCCAAGCCGCCCACCTGCAGCCAGATAACTGAGAAGATGACACAGAACACTATGAGGATCACGGCGTAAATCAAATACCGAACTGGGTTTCCCATAACCTCTATGAATCCTCGGGTTGGGGCTGTAACATAATATGCCACTCCTCCTGTGGGCACAATTCCACTTTCTCCAGTGGTAAACTGACCGAGGAAAGTAATCCACGGCGCCCAAGGGCTATCTTTATAGTTGTTCCAGATGAGTTGGGACCAGAGGAATATGTTTCCAAAGAGAGCTGAAGCAAAGATTACGGGGAGGTTAGAGACGTAGAGAAGGCTGATCGGGTATTTGCCCTTAAACCCTCGGAAACGGGCATGGGATATTGGCAGTTCAACCCTGATCCCTTGAGCGTAAATTACAAAGAGAAAGACCCCTATCGTTGATAAGAGGCCTACTAGACTGGGGTATCCGCTCGGACTCATGAGAAGAGAGCCTATGGATCCGCGGGCGACAAGCGTTTGGATTAGGGCTGATATAATCCCAAAGTATCTTACAGTGTCGCCTTCTCCTACAGGTATTGTAGAGAGGGAGTCTAGCATTATGCGTTGAGCTACGCCTGCCAGGATGAAGAGACTTATTCCACTTCCGATTCCCCAGCCTTTCTGAATCATCTCGTCGAGGAGCATCAGTACCAAGCCTGCGACCATAAGTTGAAGGAAAACTATTATTGATTGTCTAATGGGCAGGGTTCCGTAGAATCCGCCTATCAGATAGGCTGAGGCCTGAAAAGCTGTGAAGATAAGTGAGAAGACCTTGCTGGCGCCAGTAAAGAGCGCCCGATCTTCTGCATTCGAAAAGTCAACTCCAATGAAACCTGAGCCAGCCAGCATCTGCAATATTAGACCGGCAGTCACAATTGGCCCTATTCCCAGCTCCATTAGTGTGCCCTTGGTTGAGGCGAAGATTACGCGGTAGTAGAGGAGTCCCTCTTGCGTCGAGCCTTTTAAGCCATAAAGGGGCACCTCGCTCATAACAAGGTAAAGTATGAGGGCTATAGCTGTCCATAATAGTTTTTCGTTGAACCCTACTTTTCGTTCAGGCGTCTTGACTTCAGGTATAATCTTCATGATGGGTTCAAAGGTTCTAAGAAATCTTCCAACCAAATGTCTCCCTCAGTGGCATCTAGTATTTGGTTTTCACCTTCAATATCTTCATGCCGAGTTCCAGTTTCTGCATTAAGGTTCTTGGGTCGAAGCTTTTTCTATCAGAACCTCTCCGCCTGCTTCCTCTATCTTTCTAAGGGCTGCCTCTGAGCATGATGGAACTTTGACGGAGACGGGCAAGGTTATCTTTCCTTCTCCTAGAAGCTTGTCAAACCCCATCTCTTCTAGATCCACAAGGATCTTTGCCTTTCTAGCCTTCTTTTCTGTGGAGAGCCTGACTGCGATCTCCTCTAATTCTTTCAGGTTGATGACATTCTTTCCACTTGGTTCCCTAATTGATTTGAACCTAATCTTTTTAAAGTAGTCCGGTTCGTACCTGAGCACATAACTCCATAAGTGTTTGTGGCGTCCAACTTTCCTAAAGCCTTTTGACGCGCTCTTCCTGTGCTGGCCGACTCTGCCGTAACCCTGGGTTCTTGATCCGCGTTTCTTCCTGATCTTTCGAAGCTTATGTGTCATGAGTAAATCCTCCAGCGTCCTCCTTCACGTCATGCGCTTAATGAGGTCGTTTATAGCCTCTCCTCTGTACCCTGTTACACCCCCACTTTTATAGCTCTTCTTAACACTTCCTTTAAAACCCTTCCTAGGCGGGTGAAGACGAAAGACCGGCTTTATAAAAGAAAGGCTTCTGAGCTGGACTTTCATGCTGAAAAGTGCTTCTGCCAGCTTGTCTAACGAATCAGATCCAGCCTTCTGTGCGTGCTCGTCTGTCAGTTTCTTGTTTCCGACCGTTCTACCCCTTATCCTTAGAAGGTGCTCAATCATCTCTTCTGAAGGTTCGCCCCACGTCACGTAACTCTGAACCTTTTGAAGCATGCCAAGATAGGATGAACGGTCATCGATAAGGGTGGCCTGGCAATTGCGTGTTAGGTTAAGCATCTTCAGCGTGTCTTGGACATCGCCTTTAACACCACTAATACCTCGAACTCGGATCACTGCAAGGCATCTCTTGCCCTTATCCACTTCTGTCACACCCAGTCCGTCGGAGTCACTACCTCATACGTCTTTCTCAATGCATCGAAGACTGCATAGGCGAATGAAGGCACGGTCCTCGTTGAACCGAAGCTTCGGGTCCAGCAGTCCTTGACTCCGGCAAGTCTAAGGATGACCTTGGCGTCTTCACTCGCTACAAGGCCTAAACCTCTAGGACCCGGAACGATTGAAATCTTGACTCCACCTCTTTTGCCAATCGTCACAAATGGGAGTGAGTGTGGTTGCCCGCATCCGCATTCCCAGCTGCCGCATCCTCTTCGGACAAGGGTTATGTTGAGCCTTGCGTCTGTAGCTGCCTTCTCTATAGCCGTACGTACCTGGCTGGCTTTCCCCGAGCCCAAACCAAGGTATCCCTCCCTATTTCCAACAGCCACTATCGCCTTGAACCTTGATTTTTCCCCGGCATCGGTTTGTTTCTGGACAAGGCTCACGTTAATGACTTCCTCTTCCAAGTTTGTGAGGAGAAGGTCGACTATCTGGCGTTCACGAATCTTCTGACCCTCAGCGAAAGCCTCTTCTAACGAAGAGATTTTACCGTCTAAAACTAGCCTTCCCAGTCTAGTCCGCGGCGTCCACTCCTCGATTCTCTTCCTCTTCTCTTCAGCTCGACGCAACATTTTCACCTAGACTCGGCGATTCTTGGGCTCAGATCCGATTATCATATTTTGCTATGAAGCTTAACACTGATTTTTCAAAGAATCAACGAGGAATACAAATTTAAACTTATCTAAATTCCTTCTCAGTCTCGCTGGTGATGAATCGTGATTATCTGTAAAGGTTGAGAAGGCTTTGTAAGAGTGAGATTACTGTGGAACACGAGCAGAAAAAGTGCATAGAGGTTTATACAATCCTGGTAAAGTCTAACTTGGTGTCCTACTTCCTCTTTTCGAGCCATTCTATCACAAATTTCATGTTGGCGACTGTTGTTGGGATGTAGCTTGCGTAAGGCGAGGCTCCTTGGTAGAGCTGCGTAGCGATTACTTTTGCTTTCTCCACATTTTCCTTGCTCGGGTTCTTGACAAGAGTTTCCAGTTCATTCAAGGCTTTTACTGATTGGTCAATCTCAGGTGCGAAGAACTTGTACGGGTCCAGCTCGGCTATGCATTCCCTAACTTTTTTCTCAACCTCAGACATCAAGACGCCTCCCCCTCCACTAGGAACAATACTATATTTAAGTATCAGAGGCTCTTTCGGAAGACAAAAGCCAAAAATATTGCAGGCTAAAATCCTATTATGATAGGTGCGGAACTTGGAATAGAGATGAGTATGGAATGGATTTCTATGAAGTGGTAAGAACTCGGAGAAGCATAAGGTCCTATAAGCCAGATCCGATTCCAGACGAGGTTTTGAACAGAGTCTTAGAAGCCGTGAGAATTGCCCCTTCTGGGTCTAATCGACAGCCATGGAAGTTCATAATCATCAAAGATGAGGTGATAAAGGAAAAGTTGGTGCCAGCTTGCGATAACCAGGAGTTCATAGCTGAGCCGCCAGTTGTCGTTGTGGCCTGCGGATATAACATTCATTGGAATAGGGGAGAATACATGGGCGACATGAGCATGCTCATAGATGTCTCCATAGCCTTCACTCATCTAATACTCTCAGCGAGAGCTGAGGGTCTCGGCACATGTTGGATAGGCGCTTATAACAATGACGAAATCAAGAAGGTACTCGGCATACCTGAAGACGTAAATGTCGTCGCGCTGACACCTCTTGGATATCCGAAAGATGAGGGGTTCACTGAGCCTGGAGACAGAAAACCCATGACAGATATTGTTTCAACTGACAGATTCTAGGCTACATCCACAAACCGAAAACCATCGAGGAACACAAGTTTTAAAACATATACAGAACACATCTTGGGATATGAAAGAAGTTCTTATCGTCCCTGAACCGAAGAGTTTGAAGTTCTCGGGTGAATGGTTCGTCTTCGATGGCTTCAAAGAGTTCCCAGACTTCCTTAAAAGTGAGTTTAGGGTTCCGAAGGGAGAATGGAAGATTACCAAGGTAAAAAGAGATGGAACTGGCCTCGAGGTTAAAAAGAATAATGTTTACATGTGGGGCGACGAGCTGACTTGCTATGCTACAATTCTTCAGATCGTCAGGCAACGGCAGGGCTATTTGCCAAACGTCGTGGTCGAAGAGGCTTTCAAGTTCGGGTTCAGAGGCTACCACTTGGACATTGCGAGAGGCGGCGTTCCAAAAGTTGAAACATTCAAAAGGATTCTGAGATGGCTTTTCCTTCTCAAGTATAATTACTTCGCCATCTACTTCGAGGACCTCTTTCCGTGGAAGAAGTATCCGAAGATAGGAAGACACAGAGGAAGGCTGACAAAGGAAGAGTTAAGAGAGATAGTTGAGTATGGAAGCAGTCTCGGAATAGATGTGTTCCCGTCTCTAGAGTTGTGCGGTCACATGGAGCACATTCTCTCGCTTCCTGAATTCTGGAACTTCAGCGAATGGCATAGGCCAAC
>Ga0315312_1002381_pt1 | contig 13122 bp, 10 predicted proteins | sample TDP7_MG_FD_203629 | JGI IMG/M metagenome (GOLD analysis project Ga0315312, IMG submission 203629) | Freshwater sediment microbial communities from Lake Towuti, South Sulawesi, Indonesia - TDP7 | ecosystem: Environmental > Aquatic > Freshwater > Lake > Sediment | place: Indonesia: South Sulawesi... | reverse complement strand
CTGTGAAGGTCTTTTTCTAAGGGACTAACAGTCGTATTGAAAGATCGAAGTTTTCTCCGAATGACGACGTAATGTTTCAATCTTTCTGGTTCAATCTTGGACAATAGTACAATTGCCTTCAAAGGAGGCTTTTTGGACCTTATTGTGAATAGTTTGTCAAAGAAAAGGCGCATGCTCAGTTTGTCTGTAATTTTAGGCAGCATTTCACTCAACTGGCACGCCTCTTAATCAAGATTCCAGTATTCTAATCCTATGATACCTATGTGGCTTTATAATGTTTGCTTTTTTTTATATCCATTTCTGAATCTCAAGAGAGCTTCTGACCTAACCATCTGGGGTACCTGTTCCAGACAACTTACAACTGTTCAATGTTTGGAACTTCCCAAAACTTGACACACGATACGGGTTGAAAGGAACATAGATTTCTGGTTCTATAGGATTTAAATTAAGTAGTCACCCAATTAATTTGAGATTTGATGAATATCTCAAATCGAGGCTAATATTCATGTCTATTCTGGAAACAGAAACCGCGCCGACGCAAGAAATCAGGGTTGAACCGTTAGAGAAGACACTCTTACCCTTCAAGGTCGGTGCAGTTGTGAACAACATGCCCATCTGGCTTGAAGCTCACATACCTTACTCATCGAACCCTGAAGAAATGCAGCATACATGTGAACTCGTAAGACGAGTCTTCAATGGAGCCATAAGACTTCTCGAAGAGAAATTCTCTCAAAAGGCTTCGCCAGACATCGTCTCCCCGCTGCCCAGAAAATAATAAATCGTTTGTATCTCCTTGTATCATCTTACTATGAACAGTTCTCACTGAGACGACGATTTTGCTGGTTTAGAAGTCTTCGACCTGTCTTTCTTTTTTCTTTCGAGAAGACCCGTGACAGGCTTTCTAAGCCAGTTCGTAACGATCGAGATGGCCAAGGAGAAAAGGGCGCCAGCCACAACGTCGAGGGGGAAGTGGAACCCTGTATAGACAACGGAGAACCCTAAGAAATATGAAAGGACGACAAGGACGACTCCCCAACGTGGCTTCTCTAACAGGATTGGAAACGCTAAGCCGAATGCAAGCATGGCGGTTGTTGAGGGGAAGGAGTAGATGCTCGTATGCCAGAAGTCGAGGAGGCGCGCCTCAGATATAACCCGAGCGATATGGAGAGCCTCCGGCCTAGGCCTCATAACCAAATCCTTGATCAAAGAACCTATGCCGTAGGATAGTAGCCCTGTTATTACTGAAATTATGCCGCTTGTCTTTGACGCCTCTTCTTTTGAGAATAAAAGGGCAGTCACCATGAGGAGATAGGGCACGGAGAAGAGAAGCGGAGACACATAGGCGCATGTGACGTCAAGAAAAGGGTTGATAAATCCTTGGTTTATCAGCCTGAACAATTCATAGTCTCCGACGATGATGTCCACCATGAACAACAAATAGGCGGGCACCAAAGCAACAGACACAATGACAATGTCCTGCTTATGTTCCAAGACCCTATCACTCTTTTATCTTATTTGAATCGGCTAAAATTATTAGGCAATTATGTCTCCTAAAAACTTAAACCCTCCAAAGGCGTTTCTTCTCTTGAGGAACTGAAAGGCATGAGAAAAAAGATCCTCATTGATACTGATATAGGAACGGACGTTGACGACGCATTGGCGCTAGCGCTGGCGATGAAATCGAAAGATGTTGACCTGCAAGCCGTCACCGTGGTCTACGGCAACGTAAACCTAAGGTCAAAGATCGCCCTAAAGATGCTCAGGCTCGGCGGGCTTGGAAACGTCCCAGTTGCGAAAGGAATTGAAAAACCGCTGCTAAGAGAGAAGGCCATATATTGGGCGGGACATGAGGGGAAAGGCTTTCTGACACCCGAAGACGAAGCCTTAAGGGCAGATACAACTCACGCGGTTGACCTGATCACATCGAAGGTCATGGACATGAAGGGCGAGATTACGTTGGTCCCAATTGGTCCCTTAACCAACATTGCCATGGCCATCATCAAAGAGCCCCGTATAATCGAGAACGTTAAAGAAGTCGTCCTCATGGGTGGAGTAACCAGACTCTGCGACGGGTTCAACCTGCCTTACAGAGAGCACAACATCAACTGCGACCCAGAAGCGGCGAAGGTTGTCTTCAACTCAGGCATGCCAATTACGATGGTTCCTTTAGACGTGACGACAAAGGTGACCATAGACCGAGAAGACCTCGAAAGAATAGCCAGAGTTAAGACAAGCTTAACAGACGCACTCGTTGGGATGGTTAAACTTTACCTCGAAATTCAGAGAAGGGATTACACGTGGCTTCACGATCCATTAGCCCTGGCAGTTTCGCTGGACGGCAGCCTCGTGAAAACCATGGACATGAAAGTCTCAGTAGAAACCAGAGGCGAATACAGCATCGGACAGACCATCGCCACAAAGGCCAAACGCGGCGAAACACCCATAAAAGTCTGCATAGACGTCGACACAAAACGCTTCAAAGACTTCTTTATGGAAAGAATCTGCACACCAAGCCAAAAAGATAATTAAATAAATTTTCTTATATGTGTTGTCTTTCTTTCTAATAGCATATAACAGATGCCCTCAAGCTCACATTGAGTTCTGAGACTGCGCATCTACGGCTTGACTTTGTCAACCCCAACAAAGATAAGATTACGATTTCTACTTACTCTTGGTGTGGCTCTTGAGCAAGGGTTATATGGGGCAGGTTACGAACCGCGATGTCGAGATGGTAAATCTCCTAATTGAGGACCCCGATCTATCTTTAGATGAGTTAGGTGTAAAACTCGGAATAACAAAACAGGCTGCCGCTGAGAGAAAAACAAAACTAGAAGAAACGGGTTTCACAAGAAACTTTTATTTCTGGAACATTACGCCCAGATTCGAGTGCACTAAACGGGTTTCCATAAAAGTTGAAAAAGGTTACAAACAGATCAATCGCATCTCGCAGATATTTGATCAGTTTAACCCTATAGTCGTTTTCTTCAGAATTGACCCAGAAGAATATTTTGAAGGAAAAGTTTCAAGCATCTCCGAAACAATCAGCGAAGTCGAGGGCATACTCCTATTCAACAATGAAGAGGAAGAAATACAACTAAGGTTAGCGCTTGAAAAACTTGGCCTAGAAGATGTATCTATTGAGTCTATCTTGTTTTCAAGACTGCTAAGTGAAGAATGTGACATAACCTTGAAAACTCCGGAACAGGTAGAGGATATAGCGAGAGATGTTGCCCAATATATGTCTTCGGAGATGTCGGTGCAAGCTGTCCTATACGAAAAGCATGATCAACCTGTGGATCAGTTTGACCTGCTAATAATTCGGGATGAGAGGTTTCAACCGCAAAATGATAGCTACGAGAGAAGAGTTAAACAGACGCTGCTGGACTATCATTTCACAAACCTACGATGGTTTATGAAAACAAGAGACAAATGGCTGAAAAACATGAAAATCGTCTTTGCACGGGATGAAATCCTAAGAAAGAAAATACAAAGAAAAATCAATAACATAGAAGGTGCAGGCATTATTTAGCTGACTTCTTTATTCGAATCCTCAGAAAAATATTTAGGGCGTCACTCCTATTTGGTGTCAAAATGGTCACATTTTTTGCCAAAGATGCGAAATGAGGTTATTCGAGATGTCGAAAGTGGTTACTAGACCTTATAGAGGTGAAGATTTCAGTCAAGTTGTCGAAATAGCGTTGGATCTTCTCGTTGAAGACAGGGAAAGGGTTGAAAGCACAATCCGCATGGCTTCAAGAAGCGATAGCTTCCAACTCTTCGTTGCGGAGGCCGATGGGATGGTTGTGGGCTTTCTTATGTTGGAGTTGAAAGGGTGGAACAAAGATTTGGCTCACATCTATTGGATAGCTGTGCGTTGGGAGCATGAAAGGAAGGGTCATGGTAGCCTTCTAATAAAGGAGATGGAAAACTGGGCAAAGGAGAAGGGTGTCAGAAAGGTGTACGTTGCAACAGATTCAGACAATAAGATCGCAATACCATTCTACATCAAGAACGGGTATAAACCAGAAGGCGTGTTAAAAGACTACGCCAAAGACGGAGAAGACGTCCTATTCTTAGGCAAGCACTTGTGATTGATCTTTCTACAAATAGTCCCGTTTCTGAGATAAGGTATGCGACGGTCTCTTTCCGCATTTCAGGCTAACGATATTCTGAGCGGTAGTAATAGGGACGTTTTACGTATCCGAAGGCTTCTGTTGCGGCGACGACGGCTTGACCTATGGCTGTCCCTATTTGTTTGACTGGGCATGTAGTTACGTCTCCGGCGGCGTAGACGCCTGGAATATTGGTTCTCTGTAGGGAGTCCACGAGGATGTAGCCTCTATCATCCGTTTTGACGCCGGCTCTTTTTGCGAACTCACTGTTCGGTGTCTCACCTATGAAGATGAAGACGCCGTCGACAGCCATCTGCCTCTTTTCGCCAGTCTTATTCTCGAAGAGCGTCACGCTTTCAACTTTCACGTTGCCGTGAACTTCTTTGACCTCGGTGTTCCAGAGAAAAGTAACGCCTTTCTCGACTAATTCCTTCACATAAGCCTGCTCAGCCCTCAACTGGTCTCTGCGATGGGCGAGGTAGACTTCTGAAGCTATATTTGCCAAGTAAAGGGCGGACATGACTGCTGTGTTTCCACCTCCAACGACGAGAACGCGTTTTCCTTTAAAGAAAGCCCCGTCACATACGGCACAGTAGCTGACGCCCCTGCCTGCGAACGCGCTTTCGCCTGGTACCCCAAGAGGCCTCGGCTCAGAACCAGAAGCGATTATAATGACTTCAGCCAGATATTCTGAGGCTTCAGTCCTCACAGCCTTCTTCTCAGCCGCAAGGTTCAGTTCGATCACACTCTCGACCTCGTGGACTTCGGCTCCAAACTTTCGGCACTGGTTTACCATCCTCTCGGTTAAGCCGGTTCCCGTTATTCCCTCTGGAAAACCTGGGTAGTTCTCTATCCACGGCGAGACCGAGACAAGGCCGCCGGCTACCTTTCCTTCCATGATTAATGTTCTGAGACCGCTTCTGGCTCCATATATGCCTGCCGTCAGCCCCGCGGGTCCTGCACCGATGATAATCAGTTCCCACTGTTCCATTATAGAGGCACCTTTTTATTCTTACGTGCGGTTTTCTTTGAGAGATAATATTTTCGAGAACAATTAATAAACGAAACGCCAGAGACATTATAAAGAGAAGCATCATAGAGATTGAAACGAGAAGATTCAGAATGACTGATACGAAAGGGATGGGGTTCGAGTTTCTGGAACACACTGCGGACGTTTACGTGGCTGCCTATGGCGAAAACTTTGCTGAAGCCTTAGAAAACGGGGCTCTGGCCATGTTCGAGACTATGACGGACACGAAGGATGTGAAGCCCGAAGTCGAAGAGGCAATTGAAGTTGAAGGCTACGATAAGCAGGCGCTCTTATACAGTTGGCTTGAAGAGCTCCTAATCAGATTCGAAGTGAACAACATGCTTTATTCGAGGTTCCATGTTCAGAAAATAGAGGAATACACAGAGGGCTTTAAGCTTAGGGCCAAAGTTCAAGGTGAACCATTCAACCCGGAGAAACATAAGCAGAAAGTTGCGATAAAAGCCGTCACCTACCACCGCATGGAGATCCAAGAAAAACCAGGCGAAGTAACACTGAAATTCATACTCGACATATAGCCATAGATCAGTTACCTTTTCTTATATCGCTCTGTCATGATGTTTGTTGGCAATAAATGGTGGAAGTGAACCTTGAAGACCCTAGTCATAGGAGACCTAAATGTCGACATAATAGTCCTCGGCGCCCCTCATCTTCCAATTCTAGGTCAAGAGATACCTTGCGAAGATATGCAGATAGTGATGGGAGGCTCCGCCTCCATATTTGCGTGTAGGCTTGCACAGCTGGGCGCGAAGGTTGATATACTCGGTAAAGTAGGAAATGACCATAACGGTAGAATAGTTTTAGACTCCCTTAAGTTGAGTAGCGTGGGTACTGACAAAGTGATTGTTGAAGACAACTTGAGAACTGGTATAACGCTGTCGCTGACTTACCCTAAAAACAAGGCACAGGTCACCTATATAGGCTCCATCGATTCCCTAGTAGCCTCAGATATAAAACCCGAATTGTTTCATGGTTACGGCCACCTCCACATATCGTCCATTTACCTGCAACGAAAACTGCTTGGCTCCTTCAGGGAGATCTTTGCCTCAGCAAAAAGGGATGGACTCATAACCTCTCTTGACACAGGGGTTGATCCCGGAAATCGATACGAGCACATTGATGAGATACTGGGCCACGTCGACATCTTCCTCCCAAACGATGCCGAAGCGAGAGGAATTACAAAGTCAGAGGATATAGAGACAGCATTGGAAATACTGAACTCGAAGGTACCGATGGTCGTGATAAAGTGCGGGGATAAGGGGGCTATAGGCAAGGCAGATACGCAAATAGTCAGGTTAGATGCATTGAAGATTGATCCTATCGACACTACTGGCGCGGGTGATTCCTTCGATGCCGGCTTCATCTACTTCTTCCTTCATAAGAGAGAAGGCTTTGAAGCGTCAATGAAATTTGCAAATGCTTTAGGCGCTCTCTCATGCTTATATGTAGGCGGAGCAGAGAAGAAGATCAGCGAAGAAGATGTGCTGAGCTTCATGAAGAAACAATTTTGTCTGCCAAAATAGAGGGAGCAGTTCAATGAACTATCTTCACATACTGGCCTCTATGCCTAAGAAGAAGCGTATAGAGAAGGGCATCGAGTATACGCCGGCAGAGATAGAGTCGCAACCCCAGTTATGGATGAAGAACTTCAAGATGCTCAAGGAAAGGGAGGAAGAAATTAGGCAGTTTATCGAATCGAACATATTCTCGAAAGGGTCGCCGAGGGTCATCCTCTCAGGGGCTGGCTCCTCAGCATTTATTGGCCTCTCCATCCAGAACCTTATGAGGCAGATGTGGCAGATAGATGTAGATGCGAGGCCCACAACCGACATAGTTACCCATTGGAGCTCGATCTTCATGAAGCACAGAGGCAATATACTCGTCTCTTTCTCTAGGTCTGGTAATAGTCCGGAGAGCATCGGTGCCTTCAATCTGGCTAATAGGTTCTGCGACAAGATAAGCCATATAATAGTCACCTGTAATAAGGATGGAAGACTTGCAAGATTGAAACACGAATCCAAGAATGTGCTCTTGCTTCTGCTCTCCGAAGAGACCAACGACAGGGGTCTAGCTATGACCAGTTCTTTCTCCACAATGCTCATGACTGCGCAGTTTCTATCATACATCAAAGACCTTGAACTGTACGAGCGGATAATAACGAACATCTCAGAAGCAACTGAGAAGCTCTTCGACGAATATTCAGGGTTAATCAATGAAATTGCCAATTACGATTTTGAGAGGGCTTTTTTCTTAGGAAGCGGCGCGCTTTATGGATGCGCTGTAGAGTCGCATCTGAAACTCCAAGAGATGACCGAGGGTCGTATAATCTGTAAGGCAGACACGTTTATGGGCGTAAGGCACGGGCCAATGTCCATCATAGATGACAAAACTCTTGTGGTCTATTTCCTCTCGTCCGATCCGTTCGTCAGGAGGTATGAGCTCGACCTTATGGAAGATCTGGTCGCGAAAGGAATAGGCATGAAAAGGATCGCCGTATGCGATAGGTCTAACAGCGAGATCGAGAGATGTGTCGATCATGTTATAGAGTTCGATAGGGATGGAAAGTTTACTATCCCAGATTTGTGTAGACCGGTGATGGACGTAACGATTGGGCAGATGACAGGGCTCTTCAAGTCGTTAGCCTTGGGCTTGAGGCCAGACAGCCCAAGCGAGAAGGGTATAATAACCCGTGTCGTGAAAGGCGTGAAAATATATGATCAAAAAAGATTTAAGAACCAAAATCGAGGCCTGAAAGAGGATGTTGATCGATTGTCATGTCCATAGCCGAGGGACGGAGAAAATAGATGAAGTCATGAGCGCCATGGATCAATCTGGCGTGGATAAAGCCGTCATATTCGCCCCCTACCCAGGGCAGCTTAGTGAAGGTGCCGGAATTAATCCTACGCCAACGAGATATATGGGCTTTTCTTATTTGGAAGTAACTGAAGACTTGCAGAGGAAATCCACCAGGTTCATTTCAAGCCTTCAAGGTGAGGCGCCAGACAGGATAATAGCCTTCGCGTGGATTGAACCCAGACTAAAGAACGCTACAAAGAATGCTGAGGAAGCAGTTACGAAATATGAATGCAAAGGCATCAAAATGATACCTGACCACTGGTATTCATATGAGCCAAGATTCTTTCCTTTGTACGAAAAGATTCAAGAGCTGGAAGTGCCCGTTCTTTTCCATTCAGGGATTCTCTTCGGATTTAAGGATTCGTCAAGGTTTTGCAGACCATGCAACTATGAGGTCTTAATAAACTTCCCAAAGCTGAGGTTCGCTTTGGCCCACGTAAGTTGGCCTTGGACCGATGAATGCATAGCCCTTTTTGGCAGATTCAGGGCGAATCTAAGGGTGGATCAGCTTTTGGCGGCTGAAAAAAGACCAATGGAGATGCAAATGTATATTGATTTAACTCCTGGCACACCTAAGTTCTATCGCAGAGATGTGTTTAAAAGGGCTTTAGCCTATGGCGCTGCAGACTATATGCTCTTCGGCAGTGACGCGCCCGCCACAAACTTTCAATATGCAAAGGACGTAGCTGAGATGGATAGAGGTATATTGATCGAACTCGGATACTCGGATGAAGTGATCCAGAGGATACAAAGTAAGAACATAGAACGATTTCTCAAAGGACAGCGCGCCTGAAGAATTAGCCGTGATACTCCAGTCTAATCTTCATTTATTGAGCCTTTGATTCTCATTAGTCTTGCAATCAAAATTACCCCTTGTCAGCTAAATGGCTAAGAACAGTCGGCCGTTGACTAGCAACAAAATCTTATACATGGCAGTAGTATACTATAAATGCCTAGTTGGTTAAGGTGTTCAAAATTGAAGAAAGGAAACAGAAATCTAGTGGTCCCTTTCTGTCTTACTTTGTTTCTACTATCTTCTATGGTTATAGTTCCAACTTCTATAATTAAGGCTTTAGATACTTCCACAGAAGGCCCACTATCTTATGAGGATATCATCCGAGGCGACTATGTCAGAATCGACAGGGTCGAAGAGCATATACGATTTTTGACGCTTAATTCTACCCCACGGGTAACCGGATACCCTGGGTTTTACAGAGCTCAAGAATACATCTACAATAAATTCCGTGAATATGGGTTAGAAGACGTCCAGTACCACTGGTACGACATCACGATTCCAATAGACCTTGGCGGGACGCTAAGCGTCTATTCGTCCAATGGGTCTTTGCTCAAAACCTACCCTGTTAGTCATCTATGGCCGAACTCGGTTCAGGTTTCTTCCACTCCGCCTGGGGGCATCAAAGCAAGGCTCTTCTACGCCGGTCAAGGAGACTATGCTGACTACAACGGGCATATGGTCAACGAAAGCATCGTTCTACTCGACTTTAACACAGAATACAACTGGCTAAAAGCTATGGAGCTAGGCGCCAAGGCCATAGTCTTCATCGAGCCTGACATCACAAGCAACCTTCAGAGCCTCACCAAGTATCTCTACTCCGCGCCGATCTACGCGCCAAGAGTATACCTCCGGCGAGGAGACGCAAGTAATCTCCTGGGCCTATTGACTCAGTATGGTGGAACCTTGGACATCAAATTGAAGTCGCGTATGGAGTGGCAGGTCAAACGAGTCGCAAACATCGTAGGCTTCTCGCTTGGAACCACCATGAAAGACCAATGGATAATCCTCTTCGCACACTTCGACGCTTGGTCAGTTGTGCCCAGCCTGACCGAAGGCGCAACTGATGCCTGTGGCATCTCAGCCCTCCTCGAACTCGCACGCTTTTACACCTCTGTCGAGCATGCGCGTTCAATTATGTTTGTGGCTTTGTCGGGTTACGGTCAAGGTCTATATGGCGCAAGATACTTTGTTGACAGCCTTATCGTAGGAGATGCCTTTCCACAGGTTGTCAATCCAGATCTGATCAGAGGGCAAGGCATATTCCTCTACATAGGAATTGATCTCAGCCCTGAAACTGATAGTATCGGAACTGCTCAGTCCTCTGAATTCTACTATTCGGTCGGAGGCTCTTACAGAGACTATGTTGAAAGGATCATCAGACCATTTTTCTATGGCACAGGCGGTTACATTGACAAGATTAAGAGTGTGTGGCAGGGCGTTTATGGAAGAACGTGGATGTTTGCCGGTTTTGAGATCCTAACAGAATCAAGCACCGTCTTCGTTCCAACATCTTACATACTTGATCTCGACGCTTTTACCGGTAGAAACAAATTTACTTATCAAACGGTCTACGCATGGTTTGACAGAAAATATACGCCTTTGGATACGTTTTCCCGTTTAGAAGATCTGAGTAGCCTTAAGCCTCAGATGGAGTTTATATTCTGCACCTCATACGAGCTTGTCCACACAACAAACATAACACCCGACACGGACATCGGTCGATCTCATTGGACTTTTTGGGGCAGCGCCGCTTTCAATCGTTTCACATCACAGGTTGCAGTCTATAACGAGTCGATTGCCAGTTATGAGCCGCTACCCAAGGCGATCGTTCAGGTTCAACTTTCACCTACAGAAAGGGTCTTCGCGAGCTTGGCAACATGGTTCGAAACAGCTGATGATAAAGGCTTCTTCACGTCATACGTTGTGCCACGTGACAGAACTATTGAGTTTCATCCCTACCTGCTTAATCAAACCACTGGCCAAATACTATACGCGCCAGATCTCGGCAGATACGGAAGCGGCGGCGGCAGGCTTGGGGCAGGTCGGTATCCGAATGTATTCCGCCTATTAGGGCCAGAGAAAAGTCCCTTCTATGGCAGCGAAACGAGTCCAATAACGCTTGTCCCCTTCAAATGTGGCACTATACAGCTCTTTGGCATCGACGCTTCAGAAGGCCGAGCTACGATCACTGTCTCCATGGGGTGGATGGGTGGAATACGAACTTATGACCAAACAAACTTCATAGTGAATAATCCTTTTACGCACTCAAGCCTCGTATCCTTCGGCTACAAACAGGAACCCCTTGGACCCTACGAGACTCAGCCACCCCGTTCCATTGTGGTCTTTGTTCCCGGAAATACTCCCACAGAGATAATTCTGTCGTATACGGGTCAGCTTTCTCCGCTTGCGATCCTTCACAACTCAAGCCTTGAGAATCCTTTAGACGGCTACGGCTACACGGTTGAGGAAGGGAAAATTCTAAGTGTACTCAACACGCCGTTGGTCGCGGCCAAAGAATTTAACTATCTGAACGGGGAACGCATCAAAAGCATGGAAATTCGGAACATCTTCACAACGGGCATGAATTACACCAAAGAGGCAAACAACAGAATAGCATTAGCTGAAGAAGCGCTTAACAATCTGAACTATTCCGCATACTACAATCACGTGGTTCCCGCCTTATCCATCGAAAGAGAAGCCTACAACATTGTTAGAAGCGATCTGTATTCAGTGCTATCTTCTACACTTACTCTATTCATCACAATTCTCTTGTTCGCCTATCTGGCTGAAAGGTTATTCTTTTCAAGCATCGACCTTAGAAACAGAGTCCTCGGCATCGCCTTAATGACAATACTTGCACTAGTACCGCTGATCATACTTCACCCAGGTTTCACCATAGCAGGCAATGTCTACGTATCAATGTACGGCATAATAGTGCTCGTCTTCATAAGCATGGTTTGGGCGCTCCTTTTCGGCTACTCCCTCGGTTCCTTCCGACGCCTAAGAGAGAAGATAATCGGCAAACACTTCATGGAGGTCAGCCGGATAACCTCGCTGATGACAGGCATGGGCCTAGGCCTTCAATACATGAAGAAACGCCGCCTTAGAGCCTCACTCACCTTAACAACGCTCGTGATAGTCTCTGCAAGCATGGTCATGTTCACGTCCGTAACCAACATATCATTTGTCAAACCCGCAACCGAGACACGCAATGTAGCCTACTCAGGCGTCTTTGTAAGAGAGTTTGAATGGAATCCGCTTAACCCCAAATTCGTAGACTACTTAAGTGCAAAAGTTGGCGAAGATAACGTGTTTCCGAGAGCTTGGCTCTACGCACGTATGCCTGTTAAATACTTTGGTCTCCTCGTGATCGGTCCAAACGGAACCGCCAGAGTGCAAGGAGCCTACGGTCTAACTCCTCAGGAAGGCGCATATGTAGGGTGGACAAACTACTTGAAGTCTGGGCTTTGGTTCGAGAAAGAAGACTACGACTGGTGCATCCTAAGCGAAGCCTTAGCTGAGAACCTAGGTGCCAAAGTCGGCGACACGATCACGGTTATGGGGGCTAGGCTGAGGATCAGAGGCACACTATACGACGGAGTGCGAAACGTTAAGAGGCTGGACGGGGACATGAGCAGCCTCAAAGACCCTGAGGGCCTCCCCGGACAAAATACGTTCATAGCCCCACGGAACATTGTTTATGTCCCATACAGTTGGGCTGTAGCGCATGGCGGCAAATTGCATGAGATTATTATCGCCGGCGGCAACGTTGGAACTTTAGGGTTGGAGTTGGCAAAGGAGATAAACCTTGACTTTTACGTTGCAAACAATGCTGGAACCGTTCCAGTGGAATTCTATTCGAGGAGAACAGGATACATGCTCAGCGGCTACGAGTTCGCTACTCTTCCACTAGCACTTGTCGCCTTAACCGTGTTGAACCTCATGCTAGGTGCGGTTTACGAAAGAATTAAGGAGATAGCTATTTTCAGTACAGTCGGCCTATCACCGCGCGATGTGGGCATGATGTTCTTATCCGAGTCCGTCTCATACGGCATCATCGGCGTTATATTAGGCTACATAGCCGGCGTTATCGGTTTAAGCCTACTCCTAGCATATAAAGCCTTACCGTCCGTGATCTATCCCAACTACAGCTCCGGCTTCATAGCGCAGACAATCGGCATAATAATCCTGATCGTCGTCCTATCGAGCCTATTCCCATTCCTGAAATCGGCTAAGCTGGTGACACCTTCACTTGAAAGGAAGTGGAAGATAACCACAAAGCCTTTGGGAGATCAATGGAACATCCCAAC
>Ga0315312_1002380_pt1 | contig 13122 bp, 15 predicted proteins | sample TDP7_MG_FD_203629 | JGI IMG/M metagenome (GOLD analysis project Ga0315312, IMG submission 203629) | Freshwater sediment microbial communities from Lake Towuti, South Sulawesi, Indonesia - TDP7 | ecosystem: Environmental > Aquatic > Freshwater > Lake > Sediment | place: Indonesia: South Sulawesi... | reverse complement strand
CGTGTGATCGATTAAGAATTCGTTGATCCGCGTCAACTCTGAACTCTTCATCCTAAGCTGGTTTTAATTATGGGTCTAACTCAAAGTTTATTAAGGCGTTTTACTATCCGTCTAACTCGTGCGTCCGTCATGGCCAAAATAGTTGCAGTTAAGGTTCCGGACAAGCTTAAAGAGGAGATGAACAAACTCAAAGACAGAGTGAAGTGGCCCGACGAACTTAGACATTTCATAGAACAGAGAATCAAAGAGGAAGAAGCTAAAGATAATCTACGCGATGTAATTGAGCTCCTGAAGTCAACCAAAGAGGTTCCTAAAGGCTTCGCATCATCCTCAGTGAGGGAAGACCGTGATAGTCGTTGACGCCTCCATAATTGGCGCTTTCATATTGAAGGAAGAAGGCTGGGAAGACTACGCAGGCATCTTGGAAAACGCCCATACTGTCGACCACGCCATCAAAGAAGTGAGCAATGCCATATGGAAAGCATTTGTCAAAGGATACATCGGGCCCGAAGATGCCAAGACAAGACTAAAAATCTTGAAAAAGCTCTTCGCCAAGAACCTCACAATATTCCCTGAGCTAGAGCTGTTAGATGAAGCGATGGGGATGTCACTATCCCACAAGATCTCTATCTACGACTCGATCTATCTGGCCTTAGCCTTGAGAGAGGGAGCTAGATTCAGCTCACTTGATCAGACACAGCTAAATATTGCCAGAAAACTGAGTGTGCCAATCATACAAGTGCAAGGTCAAAAGCCGAGATGAAGCTCTGTAGGCTAAGTATGTAAGGGAATTGAGTGGGGCGATTTCAATACTAGACGGTATTGACAATGTACCCGCGTTTCATGTCTGCCAACTTTAAGTCGTATGATCCTGTCGAGCTAGCGAGAGAAACTGAGAGGATTGTTTGCGCGAGACATAAAAGAAAATACACGGCATTTTACGTCACGGGCGTTTACGGCGGCATCGCAACTGGTTACACAGTTGGATGCTGCCTAAGATGTTTCTACTGTTGGGTTGATCTGAGCAGGGACTTCCCAGAAGAATATGGCAGATTCTATTCCCCAACAGAAGTGGCGAACAGTCTGGAAAACGCAGCGAAGAAGCAAAGAACCCATAAATGCAGAATCTCTGGCGGGGAACCAACCTTATGCAGGGACCATCTGCTTAGCGTTCTCAAGCTGATTGAAGAGAATCAATGGTTCAACCTCTTCATTCTCGAGACGAACGGCATATTGTTTGGCGCAGACAAAGACTATGTTAAAGACCTTTCGCCTTTCACGAAGGTTCACGTCAGAGTTTCATTGAAAGCCGGGAACGCTCAAGGCTTCCAGAGCAGAACAGGAGCGGTCGGCCGATACTATGAGCTGCCATTCAAGGCGGTAGAAAACCTTTACGAAACCGGGATCAGCTTCCACGTCGCCGCGATGACCGATCTTAGAATAATGCAGGAAGAAGAGAGAAGAGAAATCATCAACAGGCTGAACGATATCGACATGCAAGTTGCTAGAAATCTGGAGGAGGAAGTCATCGACCCCTACGACAGCACGCTGTTCAGACTTGAGCAGGCTGGCATAAAACTCAAATGGCATTGAATACGCGAGATACAAGGTCATTGCATGAAAGAGGGATCGCGTTGTCTCCGACGGTACCGGAAATCTATTCTGACCAGAGAATCCCAGAAGGCTGTTCTTACGTTAGGCTTGACGGCTGGAACTTCCGTTCACTAGCAAAGAAACTTAGGCTCCAAAAACCCTTTGACCCCTTCCTGGCAGAATGCCTAGTGCAAACATCCAAAGTATTCTTTAAGACCTTCAATCCTGATCTTGCCTTCCTCTTCTCAGATGAGATAAACCTGCTATTTTCGAGATATGCAGCTTTCAATCGAAGGTTAGAGAAGGTAGACTCCATCTTTGCTGGTTTGGCTTCAAGCATCCTTTACAAGTTTCTAAACCGACGATACAGTGACTTGCCGGAAATCTCCTTCGATTGCAGAGTGATACCTGTAAAAGGAGGTGAAACCCTAGAGTATCTGATTTGTAGACAGACGGAAGCCCGCAGAAATTGCTACAACGCTTATGCTCAGCACTGCTTGATTGGAAAAGACGGGTTGGAGCCCAAAAGGGCTGCTGAAAGGCGCAAGAACATGAAGCTAAAGGATCTGAAGAGGCTGATTCGCCAGCACGGAATTAGGATGAGCCAGATACCGAGATGGCATGAGAGGGGCATCCTAGTCTATTGGGAGCGCTTCAGCAAGGAGGGTTTCGATCCGATAAGGAGTAGGAAGGTTTTTGCCAAAAGAAGACGGATTCATGCCGACCGGTGTCCTCCGAGGTTCGATACCCTAGAGGGCAAACGTCTTGTAAAAAAAGTGATGCGGACAGAAGAATAAACGGCAATGAGCTTGAATGTCAACGTCTTCACGAATTTGGAGTCGATGAAGTTATCCGCCTCAAGTATTTCTCGTTGCTTCTAGCATGCTTCCAGTTCTGTATCCTTCTAGATCCATCGCGATGAATCTGAAGCCCAGCTTTCTCAGTTCATCAGCTATCTTATCCATGATCCCAGTATCAAAGAGGAGTTTTCTCTCGTCTCTTCCGATCTCTATCCTTGCCAATCCGTTGTGATCTCGAACTCGGATCTGCCGAACCCCGCTTATCTTCTTCACTATCTGCTCTGCTCTTCCCACTCTGTCAAGCCTCTCCCTGGTGATCATTTCGCCGAATGGTATACGTGAAGCTAAGCATGCGAGAGCCGGCTTATCGTGAACCGAGAGCCCTAGTCTCTTAGCTAATGTCCGAATCTCCTCTTTTGTAAACTCGTTCTCGGCCCAAGGACTGTAAACGTTCTTCCTCTCCGTGACAGCTTTGAATCCAGGTCTGTGGCCGCTTAAATCTGAGAAGTTTGTGCCCTCAAAGACCGTTTTGAAGCCCAGCTTATCCGCTAGGTAAATCAGACAATCCAGAAGTTCACTCTTGCAGTAGTAGCATCGGTTTTCAGGGTTTCTAGCGAAGTTCTCATTTGAGAGCTCAAAGGTCTCCACCGTAACATGCCGGATACCTATTTCCCGCGCAATATTCCCAGCTTCTTCAGCTTCTTCAGGAAGATACGTCGCCGAGATCGCAGTCACAGCCACCGCCTTTTCTCCCAAAACGTCATGGCAGACGGCTGCGAGAGTTGAGCTGTCCACACCTCCAGAGAAGGCGATAACTACTCCATCCTTTCCCTTCTCATAGATGAAATGCTTGAGCTTCTCACACTTCTCGTCTAGATTGCTCACTGAATCACCCTGTAAGGAGGATGCTGCGGGCCCTTTCCTGAATAAGCTGCAAGATCTCCCTCAAAGGCTTCTTAGTCTCCTCAGCCACCCTCTTGGCGTCGTCATATTCCGGCTTTATCTGGATGATCTCGCCTTTGCTGTCTCTAGCAACCTTCACTTCAACCGTCCTCCTCAGATCACCTATTACAACTTCAACGGGAATAGATTCCCTAGCGAGTATCCGTCTTTCGCAGGGATATGTTCGGACGCCAAGGGTACCCGTCTCCTCTATCAAAATGCGCGAGAGACGTTCCACATCTTCCTTGTCCACGATTACTTTCAGAATGTGGCCGGGCCTGTTCTTCTTCGTGAACATAGGGATGACGCTGATATCCTTAGCCCCGACTCGTAAAAGCTTGTCTATGGCATGTCCGATGATCTCTCCAGTCGCATCGTCCATGTTTGTCTCTAGAACTGAGATCTCGTCCCTTACAAGATCGTGATCAAGAGGTTCACCTAAGGTGACCCGCAAAATATTCGGCATCTCCGCAAAATCTTTCATCCCAGCACCATAGCCCGTCGCCATCGGCTTGATCGGTGGATAAAAACGAGTAACCTCGTCCACCAGATTGACCAAGAGCGAAACCCCTGTCGGTGTTGCCAGCTCCGATTCAACAGGCCCACCGACCATGGGAAATCCCCTAGATTGCAGTATCTCAATCGTTGCTAAAGACGGACTTGAAACTGTGCCGTGTGAAAACCTGAGTAATCCTCCGCCAACCGCAACCGGAGTTGAGTAAACCTTCATATTGAAGAAGTCGAGATCTTCCAGCGCAACCGCAGAGCCAACAATCTCAGCCGGAGTGTCGACTTGCCCAGCTTCATGTAGATGGACCTCATCAGGATGTTCTCCATGAACCTTCGCCTCGGCATTCACTAAAGTTCGGATGGAGTTTGATGCGAAGTTCCTCGCTTTCCCTGAAAGTTTTAGACCGTTTATACATTGTTCAACGAGTTCTGTCAGCTCTATGCCCTTCATTTCCGTCGCTCTTGCGGCTTCTACATCGACTTTTTTAGCACGGAAACCTCTCCGCTTGACTGTTCTGATGCCAACTCTGAGGTTTTCGCATTCCTTAGCCTGAGTCTCAATGGACTCTATGGCGTACACGACTTTGTTAGAATCAGCACCAAGGTCAAGTAAGGCGCCCAAGAGCATATCGCCCGAAATGCCGGCTAGCTGGCAGTCTATCATGGCGAGTTGGTGACGATTTGCCATGTAAATCTCCTTTATTAATCATACGACTATGAAATATTAGTAATCGTTAAAGATATACAAATCTGAGGAGCGATCGCGGTGAGGGAAATACTTGAGAAGGTCGCTAAGGGTCTAATCTCTGTCGATGAGGCTGAGCGGCTTCTTAGGGTTTTGACTGTCGAGGAGATTGGCAACATGGCTAGGATAGATGTTGGGCGAGAGTATAGGAAAGGCATACCTGAAGTCATCCTTGGCGAAGGGAAAGATGCCGGAGACCTTGCTCAGATAGCGGTAACGATGTTAAGAGAGAGTGGAAGAGCCATAATCAGCCGAGCAGTAAGCGATCAGATACATGCCATAAGAGAAGCCTTATCGGATGACACGCTTGCCCAGGTCAACGACAAAGCTAGGCTGATGGTGATAAAGAAGAAGAACTTTGTGACTAAGAAAACCGGTGGAAAGATTGGGATCTTAACAGGCGGGACTTCAGATATTCCAGTGGCTGAGGAGGCGAGAGTTATCGCCGAGGAGATGGGGTGCGACGTCATCACAGCTTATGATGTGGGCGTAGCTGGAATACATAGATTAATCCCCCCTTTAAAAGAGATGATCGCAAGGGATGTGGACGCCCTCGTAGTGGTCGCTGGAAGGGAGGGAGCCCTCCCCTCGGTAGTAGCAGGTATAGTTGACGTGCCCCTTATAGCGGTTCCTACATCGATCGGTTACGGTCTCGGAGAAAAAGGTATAAGTGCTTTAATGGCTATGCTCCAATCCTGCTCGCTAGGGTTGGCTATCGTCAATATCGATAGCGGAATAGCTGCCGGAGCAGTGGCTACCCTGATCGCGAATCGCGTTGCCAAATTCAGGCAGGAACGGAGCGAAGACTAAATAAGAAGGTCTGCTCCTCAATTTTCAGGCGATTGAACTGCAGATAAGCGGCATACACACAGCTACGATCGGGAGTTTCCCCCTGGAGGATTCGCACGAGAACAGGAAGAGATGCCTAGGAGACCTGATAGAGATCGGGATAGACTTCCCGAACTATCCCCAGCTGACCGAGATGGGTAAACAGTTTCTAGATGACTTAGTGAAAGAAGACTGCGGCATCGTCAACAAAGACGGTGGATACTCACTCAAGAAAAAAAGGATAGAGGAGCCCGCTTCCCCGCCAGGCTTGGAACTTTATAAATGGACTGCAAACCACCTGAAGAGTGAAGGGGTTCTTGGGAAAGTTAAGCTGAAGGCTTGCGTTACCGGTCCCTTCACTCTGGCCTCCTATATAAAAACTAGTGCTGGAGCGTTTCCTTTTGATACAGCGATCTCAGACATAGAGAAAGTCAGGCAACTGGCAAGCATCATTTCCAGGACTTGTAGCGTCCTCGCTGAAAATGCCTACGTGATATCGGTTGATGAGCCTATTCTCAGTGTTATTGTTGGGAGAAAGCTCTTCTTCAAGTATGATGAGAGAGACATCGTTGGGGTTTACAATGACGTTAGGAGATCCTGCCGGGAAAGACCAACCGGGTCCCATGTGTGTGGAAGGATATCCCCTCGATTAGCAGAGATACTGTTGCGTACCGAGCTGGATTTCTTGAGTCACGAGTTTCATGATACGGCTGAAAACTTCAAAGTATACGACCCGAGGGACCTTAAAGAAAACGGGAAGATCTTATCAGTCGGTTGTGTGTCCAGCCGGAACCCAAAGGTGGAAACAGTTGATGAGATCCTGAAGGCAATGAAGAGATCGGCTGAATATGGAGATGACTTGATCTTCACGCCGGACTGCGGTTTCAAGAAACTGAGAGCAGACGGCCCAGAGGTAGGATACGAAGTCGCGAAAGCGAAACTTAGAAATCTGGTTGAATCTGCAAGCAGGTTAAGAAGAGGAGCATGAGACTCGTATTCTAGATGTCGTGTGCGATCTCGTTGAGTATGATGCACATTTCTGTACTGAAAAGCTTTAAATAGTACATTGTTATACAAAATCTGCAACTTCCAGGAGCGGCGAGGAAATGGGTGACTGCGTTTGGCGATCTTCAAGAGACTTCGAGAACGTCGAATGAACGACATTACCGGACAAACTTCAAAAGAATTCCTTTCAGTTCTCCTGCCGACACTTTCTTGAAGATACACCAAAAATATGATCATGCATTCCTTCTTGAATCTAGGGGGAACAAAGAAAAGATAGCACAATACTCGTTCATCGGTTTCGACCCAAACACAGTTATAACTGCCAAAGATGGTTTCGCAACTTTTCCTGATGGATGTGAGAAACTCGAGGATCCGCTTGACGTTGTGAAGAGATGCCTTGACAAACAAAGTATTCCAGGTGCGTTCAGATTTGTTGGCGGTGCTGTGGGATACATCTCCTATGATGCTGTACGCTATTGGGAGAGGCTCCCTACGGTATCCGTCGACGACCTAGGGTTTCCTGACATTGAAATGGGAATATACGATGACGGCTTGATCTTCGATCACATAAACCGGGAAGCCTACTACTTTCATGCAGGTGACGATCGATATCGCGAGCTACGCAGAGTTTTGAAAGAACCATCTGAGATGGATGAATTATCCTTCACGAACCCAAGGGTGAATATTGAAAGGGAGAAGTACGAAGAGATCGTGGAGAGAGCCAAGGAATATATCTCTTCTGGCGATATCTTCCAGGTTGTTCTCTCGAAACGGTACAGTTTCAACTATAAAGGCGATCTGGCACGATTTTACCTCTCTCTGAGGAGGATAAACCCGTCTCCTTACATGTACTTTCTCAAGTTGAGAGATAGGCTGATAGTGGGTTCCAGCCCCGAGATGCTCGTCAGGGTCGAGAACGGGGTTGTCGAAACCTTTCCAATAGCAGGTACGAGACCCCGAACTGGCGACGCGGCTAGAGACACAGCCTTGGAGAGCGATCTTCTCTCCGACCCCAAAGAGTTGGCTGAGCATCTGATGCTTCTGGACTTGGCTCGAAACGATATAGGCAAGGTCTCAGATTTCGGCAGCGTCGAAGTGCCCGAGTTCATGAAAGTGCATCAGTACAGCCACGTTCAACACATAGTCTCGCAGGTTATCGGCAAGCTGGGAAAAGATTTCGACTGCTATGACGTTCTAAGGGCTGTCTTCCCCGCTGGCACCGTCTCAGGTGCGCCCAAAGTCAGGGCGATGGAGATCATTGAAGAACTGGAACCCAATCGTAGAGGCCCGTATGCTGGTGCGGTCGGCTACTTCTCGTACAATGGGAACATGGATTTAGCCATCACTATTAGAACTCTTTGCGCTAAAGGCGATAGGTTTCATATTCAAGTTGGGAGCGGCATTGTCGCCGATTCAACTCCACAGAAGGAGTGGCTTGAAACTGAACAGAAAGCTCGAGCCCTGGTTAAAGCCCTTGAAGACTCGGGAGGCTATTCGCGATGAAGGTTCTCATCATCGATAATTACGACTCCTTTGTGTATAACCTCGTCCAGTACGTTGGAGAACTCGGCGGAAGCCCAATCGTCTTCAGAAACGACCAAGTCACTCTCGGAGAGGCGAAAAGAATCAATCCCGAAAGAATAATCATCTCGCCTGGTCCTGGAACCCCGACTGATGAAAGATACTTTGGGGTCTGTTCTGAAATCCTCAGAACCCTCAGCTGCAAAACACCCACGCTAGGAGTTTGTCTCGGTCATCAGGGGATCATCTCAACCTATCAGGGAAAAATTGTCCGTGCGAAGAGGCTAATGCATGGTAAGACGAGTCTTATAACGCATGACGGGTTGGCGATCTTTAGAGGCGTCGAGAATCCGTTCGAAGCGACCCGATACCACTCACTTGTAGGAGACATAGGGTCAGTTCCTGCATGTCTAAAGGTGACTGCCAAAGCACTGGACGATGGAGAGATCATGGGTGTACGCCATGTCAGCTACCCAATAGAAGGCGTACAATTCCATCCGGAGTCCATCATGACTTCTCCCGGTAAGAGGCTCATAAAGAACTTCCTCGACGGTGTGTGAAGCCTATGATAAGAGATGGCATAAAAAAGGTAGTTGAAGGAAGCAACCTGACACATCAGGAATCCAGCGAGATAATGAAGGAGATAATGTCAGGCTCCGCAACGCAGGCTCAGATCGGCGCGTTCCTAACCGCTCTAAGGATGAAGGGAGAAACTGTGGACGAAGTCTCCGCTTTTGCATCAATTATGCGTGAGTTCTGTCACAGTATCCGACCGAATGTCAAAGGCCGAGTCATGGATACGTGCGGAACCGGGGGCGACAAGATAAAAACGTTCAATGTGAGCACGTTAGCGGCGTTCGTTGCAGCAGGCGCCGGAGTGATTGTGGCGAAGCATGGAAACCGTTCGGTTACAAGTAAGAGCGGAAGCGCTGATCTACTAGAACAGCTCGGGTTGAACCTTAACCTAGAGCCGGTACACGTTAAGAAGACGATTGAACAGATCGGAATAGGCTTCATGTTCGCCCCAGTTTTTCATCCAGCGATGAAACATGCCATCGGACCTAGAAGAGAGATAGGCATACGGACAGTTTTCAACATTCTTGGTCCGCTAACAAACCCGGCGAACGTTAACGCTCAGTTGATCGGAGTCTTTGACCATACCTGGCTGAAACCCCTAGCTCAAGTCTTGAAGAGATTGGGAAGCGAAGAGGCCATGGTCGTTCATGGTAGTGACGGGATCGACGAGATCTCAACAATCGGCAAGACGACAATCGCATGGCTGAAAAACGATAACATAGAAATCCAAGAACTCATTCCTGAAGACTTTGGTTTGAAATCTGCCGAACCCGAAGAGATCTGCGGATACGATCCAAAAGAAAACGCGGAGATCGCATTCAACCTGCTGACCGGAGACCCTCGATCCAACGACCCCAGAATGGATATGCTGCTTGCCAACTCTTCAGCCGCGCTCGTTGTAGGCGGTCAGGCGGACGACTTCAAACAAGGGGTTGACTTGGCTTCTGAGTCAATAAGAAGTGGAGCAGCCTACAGAAAGCTGAAGAGTTTGATAAAGGCATCCGGAGGCGACACGTCAAAACTTGAGGAGTTAGAGGAGAAGTATGCTTGACTTCCTAGATACCTTGGCTATGGGCGCAAAAAAGACAGTGGAAGAAGGATACTACAGGGTTGGGTTGAAGAATCCTTCTAGGTCAATGAGTCTGGCTGGTTCTATTCTCGCCTGTAAGAAAGCTCCAATAATCGCTGAGATAAAACTTGCTTCACCGTCTTTTGGCATGATCAAGAGGAATCTGGATGCAAGCCGCGTCTCGAAGCAAATCGAGCGGGGAGGAGCCGTTGGAATCTCAGTGTTGACCGAACCTAAACACTTTGAGGGGTCTCTGGAAATCTTGGCTGAAGCTCGGAGTCAGGTCAAAATCCCAATTCTGACGAAGGATATAGTTCTAACTCTCAACCAGATCGATGCGGCGTACGACGCAGGTGCAGACGCTATTCTGTTCATAACAGCTTTGTTTGACCGAGGGTATTGCGAGAAAAACTTAGCAGAGATGATCAATTATGCCCATTCGAAAGGTCTCGAAGTTCTGTTAGAGGCACATACGGAAAAAGAATTCAAATGCGCCGTCTCATCGGGGGCAGATATAGTGGGAATTAACAATCGAGATTTGAGGACGCTGAAAGTAGACCTAGACACCACAAAGCGGATTCTCAAGACAGTTCACGTGGAGGACAAGATAGTGGTAAGCGAGAGCGGCATCAAAAGCGCTGAAGACATCAGGTTCCTGAGAGAATGTGGCGCTGACGCCTTCTTGGTCGGGTCCTCAGTGATGACAGCAAGCAGCATTGAAGAAGCAGTCAAGCGGTTGGTCGACGCGATATGAAAAGAGTCAGAGTTAAAATCTGTGGAATAACACGACTAGAAGATCTTCAAGCGTCCATAGATGCCGGCGCAGATGCTGTAGGCTTCCTCGTTGATGTGCCCTCCTCGCCAAGAAACCTATCTTTGGAGATGGCGAAGCGGCTGCTAGATGAAACACCGATTTTCGTCCAGAAAGTTCTGGTTACAGTCTTCAGAAATATTGACCGAATCAATGAAATCTGTCAAGAGCTTAAACCCGACGCTCTTCAACTTCATGGCGATCTATTTTCTGAGGGCACTGTCCGAGAGAAGCTCAGCTCCATACGGTTGATAAAAGCGGTCCATGTAGACTCCGAAAACTCGGTTGACACAGCCATGAGGTCAGCTGCATTCTTTGATGCGGTTCTCGCAGACTCCTTCGTAGCTGGAAAGTACGGGGGGACAGGGATATCCCACGACTGGGCGGTAAGCAGAGTCATCAGGGAATCTATTGAGCCTAAACCGCTAATCCTTGCTGGAGGACTGAAACCGGAAAATGTGAGAGATGCAATTCTTGCAGTTGAACCTTACGCCGTAGATGTTTCAAGCGGAGTTGAAGCGGAACCCGGAACAAAGGCTCCCGAAAAGATAAACTCGTTCATGGAAGCGGTTAGGAAGAGTGAGAGATGCGTAAACTAAGTGAATACCCTGTGAACGGTAAGTATGGGAAGTTTGGTGGTCGCTTCATCCCGGAGACGTTGATGTCTGCGCTTATGGAGCTTGAGGAAGCCTACGAGAATGCGAAAGTCGACAGAGATTTTCAGGAACATCTAGAATACTACCTCTCAGAATTCGCCGGCAGGCCAACTCCTCTATATTTTGCTAAGAACCTTACCAAGAAGCTCGGCGGAGCCAAGATCTACCTTAAACGTGAAGACCTAGCCCATGGTGGCGCTCACAAGATAAACAATACGCTGGGCCAGGCCCTTCTTGCGAAGAAGATGCGGAAGAGGAGAATTATCGCAGAGACTGGCGCGGGACAGCACGGCGTCGCCACCGCAATCTCATGTGCCGCATTGGGATTGAGCGCCGAGATCTATATGGGGGTTGAAGACATGGAACGCCAGAGACTCAACGTCTTCAGAATGAAGCTTTTGAACGCCAAGGTTCATCCAGTGAAGTCCGGATCGCTGACACTGAAAGACGCCATAAACGAAGCCTTGAGGGACTGGGTTACAAACGTTGAGACGACATATTACCTGATAGGCTCCGTTGTCGGTCCACATCCTTATCCGAAGATTGTTAGAGACTTCCAAAGCGTAATTGGAAACGAAACAAAGGAGCAAATTATCCAGAAAGAAGGGAAGCTTCCAGATGTCCTAATCGCATGCGTTGGCGGAGGAAGCAACGCAATAGGCACGTTCTATCCATTCCTGGACGAACCAAGCGTTAAAATGTATGGCGTTGAGGCGGCTGGCGAAGGAATAGACACGAGAAAGCACGCGGCATCCATATGCGCCGGATCAGAAGGCGTCTTCCACGGAATGTTAACCTATGTTCTGCAGGATCAGAACGGACAGATACAGACAACCCACAGTGTATCCGCGGGTTTGGATTACCCTGGAGTTGGGCCTGAACATTCTTTCCTAAAGGCGGTAGATCGCGCCGAGTATGTGGCGGCTACCGATAAGGAGGCTGTGGACGCCTTTCTTGAACTCTCAAAGACGGAGGGCATAATCCCTGCTTTAGAGCCGTCCCATGCTTTAGCCTTTGCTATGAAGATAGCCCCAGACATGAGCAAGGACCAGATGATAGTCGTCACACTGTCCGGTAGAGGAGACAAAGACGTTGAGGTAGTCGCCAAATACCTAGGTGCGAAGATATGAGAGATATAGAGTCGAAATTTCAAGAACTAAGAAGGCGCAATGAAGGCGCCTTAGTAGCTTACGTCACAGGCGGAGACCCCAAGCCCGAGTACACGCCGAAAATTGTGGAAGCCCTGATCGACGGAGGCGCAGACATACTCGAGCTGGGTATTCCATTCTCTGATCCGATAGCTGACGGTCCGGCAATCCAACAAGCCACAGTGAGGGCATTGAGTTCGGGAACAACCCCTGGGAAGGTTCTGGAGATCGCTGAAACGATCAAAGCGAAACATGACGTGCCCTTGGTAATCCTTACCTATTACAACATAATTTACAGAATGGGTTTGGAGAACTTCTTCAACCTAGCGGCGAAGAGCGGAGTCAACGGCGTCATCGTCCCAGACCTCACTGTAGAAGAATCCACAGACTACAAGACGACAGCGGAGAAACACGCTGTAGACACGATCTTTCTCGCAGCCCCCTCAACGCCGGACGAACGGCTGGAAAAAATCCTACACCAAACTTCGGGTTTCCTTTATCTAGTTTCGGTATTCGGTGTTACAGGAACCCGAGAGAAACTTCAAGAACAAAGCCTCAACTTCATAAGAAAGGCGGCATCTACTACTCGAGGAAGACTGCCTATATCCGTTGGGTTTGGAATCTCAAAGCCTTCTCACGTCAGAACAGTGATCAACTGCGGAGCCGACGGAGCCATAGTCGGAAGCAGATTCGTAAAGATCATAGAGGAAAACCTGAACGATGAAGAAAGAATGCTTGCGGAACTAAGGAATTGCGCCTATAAATTAAAAGAGGCAACCGTAAAAGGACAAAGGTAGACTCTGGATACACTAATTAGGAACTTTTGACAGGCTTTGTCAGCTTGTCTGTTGTGTACAGGGGTATCGATCGGCTTGGAAAGTCAGAATTATTAATGTTGAACTGATAGCTTCAAATCAT
>Ga0315312_1002379_pt1 | contig 13129 bp, 15 predicted proteins | sample TDP7_MG_FD_203629 | JGI IMG/M metagenome (GOLD analysis project Ga0315312, IMG submission 203629) | Freshwater sediment microbial communities from Lake Towuti, South Sulawesi, Indonesia - TDP7 | ecosystem: Environmental > Aquatic > Freshwater > Lake > Sediment | place: Indonesia: South Sulawesi... | reverse complement strand
ACATGAAGTCTACGCTGAAGGAGCTCTCGTTCAATATAGGTGGACACTTGTTACATTCATTGTTTTGGGAGAATTTGGCATCAACAGGCCAGGGAGGAGGAAAGCCGGGCGGTGTCTTGGGTGATGCTTTGGAGCAGGAGTTCGGGAATTTTGAGAGGTTCAGGAAAGAGTTCTCCCAAGCCGCCGTCAGCGTAGAAGGCTCAGGATGGGCAGCTTTGACTTTATGCAGACAGACTAACAGACCGATGGTTATGCAGATAGAGAAGCACAACACCAATGTCTACCCCATGTTTTCGATCTTAATGGTTCTCGATGTCTTCGAACATGCATACTATATCGACTACAAAAACGAAAGAGCCAAGTTTGTCGAAGCATTCTGGAACATCGTTAACTGGGACGAAGTAAGCAGAAGGCTTGAAAGACTCCTGTAGCGATTCTAGCCTTCCACAGCGTTGACATATTTGCATTCCTTTTTTAGGCTTTCATTTGGCTTAGTCACAAGCTTGTGAAAGGACAAGCTTATATGAATAGCTCGTCTATTCTTGGGAAAAGTGTCTCGGCGGAATCAAATATGGTCTCTAGCAGAGCTGACGAAGTTCTAAGACGCATTGAAAGACAAGCTAAAAGAAGGTATCTTCCCATCATAGGACCTGAGAGAGGTCGGATATTGGCTGAGCTGGTTCGAAAGGCTAAGCCCAAACGGATACTGGAGGTCGGAACCCTAGTAGGCTATTCAACAATTCTTATGGGCAGGGAGCTTGGAGGTGACTCTGAGATAGTTACAGTCGAGATAGATGAAGGCGAGGTGGGGATTGCGGAAGAGAACATTAGGGAAGCCGAGATCAGAGCCAGAGTAAGAGTGCTGGCGGGGGATGCATCAGAGGAAATTCAGAGGCTTAACGGAGAGTTCGACCTAGTCTTTTTAGACGCGGATAAGGGAGACTACCTTACCCATTTAAGGCTTGTCGAGAGCAAGCTCCACAAAGGGAGTATAGTCATAGCCGACAACGCAGGAGCCTACGCATTCTTTATGAGAGAATATTTGCACTATATGAGAGACTCTGGGAAATATAAGAGCCGATTCATACCATCAGACGGTGACGGAGTAGAAGTAAGCATAAAGCTGTAATCAAAGGTTGATGAGGCTTCGAAACTACTGGACAAAGTTCTGAAGATAAGCTAGGCTGATTTATATCTCGAAATCCTCTCAAAATTAATAGAAGTCTAATAAGAGATTAAGAACTCAGGAGGCAAACAAGTCAACATGAATCTGGAAGAGCGACTATTAGCGGTCTTCTCAGGTAAAAAACCTGACCTGATGCCTTGGTTTGCTGATCTGACATACTGGTACAGAGCCCAATTATACCGTAACGTACTGCCAAGCAAGTATGTAGGTGAGAGGGGAAAAATAAGGCTCTATCGGGACTTGGGTTGCGGTAGCCATGAAGAGCTGTATAACTTGCCCGGCGAGATTACCTACTTTGGTGTTAGGCGCACGTATGTAACAGAGGCGCTCCGAGATGGTACAGTAATCAGCGAGGAAGGATACAATACGCCAGTTGGCAACATCGTCGCCGTGACCAAATTCGTTCCCCAATCCGTAAGCTCAGCATACATAAAGTACGCGGTCGCCACAAGACAAGACCTCAAAGTCTTAGAGTACTTGCATAAGAATCAAGAGTTCAAACCTGATTATTCACTGCAGTACGATCGGCTGAAGAATTGGAAGGGGTTAGGATTTGTGAGTTCTCTTCCTCTACGCACTCCTTTTCAGAGGTTAATTGTCGTGTGGGCTGGCGTTACGAACACGATAAGGCTTATGATGCGGGAACCTGAGGAACTTGAGGAGACGATCCAAGTAATGTCTGAAGCCGATGACCCCATTTATGAAGCCATTTGCGAATCGCCGGCACCAGGTGTCTACTTCGGAGAAAACATCACAAGCGACGTGATCTCACCGCTGATATTCGAGAAGTATCATGCGCCCTACTATGAGAAACGAGCCAAGCAACTACATGCTGCAAAGAAGATAATCTACGTGCACATCGACGGAACGCTGAGAGGAGTTCTGCCCCTCCTAGGGAAAACGGGCGTGGACTGTGCTCAATCTGTCACGCCCTCGCCTGTGGGAGACATCTCTGTCGAAAAACTGCGCGAAGTTGCAGGACCAAACATAATACTATGGGGAGGTCTACCCGGCGTCTACTTTAGTCGACTATATCCTGAAAAACTACTTAGGAAGATGGCTTTGGATGTCATAAAGTGCCACCTTAAAGGGCACAAGTTTATAATGGGCGTGGCTGACCAGGTCCCGCCTGATGGTGTCATCAGACGCGTAGGGATGATTACAAATATAGTGCAGAAACATGCCAGATACGAAAACAGATGAAGCTGAAAACAGGGATTATTGTGGATTGGAGACTTACTCTTTTAGATAGGTCGGAGTGTTTCGTGAAATGACAGGTGGCGATTGTCTAAAGTTTAGGCACTTGGTGATTAATGACCATACGATCGGAGCGGGGAACTCCGTTTGTCTGGTTTCTGATATCAACGGGGATGCCCAATTCAAAGAATGCCTGATAGATTCCTGGAATCCCACTCATGAAGCGAAACTGGCAGACATCGGAAACAATGGCATAGTAGACATCATCGGTAAACCTTTCTATCCCAAAACCCAGGTTGACCTATGGGACAACCCAACCACTTAGAACGAACAACAGACCAGTCAGGCGATTTCATAGCGACGCTGTAAGGACGCCATAGGTTAGACCGAAGGCTACACTGAAGACCCATGCAATAAGCGCATAGTTGAGCACGACTTTCCATCGTACTATTCTCGATGTTGCGACCATGTTTGGAATATCGTAAGGTTGCCCCATCAGCCAAGATAACATCGCTGCTTTGGACATGCCTAGGTCCATAAGTCCTCTTCCGAGGACGATCTCCACGAGCGTAGGCGTGTACAAAGGTCCGCCAATAACCGAAGCCAGCAGTATTCCGCCAATGCCTGTCAGATAGGTAGCGACAATCTCTTCTGCTAAGTAAGCCTCTACATAGCTGACTGCAACAAGACCCAAGAAAAAGTAGGGAAGTATTTGCTTAGCCAAGTAGCCACCAAACTTGAAGGCTCCCCAAATCCTGTCGTCTAATGGCGGTTTCACGGTTCTGATAGCAGCCTGTGGATTGGGACTTGAGGATTGGTTCTCTTTCTCAACACTTTTGCCCCAAGGTGTTCTCGATATGACTAAGCCAGCAATAACAGCGGCAATGATGGACGCTACTATGCGGACACCAGCGAGCTCCCATGACAAGATTTCACCAGTTAGAAGAATTGTCAGTATGTTGGCGGAAGGAGCCATCAAGAGAAAAGTCAAAGATGGACCGATCCCCGCACCAGTGTAAAGAATTCCAGCGAACAATGGAACCATGGTACAAGAGCACACCGTGAAGAACGGAGCGATCCCAGCGCCCAAAGCGTAGCCCATGGCTTTGTTGCTGCTCATGTACCTTGTGATTACCTCTTTCGGCATAAACTCGTAGACAAGACCAGCTGCGACGAAGGCGAAGAGCAGACAGAGCCAACCGTGGCTCAGATAGTCTATGATGTAGACTACAGGTATCTGCAGAAGGCTAAGTCCCTGAAAATGAGCAGGTTTCATCGTAGGCGCCAATGAGTATGCCGCAATCCTTGTGTAAACTACGCCACCGATGACCGCTATAACGAAAGCAAGCAGTAGGATTGTGCGCGTTAGGTGGGCGATCTGGTTCATGTACCCACCCTATTGCTGTTTGCCCGCTTCGTCTCTTAGAATGGCTTCAACTTCTTCCTTGTCTGGGACCCAACCCATCATCTTAACAACCCCATTCACCGCTAATGCTGGAGACAAGAGTAACCCGTACTTTCTTATGACTTCTCTAGACATGATGTCCAACCTTTTCACTTCAACCTTTATTCCTTCAGCCTCAAGTTTCTGAGCAACCGCCTGCACGGTTTCTTTCACTGTAATGCATCGGTGGCAAGGGGCGTTGGGACCAATAACCTCAGCAATCACCTTCTTCATCTAATCACCCCGTCTACTTGCCCTGAATCCTCTCTTGAAGACTCAGGATATGCTTGGCTATGAGCCGTCTAAAATCCTCAAGTGATGGGAACTTGCCCTCTGAAGCAAGTTGACTGTTAATAAGAATGAAGGGTAACAAGGTTCTGGCCAAAAGGAGCTTGCTGACATGCGGAGGATATGAATCGTATCGTCTTTTGCTACCCACTATCTGCCTTTCAATCTCAATCTCGTCCTTGAACTCTTCGATTAGTGCCTTGACAGTGGCATTTCTTTCCATGAGCATGTTCCGCAGTTTCTCAACAGCGATTGGAGAAGCAATCCCGGGACCGCAACAACCCGTAAAGGGATCTCCTTCATATATCTCAACTTTTATCTTGTCCTTTGACATGAGCAATCACTCCTTTTGTCTTCATCTAGAGCAGGAGCAGCCGCCTGCGCTGCCAGAACCAGATACTAAGCAATTCTCGGCATAGGCTACTTCCCAACAGTCTCTGCATATCTTGATAAGTCTGCCCAAATCCTTATGTTCAGCATATAACAGGCTAACGTTTTCTTTGCCGCAAATTTCGCACTTCGTCATCCAGATCCCTTTAACTTCTGAAAATCAAATCGAAATATTTAAATTTATTGATTTGTTCTCTATACTAGAGGAGGATGAGGGACTCTACATGAGTATGCTGACTGAGCGGCTGGAGCGACTTATCGAGATTGGCTCAGGTTACAAGGATGCATCAGAATATATGAAGAACCTTAGCGAGCTTGCGGACCAAGTTGCACAGGCAAAAAACAACATTCGGCGTATGAGTAGGATTTTCAGAGCATTGTCTCACCCCACACGGCTAAGAATTCTGAAGCTTCTAAGGGTCCGCGAGATGTGTGTTTGTGAGATTATGGCGATTTTGAAGTCTACGCAGCCTACAGCATCTCACCACCTGAACATACTCAAAAGTGTAGGTCTGGTAAATGAAAGAAAGGAAGGCAAATGGGTCTTCTATAGCATAGGAGAACTGGAGATATCACAGGAACTCATCAAGCTGATCTTCGAAAACATTTAAGCTATCGTTTTAGGGCGCTAGAGTTTGGGAAGAATCGTTCGCGTGAAGACTTGGGATGAATTCAAGAAATTGGCTATCTCTCTGCATCCGAAGAGCGTGGTCTACAATCTGCAGAGGGCACCGCTCCACAAGCCTCCCATCTGCTTGAGGTTAATGTTTCCTTCGGGCGAGAACCAGTATGTTTTTATTGACTTCGCTATGGGCGAGTCGCTGAGACAGACAAAGATACCCATCGTTATGCCGGAGAAAGGAGAGGAGTACGTTAGAGATGAGGATATAAAACGGTTCATCGTCAAGGAACTGGGCAGAAACGACCTTCTCATCCTCTGTCCAGTGTGGCGATTAGAATATTTCTGAGCTTGTACTTATTTCTCACCGTAGACCCAAGAAATCTGAATCTGGCTTATGGTCAGAACTCATAAATGAGTTGAAGTAAGGCGAGGAGGTAAAATAGGGAAGTGAAGCGGGTTCTTTTCGTCTGTGTTGAGAACGCTTGCAGGAGCCAGATGGCTGAGGGTTTCTTCAATGCTTTGGCTAAGGGAAAGGCCGTCGCCGTGAGCGCCGGGAATAAGCCCCTGGAAAGGGTCAACCCTTTCGCTGTCGAAGTGATGAAGGAAGCTGGCATAGACATCTCACGACAGAAGCCCAAGATGATCACCGCGGAGATGATCCGGGAAGCTAACAAGGTCGTCCTCATGGGATGCGGAAGAGATGCTTGCCCTATCATCCCGAAAAAGGTTGTAGACTGGAACATAGAAGACCCTGTGGGTAAAGGGATAGGGAAGTTCCGAGAGGTCCGCGACACTATAAAGAGAAGGATTGAAGAATTCTTAGCCGAACTCAACGAGGAAGAGAAACAGGAGCGAGAATACCAATCGTCTAAACACAGCGACTATGCAGGTCACAGACCGAAAAAGAGAACTGTTGAAAAAAGCAAATAATAGAGAGAAGGTGGACTCCGGGTTGTATACAGAGGGTATGGACTTAAAACTCAAAGTGATAAGGATATTCGATCTTCTACAGAAGGAACATCCGGACGCAAAGATAGCTCTGAGATACAGCAACCCGTTGGAACTGCTGGTTGCCACTATGCTTTCAGCGCAATGCACGGACGAGAAGGTTAATGAGGTAACGGAAAGCCTATTTAAAAAGTACCGCACGGTAGAGGATTATGCTAAGACTGACTTGCAGGCTCTTGAGAGGGATATAAAGCCAACGGGTTTCTTTCATAGCAAGTCTAAGAACTTGAAGAAGGCTTGCCAGATGCTCGTTGACAAGTTTGGTTCGGAAGTTCCAAGGACGATGGAGGAGCTTATGATGCTTCCAGGGGTCGCCCGTAAAACTGCCAACATTGTCCTTTCTAATGCTTATGGGGCAATTGAGGGCATAGCGGTGGACACTCACGTTAGGAGGCTGGCAGAACGGTTAGGGCTTACAAAGAACAAGAATCCTGCAAAGATAGAAAGGGACCTTATGGAGATCGTTCCAAAGGAAAGGTGGGCAAGGTTCACCAACCTTCTTATTTTCCATGGAAGAAGGATTTGTATGGCAAAGAAGCCAAAATGCAGCCAATGCGTACTGAGTGAGTATTGCCCCTCAGCTTTTACGTTTAACTCCTAAGACGTATGTTGGACCTTCGTAGATGCGCATGTAAAACCTACTAATGAGGATGCCTTCAACAAAAGTTAATACAAAATCCTGCTACTATCTAGAAGGAGTTGAGTATGGGAATGTTTGGTCTGTTCAAGCCGAATGTGGAGAAGATGGAAAAGATAAGGGATATTGATGGGCTGATCAAGGCTCTAGGATATAACAATTACGACATTCAGAACAGAGCGTCAGAGGCTCTTGGGAGGGTAGGTGAAGCTGCTATTGATCCACTTATTCACGCTCTCATGACTGAAGGCTTTCTCGTGAATGAGGGCTTTGACTTCCGGTGGAGAGCGGCGGAGGCTTTAGGGAACACTAGGCATGCAAAAGCCGTAGAACCACTCATTCAAGCCTTAACAGACAGAGATGAAGAAGTCCGCAAGCATACGGTAAAAGCCCTAGGCAGAATAAGGGATGCAAAGGCGATACAACCACTTGTTCAGGCTATGAGGGATGAAAGCTGTAGTGTCCGATCCGAAGCGGCAGAGGCTCTCGATGAACTCAGCTGGAAGCCTAAGAGCGATGAGGAGCAGGTTCATTACCTGATTGCCCGGGCAGCGTGGGGTAAGCTGATTATATTGGGAGAACCTGCGATTGACCCACTGATCCAAATCTTGACGGACAAGAATAGTAGTATCCGCGAGGCCGCGGAAGTGGTTGTGGAGAAAATCAAAGCTAACATAGCAGGGAAGAGTAGAATGACGAAAAGGCTCGTCCATGTTGTCATCTACACCGAAGAACCTTTTGAACCAACCAAAGCGAACATCTCGAGCTGCTTAGCCAAAGCTTTTCCAGAAGAATTTAATCACCTCGACCTAGCCACTGGTGACTTCGCCTTGTTAACTCGGACGAAACCTCGTGATTCATCTATTGCTAATGAAGTCTTCTTAACACAGTATGGAGTTATTTCATGTTCAATCTGGAGAAAAAAGCGGTTTCAAGAGGACTTCTCCTCTTGGATTAGAAGCGTCAGAAAGAGCCCTCACTATCTACCGCGGCACGACGACCTTTGTGCCCTTGCAGACACTGATTTGATACTACTTGTGTGGACGATATTGCTCGAGTCAATGAATCCTCAGTTCACCCACAGCGTTGAATTCATCAGAGAATGGAGCGTTGTCGACGGAAGGTTTCTGGTCATAGGAATCTACTCGCTGGTTCCAGAGTAAGTAAGTTTTTGGAAATGTATCATCACAATTTTTCCCTCATAATGAAAGTGGTGTACGCTTTCAGTAGCGGAAGGATGCTTTTGGGCAAAGAAATTAAGGGATCGAATGTGCAGGCTCTTTATGAACAACCCGATCGTAATCTATAGCAGATAGGCTTCTGTTACGTATCGCCGCATCATCCTGTGGCTGTTGAAGTAATAGGCAACCTTTCCAATAGAGTTCTCCATCATGTCTACCCAAGCATCTCTCATCTTATAGAATGTGGGAACCACAAGGTACTCAAGCTTGTTGTATAAGTCCTGAAGCTCTCGGCTTCTTCTCTCGGCTTCTTCTATGGGTTCGTCCGGTGGCGGGCCTATAGACCAGCCTGTTACACCCTCGATGCAGCCTTCTATCCACCATCCGTCCAAGACGCTGAAGTTCACAACGCCATTGTGAGCCGCCTTCATCCCACTCGTCCCAGATGCCTCAAGAGGGGGCAAAGGTGTGTTAAGCCAAACGTCAACCCCTGAGGTGATTCTTGCAGCCATGTCCATATTGTAGTTTTCTAGGTAAACGATCTTGATCTCGTCTTTCAACTGGGCTTTTATTCTATAGATTTCCTTTATCTCTTCCTTGCCAGATTCGTCTCTTGGATGTGCTTTGCCGGCGAGGATGAGCTGCAGGTTTCCCTTCTTGTTTATCTCCCTTATTCTCTGAGTATCTGAGAAGATCAATCCAACCCTCTTGTAAGCTGTTGCCCTTCTTGCGAAGCCTATAGTCAGCGCGGAGAGGTCCATCCCTGCTCCTGTCTTAGTGTTGACGAAGTCTAGCAAGTCTTTCTTGGCTGTCAAGTGGGCATCCCATAGCTCATCATTCGGGATCTCATCAACCCTTACAAGAAGTTCAGGCTCACTTGCCCATCCTGGAATATACTTGTCAAACAGTTCTCTGAAGTATCGGCATGTCCATGTATATGAATGAACACCGTTGGTGATCGCCCAAATGTGGTACCGCGGGAAGAGTTTCCTTGAAAACTCCATGTGGGCCTTGGTTACGCCATTCACATATTTACTAAGGTTTAGAGCCAACAGCGTCATGTTAAGTTTTTCCATTCCGCCCTGTTCCTTTAAAACGTCTAGAGGAAACTCGTTCCCCAAAAGCTCCTCGACAAGGTCATAAGAGAACTTGTCGAACGCAGCCTCAACAGGAGTATGGGTTGTAAAGATGCAGAGATTTCTAACCCTATCGGGGTTCATACTATTCTGGCTCAGCAGCTCAAGGGTGAGAAGGCTAGAATGGCCTTCGTTCATATGGTACTTTCGGATGTTGAACTTCAGTGCTTCGAGCATCCTTATGCCGCCGATTCCCAGGATGATCTCCTGCTTCAGCCTATATCGGTCGTCGCCTCCGTAAAGGAAGTCGGTGATCTCCCTGTCCGCAAGCGCATTACCATCAACATCAGTGTCAAGGAAAAGTATGGAGACCACTCCCCCGGTGAGGCTTTGATGTTCATAAAGCCAGGCTCTAACTTTGATGTCCCTCCCACCGATGCGAACCTTAACTTGTGCAGGCATAGGGTCCATGAAATTTGAAGGGTCCCATTCGTCTGGGTATTCAAGCTGTTCTCCTTCCTCAGTGAGCTTCTGCCTCAGATAGCCCTTTCTACTGATCAGAGTGACAGCGACAAGCGGGATCTTCAGGTCAGCACTAGATCGAATAGTGTCTCCAGCCAAGACCCCTAAGCCCCCGCTGTAGGTTGGAATCTCGCTCTTTACGCCTATTTCCATAGAAAAGTACGCTATATTAGGGCGTTCTAGGAAACTCCGCATGCAGTGCTCGCTGCAGAAGTAGTATGTCCTACATCTAACCTGGGCTTTAAACTCTACCTTCTCCGAATCCAGAGGTACTCCGCAAGCCGGATCTTTTACGATCATAAGAGCAAGCTCCAGGTTCCTGAGCAGATAGCTAAGTCTTGTTTTACTATTAATTCTTTGTGAACAATTCGACTTACATGAGCAGTCTAACAACGCCAGGTTCCAAGGAGAAGAAGGATGACGGACCCGCGATCTAACCCTGTTACTCGTGTCTCTCCATATGTTGCACGATTCTTGCTTCTTCTTCCTGATATGTGCGGAGGCGGTTCATGAGTTCGCGGAAGTCAACTTGATGGGCGTCGAAATCAGGCCCATCGACACAGGCGAACTTTGTCTTCCCGCCTATGGTGACTCTGCATCCGCCACACATGCCCGTTCCATCAACCATTATGGGGTTCAAGCTGACCACTGTCTTTATCTTGTAAGGTCGTGTCACCTCTGCCACTGCCCTCATCATTGGAACTGGGCCGGCAGCCATGACCAGGTCAAACCTTTTACCCTGCTCAAGTAGGTTCTTCAAAACGTCCGCTGTAAATCCTTTGAAACCCTTTGACCCGTCATCAGTCGAGATATAAAGCTCGTCACTGAGCTTACGCAGCTCTTCTTCTAAGAGTAGGAGCTCCGCAGTTCTAGCACCAAGGATTGAGACGACATGGTTTCCAGCCTCCTTCAAAGCCCGAACCCAGGGATATATAAGGGCGGTTCCAACACCTCCTCCAATCACCATCACATCTCCGTACTTCTCTATCTCTGTAGGGTTGCCAAGAGGACCCACGATATCCTCAATATTGTCACCAACTTGCAGTTTACCAAGTTTTTTTGTGGAAGCTCCTACTTCCTGGAAGATAATGGTGATTGTGCCTTCGCCTGGATTCCAGTCGACAAGCGTCAAAGGAAACCTTTCCCCACGCTCACCTACCCTTACAATAACAAACTGACCTACTTGAGCCTTCTTTGCAATAAGAGGGGCGGAGACGACAGACCGTTTGACACCAGGTACCAGCTCCTCCTTACTCAGAATTTTGAACATACGTGCCATGGAAGATCCTCTTCGTTAGTGGATTCGGGTTGGTTGTAATGGAAAAGGGAAAACTTATAAACCTTATGAGCCCTCTGGAGCAATCTTAGTTTTTCTTGGAGCTGAGTGTATGTAAGCCTTTTTCTCGCTAAGAGAAAGTTTTAAAGTGACCCCAATGGTTCAGTATATTCGAGAAATCCTTAGAGGAACTATCTGTGGAAGAAGACGAAGAACTTGAGGAACTGAAACGCAGAAAGCTGAGAGACCTTATTCAGAAGAGGGAGAGCGAATCAGACGCTTATGCGGTGGGCTCACCTTTAGAAGTGACAGACTCAAACTTCAACAAAGTAATCAATGAAAACCATCTGGTTGCGGTCGATTGTTGGGCAACTTGGTGTGCTCCGTGTCGCATAATGGGTCCTATCATAGAAGAACTTGCGAAGGATTACACGGGTAAGCTTCTCATTGGAAAACTGAACGTCGACGAGAACCGAATGGTTCCCCTCGAATATCAGATAATGAGCATCCCTACGATTCTAGTCTTCAAGAACGGGCAGCTCGTAGACCGAATCGTAGGCGCCATGCCCAGAAAACTCCTGGAACAAAGAATAACCAAACACTTCTAACTAAGGAACTAACATGCTGAGTCCAGCTTTCAGTTAGTCAGCATAACACTAGGTCTTGTTCACTCATATCGCAGTGCTTCTGCTGTCCGTAACCTAAATACAGATAAGGCTGGTATCATGACCGCCAATGAGTTACTTGGGCAATAGCAAAGATGAACTATTGGTCATTCCGAGTGCTGGGACTGCAGCTTCATTGATTTATAGCCGGGTATATCGTTTGGCTCAAAAGAGTGTACGTTGTTTTCCACTAAAGATCAACAAGAACTTCTCAGCCTCTTTATAACTAGCTTTCTCAATGTTCTCCTTAGCTTTGTAGATTGCATTTATCCACCCTTGCATCCCACTGGTTCTTCTTACCGCCACTATGATGTAATAATAAAACCCCCTTGGACCAGTTACCTTAATTGGAATAACGTAGTCTTTGAAGAGTTCAATCTGCTTCTCATAAAGTTCCAAATAATCTTCGTCCGTATTACAGGAACCCCAATCTTGAGTTCCAAAGAATTTTGTCAGAGTAGTAGCAAAACTTTCGGAAGTGGAGATAGAGCCAACAGCTCGACGAACTGCAGAAGGCTGATAGTTGATTATTACATCACTCCAACTTTCCAGTAGCACACGAAGCGTCTCCCATTGCATCTCCAGCCCTTCTGGGTCAATAAATGCTAGAAATGGAACAGACCGACCTTTTGGGAACATGCTTAAAGCCGCGTCTAGACCTCCAGAATTTGTGTCTTGAGATATTACAGTGGCTTCAGGAAGAAGTTTTTCAAGGGCATTTGCGAATGCTTTGTCTTTTTCTAAAAGTATTAGCTTGTCGAATTTCTTGCTAGTCCTTGTTGCTCTGTCAGCTATTAAAGGGGAACCAAAAATTATATCATTTGTTCTCTTTATAAGATCGAGACCAGGACCAGCAAATAGATCAAGATAATATGTTTCTGCAAACCTAGCCTTTATTATCGTAGTGTAAACGTCAACGTAATATGCCAAAATGGCAAGTTTGAGTATAGCCCAAGCGCCTGTTTCATAAGCGATACTTGTCACATTATATAAACGCGAAGCTTCTTCTTTAAAGCCCTTGAGCGTAGTTATACGATCTTTCCACCATTCGAGATAGTCTTTCCTTCTTCGACCTTTCTTCATCTTTTTGTCTCCTAATGGCTATAGCATTGACAAGTAAGGGGCCTGTAGTTCAATCTCATGGCATCAAGGAGATCTCTTGTTTCTTTGCAAATTGAGACATCGGACTTGTCGAATCCCATAGCTGTTAATTTATCATACATGAATTCGTAAATCTCTTTTCTTAAAGCAAATGGAAGTTTCTTGCCCCATCCAGTCTCAGCTTTGTCAAAAAATTTTGACCATGACATGTCTATTCCGGCTTTTTGAGCATAGAATATAGTTTTCCAAAGTCCTCTGGGCGTACCCAAGATAATCCTTGCTGGTTCGAACGACGATAGGATATTATGTACCACGTCCGCGTAACATTCCTTCCATTCATAAATCGGGAATATCGGGTCAATTCTAACTCTAACCTCATAACCAGCTTCATTAACCATAGAAGCGGCTTTGATCCTTTCCTCAGGAAGGGGTGCAGCAGTCTCCCAAAGCTTGGCTACTTTAACAGCATTTATACTCCATATACACAAAGTTTTTTTTCTCAACTTCTCAATCAAGAACATGGCGTTACGAGGACC
>Ga0315312_1002378_pt1 | contig 13138 bp, 9 predicted proteins | sample TDP7_MG_FD_203629 | JGI IMG/M metagenome (GOLD analysis project Ga0315312, IMG submission 203629) | Freshwater sediment microbial communities from Lake Towuti, South Sulawesi, Indonesia - TDP7 | ecosystem: Environmental > Aquatic > Freshwater > Lake > Sediment | place: Indonesia: South Sulawesi... | reverse complement strand
ATTTATTAATTGACCTGCATAATAATCTGCGAAGTAATCTGATTCGTTTTTTTTCAGGTGCAAAAAAGAAAATTGGGTATAACAAAGCGATTTTTGCACGACATTTCTTTATCTGGACAAAAAGGAGTCTACCCGAACTGGAACGACATACTGTAGACCGTTATCTTAAGATTTTAGAGCGTATGACTGTCAAACCGGAATCAAAGATTCTTGTTATCCAAACCGCCTATTTAGGTGATGCTGTGCTAACTATTCCTTTACTTAGTAGGATAAAGAATAGTTTCCCAGAATCCTTTCTATCACTTCTTTCAACACCCGAAGTTGAAGACATTTTTGCTGGACGTTCGGAAATCAACGAACATATTATTTATGATAAACGAGGTAAGGAACGTGGACTTTTGCATTTTCTGGGATTAATAAGAAAAATTAAAGAAAGAAATTTTGACCTTGCAATATTACCTCATCGTTCATTTCGTAGCGCTCTTTTGGTCTGGTTAGCAGGCATTCCTCGGCGGGTGGGATTTAGCATTAGTGAAGGTAGAATATTTCTTACCGACCTTGTCTCTTTTGATTGGCGGACACATGACCTTGAACGCAACTTGAAGCTTTTAGAGCCTTTGGGAGTAGGAAGTTCGCCAATATCTGCTGAATTAGCCCTAAATATTGAACCTGAGGTAGCTAAAGACCTATTTGCCCAGTACAACATAATTGACACGGATTTGGTTATCGGTATCAATCCAGGTTCAATCTGGCCTACAAAATGTTGGTTATCTGAACGTTTTGCGCAGGTAGCCGATAGATTAGTCCAAGAAAAAAAGGCAAAAATAGTTATTTTTGGTAGTGAGGAAGATTTACCCATTGCGAAAGAAGTAGAAAAAGGGATGCGTTATCCGGTAATCAATTTAGCCGGGAAGACGACATTGAAACAATTAGTTTCTTCTATTTCACGGTGTTTAATTTTTATTACTAACGATTCCGGTCCAATGCATATTGCGGTAGCAATGAAAGTCCCCACAGTGGCTATTTTTGGACCTACAACCAAAGAATTAGGTTTTTATCCTTACGGTGAAAAACACAAAGTTGTAGAAGTTGAACTAAAATGTCGTCCTTGCAGTTTACACGGTGGCAAAAAATGTCCCTTAGGACATTTTAACTGTATGCGAATGATTACTGCAGAAAAAGTTTATCAAACAGTCAATGAAATTTTAGAAGGAAAAAATTAATGAGCCAGCGAAAACAAAGAATAAGTTTGTTATTCGGTGTAATAAGTGGTATGTTTTTATTCCTTTTACTATATCTATTTTGTCTTTTTGAGAAAAGCGGTTTGGCAGTGATGGGAGTGAGAAATCCTGCAATTGAAAAAACAGTCATACTAACTTTTTTCAGTGAGATTGTTTTTCTGCAATTAAAAATTTTATTCGTTTATCTCTTTATCGGTGCTGTCTTGGGTACATTTGTTTGGCTTTTCTGGAGATTTTCGGGAGTAGATGTTTCATCAAAATTAGGAATATGGAAGCAATGTCTGCTCTACCTTAGTTCCATTTTTTTACTTAATTTGTGTTTTTTTATTTTGGGTTTGCGCAAATATCCCCAGTTATACACTGAATTCTTTTACGACCATCCTGGCTGGCGTCATCAATTCCAAGTTTTTTTTACCGATAGAGTTCCTTCAGTTGTTTACAAAATGGTAAGTTTTCTTCTTTTTGTTTTGCTTCTTATTTCTTTATTGGGATTATTTGTTGGATTAATAAAAAAATTGCCAAAAAAATATTTATTTGCTGGAATACTTTTGATAACAGTTGTTTCCCTATTGCCCTTTTTAAATTTTCCAAGTAATAACCGGGGACCCAATCTCATAATTTTTGTAGTTGATTCTTTGCGTAAAGATCGTGTAATTAATGGTAATTACGCAAAAACAGTTACTCCCGAAATCAATTCATTAGCAGAAAAAGGTATAGTTTTTGGTTCCGCATACGTCTCCTTACCACGCACCTTCCCGGAAGTAATTTCACTGCTAACCGGTAAATATCCTCATCATCACGGGGTTAGACATATGTTCCCTTCAAAGGAAGAGCGGGAACATCGTAATGGAGCGTTACCTGAAATTTTGCGTCAGAAGGGATATGCTACAGGTGTGGTAACAGATTTTGCTGGTGACGTTTTTAGCCGAATGAATATCGGATTTGAGAAAATTGTAGGACCGTATTTTAATTTTTTTACAATACTTAAACAACGGTCTTTAGAAATGCATTATTTTTTGTTGCCCTATATTACTAATTCCGTGGGACGAAAATTTTTCCCAGTATTAAAAGAATTTGCTCACAATGCTGACCCTTTTCTTCTTGCAGAAGAGACAAAAATGGTCTTAAGAAAATTTGGCAAAAAAGAAAAATTTTTTGTCTTAGTATTTTTTTCAACTACTCATTTTCCTTACGCTGCCCCTTACCCTTATTACCAGATGTATACTCAGCCAACTTATGAAGGTCGTTACAAATACCATAAACCACCTTCAATATATGAGAAAGAAAACCTTAGTCACGAAGATATAGTACAAATTCGTGGGTTATACGACGGTGCTGTACGCTCGGTGGATGAAGCCATAGGTGAAATTATCAGGTTCTTAAAGGAAAGAAAACTTTTTGAGAAAACAATTATTGTAGTTACTGCTGACCATGGAGAAAATCTTTACGAAAATGGATGGGGAATAGGTCACGGTGAACATCTTCGGGGAGATAATGTAGTCAGTGTACCCTTAATCATTTATAACCCTTTTAGAAATTACCGAAAACGGTTTATCAATTCAATTGTACGTGATATTGATTTGACTCCCACATTACTAGAAATGTTTGGATTGCCTTTACCGAAAGATATTGAGGGAGTAAGTTTAGTCCCGCTCCTTGAAGGACAAAAAGATACATTTAATCTAACTACTTTTGCGGAAACGGGTATTTGGTTTAGTGACGTTTCTGAAGGATTCTATCAGGAAAAGAGAATCCAATATCCAGATATTACACGGCTAAGTAAAATTGATACTGCTTATAATAACGAAGTTGTAATCAAAGAAGAATATCGCCCATTAATTATTTTGGCGAAACATCGTATGCTGCGAACCGAGGAGTATAAATTGATCTATATGCCAACTCGCAAAGGAGTAATTTTTGAATTGTATGACTTGAAAAAAGATCCGTTTGAACTAAAAAATATTGCTACCGAAGAGCCAGAAAAAGTTAACACATTAAAAAGACAACTCTATACTTGGATATTAGAAGATAGAAACATAAAACTTGTAAACGATTACTTTCTACCTCTTGTTTACTGAAAAGAATGAAAACTGTCATACGTATTTTTTCTTTATTTATTTTGAGTATATTTATTCTATTTCTGTTTTTCTACATATTTCTTGTCTACCCACATGATAGGCGGGTTAAGACGGTAAATATTGAATCTAAGCCGTTAGTTAAAACAAAAATTCTTGTTTACAATTTTGTAGAAAAATTACCTCAGGCGAAAATTATTACCGGGGACATCGCTTCCTTATTGCAAAAAGTTAAATCCTACCCATATTTAAATGCTAATCCTTATTTTCATTCTCATCAATTAAATTTGCATGTTTCCTTAGGGTGGTTTCCTTTGAAGGCTGAACATAAAAATGCAATCTATTCACCTATTCCTACGATACTGGAATACTCGTTGATTTTACCTGAAAATCCGGTGCTGGAATTTGACTATGGCATTATTTCAACAATTGATAAACTAAAACAGAAATCTGCAGTTTTTTCGGTTAGTATTATTGACCAAAAGAATGTTTCTCATTTAGTTTTTGAAGATAAAGTTAACCCTTTAGATGCTTACCCTTGGCATTATTCTAACTCTTTTTATAAAAATTTTTATAAGTACCTCAATGTTAACCTTGAAGACCGTGAAGGGAAATGGTATCAAGCGGTTTTAGATTTGAAATTTTTTTCCGGTCAAAAGGTGAAGATCCGTTTTTCTACCACCAACCTTGATAATACCTTAGCGCATGCTTTCTGGGCTAACCCACGTCTCTATCAATGGAAAGAAGCGTCACTGCTACCGGAATTTTACAATTTGGTTCTAATTGTAGTAGATACCTTACGTTCCGACCATATTGATGTTAACGGGCAATCTGTTGGACTGACGCCAAATATTAACCTATTAGCCAAACGTGGTGTAAATTTTCTTTCCTGTTTTGCTAATGGTAATATGACTAAACAATCAGTGAGTGCACTCTTTACTTCGCGTTATCCTCAAGAGTTGGGCAGCATCGCCTTTGAATATCATAGCGACGAAAAGAGCAAGAGTGAATTTTATAGAAAAAAGATTCCTACCCTTGCCTCAATATTAAAACAAGAAGGATATTTTACTAAAGCGATTGGTTGTATGGGTTTACTATGCGATGGTATTGGATATGGCACTGACTGGGATTTTGATGATGTAAGTATTATTGAACAATCTAATTACGAACCTCCACAAATTACATACGAAGGTATTCGTTGGTTAAGTGAAAACCAAGATAAAAAATTTTTTCTTCTTTTATATTATGGCGGTGCTCACGGACCCTATCGTCCACCTTTACGTTTTTTGAAACAGGGTTACGAAAGAAAATTTTTCAATTTGGGCGATTGGTATAGAATTTTTTATCGTGGTGAAGTTGCCTATGCTGACTATTATGTAGGGATAGTGTTAGACACTTTGCATAAGCTAGATTTGACTGAAAAGACATTAATAGTTCTTTGTTCAGATCACGGAGATACTTTCAAAAAATATTTAGTTGAAAGCAATAAGAAAAATAAGATGAAGGAAGTTATTCTCTACGATCACGGTGTTTCCCTTACTGACGATGAAATAAAAGTACCTTTGATTATTAGTTTACCGGGTAAATTGCCAGAAAATAAAACTATCACTATATCAGTGCAACTATTAGATGTAGTTCCAACCGTTTTAGAGATTTTGGGAATTAACCGTAGTTATTATTTTCAAGGTGCGAGTCTTTACCCTATAGTCAAAGTAGAAAAAGAACAATCATCACGGATTATTTTTTCTTACGGACGCCATAATTACGGTATCCGTGTGAATGGCCAATATAAATATATTTACAATTTTGATACATATTCAAAGAAAAATATGCGACGAGTTGTAGAAAAGGAAGAGTTGTATAACCTGAAAAATGACCCGATGGAAGATATTAACATAGCCTACTCAAATCAATCAATTTTGTTGAAAATGCGAGAACTTGTAGAAAAATTTGTTCCACTTTTTGAAGAGACACAATTAGCTTTTTATAACGTAGGCAAAGTTCCAATTAGTGGAAAAATTAAAATTGATGGAAGAATAAAAAGTTGTCAGAAACAGAATAGTTCCAATCATATGAAATTGAAACAGAACGAGGTTGAGTTTGGCATTACCGCTGATGATATTATAACTTTTCAAACTGACCCTAACCAGGCAGAGTTTTCCCTTGAGTTGAAACTTGCCGGACGAAAAATAAACCTTTCCGAAATCTTAGTTTCACAATTAGGTTTGCCTTTACTAAATAAAGAAACTGATAAGATTAGCAAAGAAGATTTTCTTTATTTGAAGGGTATGGTCCAACCGCTGCCCCAGGAAAAAAATTTAATGATTTGTTTAGGACGTTTACCAATTGGGATTCAATTAGGAAAAGAGCAAGTTGGTCTACCACAGGGATTGAAAACAATGCTTGAAGAATGGGGGTATATTAATCGTTAAATTCAAAATTAAAAATTAAAAAATCAAATGGCAAATACCAGTCCTTGTATTAAGCGAATACTTCTTTGTCGGACGGATAAAATCGGAGATGTAATTTTGACTACACCGGCAGTTTCTGCTCTCAGGGAACATTTCCCAGAAACAAAAATAGCTTTCTTAGCCCGGGAGTATACAAAACCACTTTTAGAAAATAATCCAGAAATAGACGAAGTAATTTCTGCTGATGGTTCATTTTTCTCTTTAGTTAGAAATTTAAAAGAAAAAAACTTTGACACAGCGATAGTTTTCTTTGTTAATCCTAAGGTTGCCCTAGCAACTTTTTTAGCAGGAATTCCATTACGTATTGGTCCGGCGTCTAAACCAGAATCAGTGTTTTTTAATCGGCGAATCTGGCAACATCGTTCCCGGGTAGAAAAACATGAAGCCGATTATAATCTTCAATTGGTAGAGACTTTGGGCGCTTCTTCAAAACAACGGGAGACGAGATTGTTTATTTCACCTGAAGAAAAAATCTGGGTAAACAATTTTTTTTCTAAGCAGAGCTTAAAAAATGATGATTTAATCATTGGGGTTCATCCTGGCGGTAAAGGTTCAGCACCACGCTGGCCTGAAGAATATTTTGCTCAACTTGCAGTAAGTTTAGAAAAAGAACTGAGAGCAAAGATTATCCTTACCGGGGATAATGAAGAATCCAAAATTCTGCAAAAAATAGCAGATAAACTCTCTTCACCTTTTGTTTTCGCTGGTGAACTTTCTTTGAGGCAGTTAGTTGTTCTGATTTCCCGATATAGACTGTTGGTTAGCAATTCTACCGGTCCTTTACATATTGCGGTTGCCTTGGGGATTGCTACCGTCTCTTTTTTTTCACCAATCCGGGTGACCTCGCCAAAACGCTGGGGACCTTATACTTTAAGAAAAGAAATCCATACAGTTTTCTGTCCTGAACTTGAAGAATGCAAAAAATGTATTTTTGAAAAGTGCAAATATTTTGATTGTATGAAAATAATTGGTACAGAGAAAGTTTTCAATTCAATAAAAGGCAAAATAACAGTTAAATGAAGCAAATTCAACTTACAGGCAATGAAAAAATCTTATTAATCCAATTGCGCAAACTCGGGGACGTAATTCTTTCCACACCCTTGGCGGAAGGCATTAAGAAGAAATATCCGGAAAGTAAAGTTTATTTCTTGGTAGAAACACCTTATGTAGAAGTTCTGGAAGGTAATCCCTATATAGATGGCATAATTGTCCGTAATCCAAACGGGTCAATCTTTAGTGAGTTTAGGCTATGGCGAGAAATTGCTGAATATAAGTTTGATATAGTTATAGATATACTTCATAATCCGCGAACCATATATTACGTTCTTTTTTCCGGTGCAAAATGGAAAATTGCCTTTCATAATCCGTTGAGGAAAATTTTTTATAGTTTAAATATTCCTTGGGAAAATCGTGGTTACAGTGTATTTGTTCGTTTTGAACTTGTGGAACCTTTAGGTATTAAGGATGTAAATATGGACCTATTTTTTTCTGTCCCACTCTGGGCAGAAAGAAACATTTCTAGTTTTCTATCAAATCTAGGAATAAACGAAAGTGATTTCTTAATTACTTTGAGCGTTACTTCCGTTTGGAATATCTGTCGTTGGTCCAAAGAATATTTTGCTGCTCTAGCTGACATACTTTCTCGAGAACTCAACGCAAAAGTAATTTTCACTTACGGTCCCGGAGAGCAGGCATACGTTCAGGAGACGCTAGCACTTGCTAAAGAAAAACATTTTCTTTCGGCTCCATTCTCCCTGAAAGAATTTGCCGCCTTGCTCAAACGTGCAAATTTACATATCGGGACAAATTCGGGACATATCTATGTGGCAATTGCTCAAAAAACACCGAGTTTTACAATCTATGGTGGAAGAAGTCCGATGAATTGGTCACCTACGAATGAACCTTTAGTAGGTTGGATCCAAAAAGGATTATCCTGCCAACCTTGTGAAGCGAGAGATTGTCGGGAAAAGATAAAATATCGGTGTTTAACTGAGTTGTCTCCTGAAGAAGTTTTTTCAGCGATAAAAGCTTTCTTGGAGCAGTTAAAGAATTACCGTGTTCAAGTCACTAAACCAGCATAATCGCAAACTATGAACATTCTACAGGTATGTCTTTCTTACGGTTGGGGCGGATTGGAAATGTATGTTTTAGAATTGACAAAATTGTTGAGAAAAAAAGGACATAATGTTAATCTTCTAACTGCCGTTAATTCATCCCTAAACCAGAAAGCAGAAGACTTTACACCTTTATGTTTGAAACCAAGAATGAAATACCTTGACCTTCTGGGTATATGGCGGATTCGTGACATAATTCATGATTTAAAACCCGAAGTAATTCATCTTCACTGTGCTGGAGATTTATGGCTCGTCGTTCCCGCAGTGGATAAGAGCAGGCAGAATACACGGTTGATATTTACTGATCATATGGCATCAGTTTATCCAAAGAAAGATTTACTTCACCGCTTACTTTACGGGAAACTAAAATGGGCGATTGTTACAACCGAGGAAGGACGAAAAAAAATGCTTGCCTCATGCCCGATACCTCCAGAGCGAATAAAAACTATTTATTATGGAATTGACTTAGACAAGTTTCATCCTGAAATCTATGACCGTGAAAAAATCCGCTCGGAACTAAATCTTTCTCCCGAAACTGTTGTTATTGGAATTATTGGACGGATTGACCCTCAAAAAGGACAAAAAGAATTTCTCCTTGCAACAAGAGAAGTAGTTAAGGATTTCCCGGGAAGCAATTTTCTGGTTATCGGTCCTGTGGAAAAAGGTTACGAGGATTACGAAAAAGAATTAAGAAAAATTGCAACTGATACTTTGTTAAACGGCAAAGTAATCTTTACCGGGTTTCGTGGAGATATCCCTGAAATACTTTCAGCGATTGATATCTTTGTCCTTGCTTCACATTGTGAAGCATTTGGTTTAGTTCTTGTAGAAGCAATGGCAATGGGTAAAGCGGTCATAGGCACTAACGCTGGAGGTGTTCCTGAGATAATCGAGCATAACAAAAACGGCCTTTTGGTTCCCCCTGAGGATTGGAGGAGTTTAGCTGAAGCGCTACGACGGTTAGTTTCTGACCAGAATTTATCTTTGGTTCTGTCGCAAAACGCACGGAAAACAGTTGAAGAGAAATTCTCCTTGGATAAACATCTTTACGAAATTGAGAAAGTGTATGAGAATAATGGTCAATAGGAATATTGCTAATGATATCATTACAGTTTGGATGAAAGACGTGCTATGAAAAAAGATATGGAAAAAATAATCAATTGTTTCTTATATTGTCTTTTTGCGGTTTTGATTTTTTCTACGACTTTGTCCCAGTTGTTTACTTTTCTTCTGATTTTATTCTGGTTAAGTTCAATTATACAAGGGAAAAGAAGTTACTCCTTAGAAACTTTTATCGGGATAGCAGTAGTTTGTCTTATTTTTTTTCGTCTTCTCTCTGTCCCTTTTTCTGTTGACTTCAAAGCAAGTTTGAAAGCGAGTGGTAAAGTCTTCTTCTATCTAATTTTTTTTGTAATTCTTGACAACATTGACCTCAGGGATAAATCAAAGTTGCGTAGACTCTTGAGCATTTTCTTCTATACTGCTGTGCTTGCGGCAAGTTACGGAACGGGCAAATATCTGCTTAGTAAGGAAAGCCGTATTATGTCTACCACGGGCGGCTGGGGAACATTAGGAATGTACCTTACTGCGGTTTTTGCTCCCGTTCTCTATTTAGGCGGTAGTCGTCAGTGGTTCAGTGGAAGATTAATCTGGTGGATAGGAATTTGCATAATCCTTACGGGTATCATTTTGACTTTCGGACGGATACACTGGCTGATTACTTTTCTGTTTGTTCTACTTGTTGGTTTAAGACGTGAACGAAAAATATTGGTTTTGAGTATTTTGGTTCTTTGCTTTCTTTTTTTCTTTCATCGACCTTTTCGGGAAAGAATTCTTACACTACGCCATCCTCTAAGAGAAAGTAGCGGCCGTGACGTTCTTTGGCAGGATGCAATGAATAAACTTGGACAACGCCCAGTTGTTGGCTATGGTTTGAATACTTTCAAGAAAGTATTCACTTCGTTTGATTCCAGTGCTGATAAAGGAGTTGGCACCTGGCACAATGAATTTCTTCAAATGTATATGGAGAGTGGATTGCCTGGGTTTCTCGCGTTTCTTGGGCTATTTTTGACGATTTTTTTGACTTTGCTCAAGTTGAAAAAGACTATTAAAGACTCTTTCTACCTTGACCTTGGTGTTGCCTTAGGTTTGTCTTTCCTCGCCTTTTTTTTGACCTGTTTTACTGGTGGATTTATGCTTGATCCAAATACCTCATTGCAGTTTTTCATCCTTGCGGGTATCTTGGGAAAGATTTCATATATTTATGGTGTCAGCAAAAATGAGCGAAGCGGTTAGTATAATCATTCCAAACTATAACGGTGAAGGAGTGATCATCCACTGTCTGAAAAGTCTTGAAGATGCGGCATCGAACATAGACGTCTCGCAAATGGATATTATCGTAGTTGATGACTGCAGCCGAGACAAAAGCATAGAGTTAATTAAGAAACATTTTCCTTCCGTTAGATTGTTTTGTACTCGTTCTCGTCAAGGTTTTTCGCATGTGGCGAATTTAGGTATCAAACAAAGTAGGACAGAAATTGTAGTTCTGATTAACAATGATTGCTGGGTAGAGAGGAATTTTTTGCCACCTCTTTTGGAGCATTTCATCGACAATAAAGTCTTTGCGGTCAGTTGTAAGATTATTGACTGGGATAGTACACGATTGAGGGACGGTGGTAAAGTTGGACTCTTCCGCCGAGGTTTTTTCAGCTGTGTTAAGAATTATGATATAAATAGCTACAAAAGCAACCAAGAATATACAAGTTTCTATGCATCAGGTGCAGCAATGGCTATGCATAGAAAGAAATTTCTTGAATTGGATGGATTTGATGAACTTTTCGCTCCATTCTATTCGGAAGATACAGATCTTTCGTATCGTGCGTGGAAAAAAGGATGGAAAGTCCTGTACGAACCAAGAAGTATTGTTTACCATCGTCCGGGCACAACGATTAAAAAAACATACGGATGGTTCTACATAAGGATGATTGCCCAAAAGAACCGGCTCCTGTTCGTTTGGAAAAATTTAGAAGATCCCTTGATGTTAGTTGAACATTTTGTTCAGTTGGTTATTAGATTATCTTTTTGGATTCTAAGTTTTCAGATCTGGGAACTCGCAGGTTTTCTTATGGCATCGTCAAAATGGCGAGAGATTCTATGTTATCGCAGAAAATCAAACTCAAAGGAATATCTAAGTGACCGCGAAGTTATACGTCGGGCTAACTACTTCTTTTACAAAAACCACAACGAGATTACTCGAATTTGGTAGATAACCTACAATGAGGTAAATAGTTGCGTATTCTAATTCCAGCATATTATTTTCCGGGTTTTACCGTAACGCACGTAGTTCGTGCACTGAAAGAAAATGGGCACATGGCTTTAGTCTTTGGTCCAAAGGGTGAAGGTGAGAACTTTCTCAAATGCTATTCTCAAGTTGATATTGAAGAGATAACCGAAGCATTTGGTGATAAAATAGATTTATTGCTCTCAATAGAAGCACATTTTGAGGGTCATCCTTTTAGTCCGCAGGGCTACGAAATGCTAAAAATTCCAAAAATTTGGTGGGCAATTGATACACATTTGAATTTTCGTTGGCATAAGGAATATGCTTATCTCTTTGATTTCATTTTTGTTGCTCAGAAAAGTATGATACCTTGGCTCAGAAGTTACGGTCATCAGAACGTCTATTGGTTACCTTTAGCATGTGATCCTGAAATTCACCGTGACTACGGTTACGAGCGCAACCTTGATGTAGCATTTGTAGGGAATTTTACAGAGAAGCGGCGAAGACTTTTTAATAGTCTTCAAAGAGAACTACCTTTTCTCAAATGGGGAATATATGAAAAAGTTTACGGTGAGGAGATGGCGAAGATCTACAGTCGAGCAAAAATTGTAGTTAACCCTGCAGCAAAAAAAGATGTAAATATGCGGACTTTTGAAGCAATGTCATGTGGCGCATTACTGCTTAATGAAGAAGTTCGCGAGCTGAGAGAAATATTTGAGATAGGTAAGGACCTTGACGTTTATCCCGAAAAAAATATTTGGGTTTTAGTGGAGAAAATTAGGTATTATCTAAACAACGAAAAAATGCGCAAAAAGATAGCCTTGTCGGGACAGAGAAAAGTGCTAAAAGAACATACCTATGTTTCGCGGGTGGAAAGAATCCTTGAAACAAGTAAAATGATTAGTTCACCCAATTATTCATCAGCAAGGATCATTTTGGCCAATAGTTTAGTTAACTTTGATCAGCAATTTAGAAACTACCATTTAGCCAAAAGATATTTTTTAGAGGCTTTGTCTAAAGATATTTGGGTAACAATCAAAGGTATAAGTAAATATCTTTTATATAATCTGAACGAAATGATAAGACGCGTATTTAAGATCTGGCCCTATTGAAATGAAAAAAATTTCTGTATCAATCATTGTTCATAATGAAGCAGAACACTTGGAAGAATGTCTAAAAAGTGTTTCCTGGGCTGATGAAATTATTATGGTAGATTGCGAGAGTAGTGATAATACTGTGGGAATGGCAAGAAAATATACGAATAAAATCTTTTCCCGACCTAATTTGCTGAATCTTAATGTAAATAAATCCTTTGGTATAAATCAAGCAAGCACTGATTGGATTTTGTATCTTGACCCTGACGAAAGGGTAAGCGAAGAATTGGCTGCCAAAATCAAACAGATTTTGAAAACTGAAAATGACCAATTTCAAGGATTTTTCATTCCTCGAAAAAACCATTATTTTGGACGTTGGCTACGCTGGGGTGGACAATATCCCGACTGGCAACTGCGTCTTTTCCAAAAAGGTAAAGGAAAGTTTCCTTGTAAGCATGTCCATGAGCGATTAGAAGTCTATGGTAAAATTGGTAGACTTTCAGCACATCTTGAACATTATCCCTATCGTGATACTAATGAATTGTTACAGAAATTAATCTTTTATACTGATTTTCAAGTTGATTTCCTTTGGAATAAGGGTGTAAGACCAAATTTGTTTGTTGCTTGGCGGTATTTATTCTGGCGACCAATAACAAGGTTTATTCGAAGATATTTTTTGAAATTTGGTTTCCTTGATGGTTTTCCTGGTTTTTTGGCGTGTGTTCATGATATGCTTACGGGAATCTTCACATATGCCAAACTGTGGAAATTCAAGAATAAGCAGCGATGAAAATAGTATTGTGGTGTTTGTCTGTTCTATACTATGCTGTAATTAAGATGAAGTCCTTCTTTTATAAATGGAA
>Ga0315312_1002377_pt1 | contig 13139 bp, 12 predicted proteins | sample TDP7_MG_FD_203629 | JGI IMG/M metagenome (GOLD analysis project Ga0315312, IMG submission 203629) | Freshwater sediment microbial communities from Lake Towuti, South Sulawesi, Indonesia - TDP7 | ecosystem: Environmental > Aquatic > Freshwater > Lake > Sediment | place: Indonesia: South Sulawesi... | reverse complement strand
CGAAAACCAGCATGTTCCTTTGAACAGTTTCCGCGGCGTCGTTGGTGGACACGAAGATTCCTGCTTCGTCTAGTGTTAATCCTTGGTGAATGAATTGCATGGCGATGGTGGACTTCCCTGACATGGGAGGTCCGATTAAGAGTATGTTGGACCCTGCTGGAAAGCCGCCCTGAATGAGCGTGTCTAGCCCTGGAATGCCTGATGAAACCCTCTCCATGGGGCGCCCTCCATTAGTATATTTGTTTTACACAGATACACTTATAAACCCCTATATAAATAATTACATTGACAAGGCGCCCTTCGGATGTGCTCTGCATGGCAGCCCGCTTATCAACAGGAATCAAGATTCTCGACGACCTTCTAAAGGGAGGGATTGAAAGGGGATCGTCCGTCCTTTTACGTTCCAGCCCCTTCGTGGATGTAGACCCCATAGCTCAACAGTGGCTCTACAACCGACTGAACGAGGGGGATCAAGGCCTGTACTTCGTGAACAATAAGGCACCCGAGACTGTCTTGGAGGAAATGGAAACCTACGGTTGGCCGGCGAAACCCTTCAAGGAGGAGGGGAAACTCACCTTCATCGACGCCTACACAGGAATTTTAGGCCTAAAGAGCCCCGAAGCCTTCCGTGTGGAAGACCCTACTAAAATTGAGGAGATAAACAAAGTGGTGCTACACACAATCAGAGACAAAGGTGGCAAAAATACTATCTTGTTTATTGATTCCCTAAACACCCTCATAGATCAGTGTGGCAGCGGAGTTCTCGCCAAAATAGGGGAATGGTCCAAACACGGAGTAACCCACGATGTAAGCGGTGTTTACATATATACCGAATGGGGATACCCTGACGAAGTCACCTCCAGACTGGAGAAGGCCTTTGACAGCATTCTGGATCTTAAAGCCCTAAAAAGGATCGTAGCAAGCGAGGCCCTTACAATTACCAAAGTGGAGAAGAAGGAAGTCAAAGAACCGAAGTTTATACCCTTTAAGTACGTTAAGCCTGGGGGCCTAAGGGTTTACGTTCCCAAGATCCTCGTAACGGGACCTTACCACGCGGGCAAGACGACACTGGTCCACGGTTTGTCCTCTAGGGCAGTCAGCGTTCAGAGGATGGGCACCACCGTCGCCCTGGACTTCGGCCATGTAGACCACAGGGGTTTTTCCGTGGACCTCTTCGGCACCATTGGCCAGTCCAGATTTGATCCTATACTTGACCAACTAGGAGGAGAGGCGCTAGGGGTTATGCTGGTCATTGACAGCACCAAGCCGGAGGAATTTCCGAGGGCGATGGAGATGATGCAAAAGGCGGGGGTTCACGGCCTGCCCTACGTGGTCCTCGCGAACAAACAGGACCTTCCGGGCGCCTTGTCATCGGAGGAGATAAGGAAAAGGATGCACATCCCCGAGGACGTGGTCATCATAGAAACGACGGCAACTGAAAAGAAAAACATAGTAAGGGCAATGGACGCCCTCTTGGAAAAACTCATGAAGGGAGAGTGACGCAATGTCTATGCCTGTAAAAGCCCTGATCGAGGAAGTTTTAAGCGATTTGAAACGGGTGGGAGGAGTCAATGCTTCAGCCGTCGTCACCAGGGACGGCCTGCTAATAGCCTCAGACGTTATGATTGGAATGGACGCGGAAACCTTCGCCGCCATGACAGCCACAATGACCGGCGCGGCAGAAACTGCCATGAACGAAGTCAAAGCCGGGTCCTTAGACAGGGTCATTGTTGAGGGCGAATCCGCCAAGATAATATCCATTGGAGCAGGTCCGAAGGCACTGCTAGTGGTTCTAACAGCGCCAGAGGCCCCTTTAGGTCTGGCGCTCTTAAAGATTGGAGATGCAACACGAAAGATCAGCAAACTTTTGGAGTGATGTTCGATGGCGATTGATAAATTGAAGGCCAAGCTGATTAAACAGATGCTGGAGAAAGGATTTTATGACATAAAGAAGGTTCTGGAGATAGATGAGAAAAAAGGCAAAATTTCGATTAAGGGAGAACGGATGTTAATTACATCATCCCTTGGCTTTGCAAACCTCCATGGCTCCGTGGAGAAGATTGCCGGAAAAGCAGCCCCAGCAATAATAAGGGCCTATGGTGGATCATGTGCGAAAAGGGACTTCATCGGTGTTTGGAAGGCGTGGCTCCCTGACATTAAAGTGGAAACCGTTCTCTCGCTCTTTTCTGCTATCTACTCAACGGTGGGCTGGGGTAAGGTAGCTGATATCAGTCTTAGTAAGGATGAGGGGAGGGTTATCTTCAAGAACTGTTTTGAAGCTGACGCCGTTTTGAAGACTTACGGAAAGAAGGACGGCCCCCAATGCCATTTTGTGACCGGATATTTAGAGGTTCTCTTTAGCGAAATGACGGGCAAAGACTGGCAGGTTACTGAGACAAAGTGTGAGGCAAAAGGAGACGAACTCTGCGAATTTCAAATCATCCTGAAATGACGTTTCCTTGATCACAGACTAAGAGTTTCAAGTTTAGATTGAAGCCCCTTCTCTTTTTTTGAGTAGCCGGGTTCTAAGCCCAGCTCTTCGTGGGAGTTCCACCTATTTTAACACTTTTTAGTGTAAAAAAAGGAGCGTTTACATTTGTTAACTTTTTGTTAAACAATTGTTAAACTTAACAAAAATAAACAATTTTCCCCAGAACCTATTCTGAACCTATGCGAATAATATTGCCCAGGTGAAAGAAATGGAGGTAAAAAGTAAAACAGAATTTAGGAAGCAATTCCTCGAGGCATTTTTAAGTGCCCTGTTGGAAGAACTAAGGAAAGAAGGAAAAGCGAAGGATCAATAAGACCCAGCTTTCATAAAGAAGGTTGAGTTCAGTCTAAACAGAGGAAACCTATAAAGAAGGGACTTAAATACGTTAGAAGTGAGAAAGATAGCTTTTATCATAGTTTCTTTGGTTCCTGAGAGCAATGAAAAACCCGACGGGGAAATTGAAAGGGACATCCTTGAAAACCTAGCTGTGGAGTATATTCCATGGGCTAGGGAAATCCTAAAAGTCACAATTTTAAGCTGGCCTTAAGGATTAATTAAAACCTTGTGGGCAGGGCTTCCCTTTTCCTGAGCTCCCTAACTATGAGGTCTCGGAGCCACTCGGAGATGTCTAAGCCCTCCTTTCGGGCCTCTTGGGCTATGACATCCCTTATGAAGGGCGTAACCCTGGTGGCCACCAGCTCCTTCTTGGGCTCCGAACTCTTTCTAGGCATGGGAAACACTTGTTAACAATTCCATTAAAAACCTTGTGTCACCACAATCTTAACGAAGGCGTAACATGTTCCGCGGAGCTTAAATCTAATCCCTCTGAAGTTTTTAATCGCTTATTCCTGAGGTTTTCTTAAATTTTAGCTCCGCTTTTCTAATTAAATTTTGGGCGTTCCCTTGCCACTCCTTAAACCCCTGAGTGGAGGTTGGATACTGTTGGTACAGGGCCTTTGCCTCTTTTACTGATTTGGCCATGTCCCTTAACCCTTTGAGGAAGCCCAGTTTCCCTAGGGCCCTAAAAACTCGCCTGGTGGCTTCGGTTATGTTGAGGTGTACCTCCCCATCCATGCACGCTCTGAAGATGTCTTCCTCCGTGACCACTCGATGCTTCATGGCATAATTCAGGTCCTCGTCACTTAATCCTTGAAGGAATATGCGGAAGACATCCAGCCCGGCATACTTGGCCCCATAGGGGCGCATGAACTCCACGTTGTAGGGCCACAATCCTTCTTGGCTAACATCTCCCCTCTCTAAAGCCCCGATTATCGTTTTTCCTGCAAGGACTCCTCCCATCATGGAAGGCCCTATTCCACCACCATGAATCGGGTTTATCTGGCAAGCCGCATCACCGACGATAAGGATACCGTTCCCAGTCATGCAGTCCAGGGGTCTCCGAGTCGGATCGTGCCCTCCGCCTCCGGTCACCAGAATTGACCCTTCAAACTGTGGTCTGGACAGAATGTGGTCGTAGAGAAGTTTCTTTGGATTTGGAAAACCCTTTATCATGGCCACCCCAAGGCCCACATTGACCTTCCCGTGGCTTTCTGGAAATATCCAGGCATACCCTCCTGGGGCGATCGTGCGGCTAAAGTAGAGTTCGCAATAATCGGGCTCGGTGATCTCTTTCTTCAGTCTACGGATCTCCCTGTAACAGATCACAACATCCTTTTCGTCTATCTCCACGTTAACCCCCATCTCCAAAGGTAGCTTCCCACGCAAAACGGCTGAATAGCCGCTCGCGTCAACCACAACATCTCCATACAGCTCGGTTTTCCTCTCGGTTTTCAGGTCCCTCACTGAAACCCCTTTTACAAAGCCGTTTCTGATTATCGGTTCCGTCACTTGAACTGAGTCCAAGAGGGTTGATCCGGCGTCAACAGCGTCCTTGAGCAGCCTTTGCCCGAAGAGCCGCCGGTTGACGATGAAGCCGTAGAAGTCTTCCATCTCGACATGATAGACCTCCCTTCCGTCGGGAGAGTAGATCTTGGCTCCCACGATCTTCTGTTCCAACTCGTCTCCGGTGGGGTAGTCCAAGCCTAATCTATCGAAGTGGTGGCTGCCTATGGCGTCGCCGCAGACCTTATCTCCTATGTCCTCTTTTCTCTTGCGGTCCACTAAGCAAACTTTGAGCCCCGCCTTCGCGGTGGTTTTGGCGGCCATGCATCCTCCTGTTCCGGCGCCGACCACGATCACGTCGAACTTCTTCAAGGGAAAGTCACCTAATTTGTTAGTAGTTATAGCTACAAATTTATATTTAACCTTTTCCCAATTACAGGAAGAGGGAAACACCTTGGCAGCCGAGGAGACATTAAAGGTTCTTCAGGGCCTGGGTTTAACAGAATATGAAGCCCGAACGTACACAGCCCTAGTCTCTCTTGGGTCAGCCACCCCGCGGGATGTGGCCAGTCTCGCGGGCATACCCTACCCCAGCGTTTATGACGCCCTAGAAACCCTCAGAAAGAAGGGTTGGGTTGAAGCCGCCCTTGGAAGACCCAGGCGTTACCGAGCCCGTCCGCCGGAGTTAATGGAAAGGGACTCCGTCAAGATGGTTAAAGACGCCTTTACGCAACTCAAGGAACTTTACGAAAGCGCAGGGAAAACAGCCGAGAAGGCCGAAATAATATACACCATAAGCGGGCGAAAGAGGGTCACCGAAAAAATCCGAGAGATGCTATCGCGGGCAGAAACGGAGGTCACCTTAGTCCTTCCAAACTACGGGGAACTGGCCCCCAAAATCAGTCAGGTCCTCAACTCCCTACTCAAAAGGAAGATTAAGATAAGGCTGGTAACGGAATTCCCAGAAGAAATTCCAGAAGGCCTGGAGGTTAAATTTCATAAACCCGTCCTGGCGGTGGACATCCTCGTGGATGGAAGGGAAGCCATGATAAGCATGCCAGACTACTCAGTCTGCGGATGGGTGGAAAACCCCATCATAGCCAAACACTTCAAAGAGTTCCTCCAACTCCTCTGGACAACCCTAAAATCCACACCAAACAGCACCTAAAATGTTTCCAATCATAATCTCAGTTAAGCATTCTTTTTGAAGTCTGTGATTCTGAATGTAATGTATTCACAATTTGAATGATGTTTCGGAATTGTCCGAGGCTTGCAGGCATACTGACCGGGGAATTTCTATATACTAGGGGGAGCCAGTGTTGGAAGAGAGTCTTTGATTTCCAACATTTTGTCAAAAAGGACTTCGTTTCCGTAATAATATTTGTCCTTCCTGCATAAGGCATCGACTTTCTCTAGGCTTTTCAAAATGAGAGTGAGTTCTAGTGGATTTATTCGCCCATATATTGCTTTAAAGTGTCTGTAAATTGACCCCTTTGTTAAATAAAGTGCTTCTTCCGCTTCAAGCGCGGTTTTATAATAGCAGCTATCTACATGGATGGTTGGTTCTAGTCGAGATATCTCAAAAACCTCCCGGAGGGCAGGATAACGTTCGCGTATAACATACGACAAAATAGCCTCTCTAAACTTATCCTCATCCTTGATTTCCTTTCTCAGCATTGTAAACATGTTTCCATAAGTGTAGCCACCTTCAATTCTGTGAACGAGGTCTAATCCTTCTAGTAATTTTAAGTATTGCCTCAATTTCGCTTGTCTCCCACGTGGGCGGTCTTTTTTAATTTCCTCCTCAGATATCGTGTCTTTCTCTAGAAGATTGACCGTGATCAAATCAACCGGGGTAAAGAAGTGTCTAAACTGGGGAATACGCACAAGTTGATCAGAAGAAGCCCTCACTACAATCATTTCTGCTCTATCTCGCCACATTTTTAAGAAAGAGCGTATGGTTTCCGCGCATTTCTCTCTGGTAGTTGAAACTGTAAGAAATCTAAAATCTTTAGAGAGGGCAAGCGTCCCAAGTTTTTTCATTGATAAAAATTTAACAAACCTTCTGTCACTCTGGTCATCATGAAGTATGACGGGATAGTCGGCTTTAAGCTCCGCAATCCACATCTCATTGGCACCATCAAAGATCGGTTCTTCCACCGAAATAAGATTCCCATAGTGTCGAAGAGCATAGCTCCTAATGGGTTGCACCCTACTAGCGGTACTCAAGACGAACTCTCCTCCTCCACCTTTCTTTCTGCATACTCAGGTATTAGTCTTTGTGGTCGCTTTTCAATTTTAACTTTTATTAATATGCGGTTAATATTTATGTTATCCCAACGAGACATAAAGGTTCCTATCTCCTCTTCTCTTTCGCCGAATATAGGATCATTGTAACCAATAACTCCCTCTAGTCGGTTAATGTCTGTTATCACAACTGAGTGCCCACATCCTCCCCCTCTGTCATCGGAAAGCCATACCCACACAATAACTGGTTTCCCTTCACCTATCTCATCTTCGATCTCTCGTAAAGCGCATAAGTATTTAGGCTCAAATTTTACCGAAAGGGTGGCTTTTAAAAGTTTCTCGTTAATTTTTGAAACATCGTCCAATTCAGTACCAGTTTCATCCGTCTTAATGATTTTAGCTATGTCCTCTACGGTCGGGCTTGGAATATTGGTATCGAAATTCTCCTTTATGTATTCCAAGACCATTTTAATACATGTAGGTACACACTCATATTCACGGTTTTGAAGAATGGATGGAACATTCAACTTGGGCGTTGCAAAGGTCCGCTCCTAAATGAATGATTTACTCTTTTATTCATTAAATAAACGTAAAAGATTTTCCATTGTTAACGCGCGCTTCACATCTTGTTTCAAGTATGCCAGAGATCCTGGTGATCGAAAAGGGTTAAGTGACGATCTCAGTAGAGTGCAGGAAGCCGTTAAAATAACAAGGTAAAATTAGGAGAAGACCGCTAAAAAGTAACGCGGTTTCTCAACAGCCGTTAAAGGTCTTCTCCAATTGTTAAGTAACAAAAATTTTCCAAATTTGAGTAACAAATCTACGGAGTAATAAATCCACACCTCATCCAAAGGATAGGGGTTTAGGCCTTCCGCTCCTCCTTAAGGAGTTCCTTAGCTTCCCCTTGCCATCTTTGCAGTTTTTCCTTGGAGTAGGGGGTCTTCTCCGCCAATTCGTTTAGGTTTGCCTGCGCCAGGTCATAGGCGTCTAAAATGCCTGCTTCCATAAGCTTCTTTTCTGTGGCTTTGCCTATGCCCTTGATGGCGGTGAGCGGAATTACCGCACCATAGTTTTCCTTGAGCATCTCAATGTTTTCAGGATGGGCAGTTCCCCTCCGCCTATCCACGTAAATTCCCAACCCTTTCGCTTCCGAGGGGGCCAACCCCGCCGCCCTAAGTTCTTCAAGGCTGAAGCCCCTGCCCCTCCTTGGCCGAGGCCTCTGAATGGGCGCATATACTATAGCCTTAACCCTTTCCTCCATGGTTATGTCCCATCCGTTAATCTAAACCACTGTATTCATGATGAAGGAGTGGAATAAGGGGTTAAAGCTTTTGTTATCCTTGTAACGTTTAGGTATAAAAACCGAGTGAAATTCTGAAAACATTAACGCCCTTGACATGAAAAGGCTGGAGGAGGATCGATCCCAAAAAATAAAAAGGAGCGAACAGGTCTAAGAGGGAAGGAAGGAAAATCAGGGTTCATGGGGTGTTCACTGATGTATCTAGTCTTTGTTTGCCCAAGATGCGGGGCGTTAAGGTATGCCAAAGCTGGACAGAAAAGTGCATTGTGTTTTGGATGTGGTTATAAGGTGCCCATTGATTCAACTAAAATCCGGATCCTGTTCAAAACAAAGGAAAGGAAAAAGGCGATGGAGCTGGTACAAGGGTATAAAATGAAGCTTGGAAAACACCAGTCAAAACTGTAAGGAGAAGACCTGCCATGGATTTTCAGTGCCACTTACCATTCACCTTTAATGCGTAAGGTTTTTAAGCAACTGTCTTCGCCTAGACTTTAGGGAAAGATGGGAGCGGATTAGCCTTGAGTTTGTGGAAGCTTCGTATGTCGATGCTGGGAACCTTAGCCATTATTATAGGGGTATCTACCCTCTTCTTTGCAGCGATCTTAAGCATCCTTGATTTGCTAAACATATTTACCCTAACCCTCTTCGTTCTCCCCTTTAACCTTATTCAGTGGCTCTTCGCCCCCCAGTTGATCAACGCCCTATACCGTGTTAAGGAAGTGAAAAGGGAGGATTCGCCGAAGCTTTACGGGATGATTGAGAACTTGGCCGCCAAGAGTGGCGTCAAAAAGCCGAAGCTGGGAATTGCAAACATCCCCATCCCCAACGCCTTCGCCTACGGTTCACCCATTTCTGGAAATCACATAGCGGTGACCCAGAGCCTTCTGGACACCCTAGAGGCGGAGGAAGTGGAGGCGGTGGTGGGCCACGAGTTCGGCCACCTCAAACACCGGGACGTCCAGATCATGATGCTGGTCTCCTTCCTCCCAGCCCTCTTCTACTTCATAGGCCGCATGATCATGTTCTCTGCCTACTACGGAGGCAGCAGACAAAGAAGAGAAGGTGGGGGAGAAGGACTAGCGATGTTAATCGGAGTTTTAAGCATGGTGGTGTACTTTGTTCTAACCCTCTTCATCTTAGGCTTAAGCCGCCTCAGGGAATATTACGCGGACAGCCACAGCGCCTCCATAGTGGAAGACGGGCCCCGGAAGCTCTCAGAAGGCTTAGCCAAGATAGTTTCGAAGACTGGAAGGATGAAGTTTGGTCGTCATCAGGAAGCCTTCGCCCTAAACGGCTTCAAGAGTCTATTCATCTCAGACCCAGACACGGCGGAGGCGGATTCAGCCCAGATTGCCCATTATGCCCCAGAGTTTTCAGATGAAGCTCTGGTTGAGCGGCTGCTGAGAAAGGAGGTAACGGGTGCAGACAGGCTCATGGAAGTGTTATCAACCCATCCTAACATCACGAAGAGGCTAAGGGCCCTACAGGAACTCGAACGGGAAGGGGCTGCTTAAGGGCTGCATGGAAATCTCATAACTTTATGAAACTCCATCTACCAGCCCAGTGTTCTTATTGACTAGTTGCATTTATCACATAAGATTTATATACCTCTCTTTTTTCCACTTCTCAGAAAACGGAGGACCATAGAGAGTATGTCTGCGCCTGAACTCGCCGGAACTCCGGTTCTCATATTAAAGGAGGGGGCAAGCCGGTCCCGAGGAAAAGGGGCTCAACACGCCAACATCATGGCAGCAAGAATCGTGGCTGAGGCGGTGAAGAGTGCCCTTGGGCCCAAGGGCATGGACAAGATGCTTGTGGACAGCATGGGCGATGTTACAATTACCAGCGACGGCCGAACCATCCTTGACGAAATGGAAGTCCAGCATCCTGCGGCTAAGATGATGGTGGAGGTGGCCAAGACCCAAGATGATGAGGTGGGGGACGGAACCACCAGCGCCGTCATCGTGGCTGGGGAACTCTTGGGAAAGGCGGAAGACCTCATAGAAAAGAACGTTCACTCCACGGTTATCATCGATGGGTATCGAAGGGCGGCTGATAAAGCTCTCGAAACCTTGGAAAATATAGCCATTCCCGTGAAACCAAGGGGTAAGGAGTTCTTGAAGAAGGTGGCCATGACCTCCATGGCAAGCAAATTGGTGGCCGAAAATAGGGAACATCTCGCTGAAATCGCTGTGGATGCGGTTCTAAATGTTGCCCAAAAGGTGAAGGACGAATATAGAGTCGACGTAAAAGGCGACATTATGGTGGAAAAGAAGCCTGGAGAATCCCTGGCCGACACGAAGCTCATTGAGGGCCTTGTCATAGATAAGGAAGTGGTTCATCCAGGCATGCCCAGACGAGTGGAGAAGGCTAAGATTGCGTTGGTTAATTCCCCCCTTGAAGTGGAGAAGACCGAGTTTGACGCAAAAATTAACATTGAGAGCCCGGAGCAGATGGAGGCCTTTCTCAACCAGGAGGAAAAGATGCTCAAGGATATGGTGGAAAAAATAGCTGAGAAGGGCGCCAACGTTCTCATCTGTCAAAAGGGAATTGATGATTTGGCCCAGCACTTCCTAGCCCGGAAGGGCATTCTAGCTGTAAAGCAAGCCAAAGAGTCAGACATGGAAAAGCTCGCCAAGGCAACCGGGGGAAAGGTGGTGACCAACCTCGACGACCTTTCGGTGGAAGACATGGGCTCCGCGGAACTCGTGGAGGAGAGGAAGATCGGCGATGATAAGTTAACCTTTATAGAAGGTTGCAAGAACCCCCGTTCAGTGGCCATACTGATAAGAGGCGGAACCGAAAGGATAGTGGCCGAGGCAGAACGCTCAATCCATGATGCCCTATGTGTCGTCCGCGATGTGGTGCAGGAGCCCAAGATCGTGGCTGGCGGCGGTGCACCCGAAATGGAGGTCGCCAAGGCTCTGAAGGAGTATGCGGAGACCCTCCCTGGACGGGAACAGTTGGCTGTGCAGTGCTTCGCTGAGGCTATGGAAGCTGTGCCCCTCACCCTGGGGGAAAACGCGGGCCTCGACCCCATCGACATCCTTTCTGAGCTTAGGGCAAGACATGAAAAGGGCGAAACCTGGGCAGGCGTGGGGGTCCTGGAGGGAAAAGTCATGGACATGGAGAAACTTGAAGTCTTTGAGCCCCTCGTAGTTAAAAAGCAGATTATAAAGTCTGCCACTGAGGCGGCTTCCATGATCCTGAAGGTCGACGATGTGATCGCGGCTGGAAGGATGAAGGCTCCGCCTACACCGCCTAAGGGTCCGGGGATGGAGGGAATGCCCCCCTACGGCGGAGGACCACCCTATTAAGAAATTCAAGGGTTAAATGAGAGATGATTGAAGGAGGAAAATGAAATGGCGTATTTAACTACACAATCGGGGCAGCCAGTGCTCATCTTGAAAGAGGGAACTGCCCGCAGCCGGGGCAGGGAGGCCCAAAGAAACAACATAACGGCAGCTCGAATCATCGCCGAGGCCATAAAGACAACTCTGGGGCCCCGCGGCATGGATAAGATGCTCATCGACAGCATTGGGGACATTACCATTAGTAATGATGGGGCAGCCATCCTGAAGGAAATCGATGTGGAGCATCCTGCGGCTAAGATGATGGTGGAGGTGGCTAAGACCCAGGATGATGAGGTGGGGGACGGAACCACCACCGCGGTAGTGCTGGCTGGGGAACTGCTCCGAAAGGCCGAGGAACTCTTGGACCAAAATATCCACCCAACGGTCATCGTTAGCGGTTACAGAAAAGCCTTCCAGGAGGCTGAGGAAGCCTTAGAGAAAATAAGCATACCCGTGGATTTAGAAGACCGGGAGACCATGAAAAAGGTCGCCTTAACCTCCATGGCCAGTAAGGTTGTAGGCGGCACCAAGGAACACTTTGCAAACATCGCCGTGGATGCGGTGAAACAGATTGCCGAGCAGAGGGGAGACAGGAAAGTTGCAGACATCGACTTTATTCAATTGATAAAGAAGGAGGGGAAGAGCCTCCTGGACACGGAACTCGTCAGGGGCGTCATCATTGATAAGGAAGTGATTCATGAGGGCATGCCTAAGCGGGTGGAGAAGGCCAAGATAGCCCTGCTGGACTGCGCCTTGGAGGTGGAGAAAACCGAGTTTAGCGCCGAAATCAGGATAAGGGACCCGACGCAGGTGAAGGCCTTCTTAGATCAGGAGAGCCGCATGCTCAAACAGATGGTGGAGAAAATTGAGAAGGCGGGCGCCAACGTGGTCTTCTGCCAGAAGGGCGTCGACGACGCAGCCCAACACTTCCTAGCCAAGGCGGGAATCATGGCTGTCCGCAGGGTGAAAAAGTCCGACATGGAAAAGTTGGCCAGGGCCACAGGCGGAAAGGTCATCACCAACCTTGACGACTTGAAAGCTGGAGATTTGGGCAAGGCGGGACTCGTGGAAGAGCGGAAGGTGGGCGACGACGAAATGGTCTTCGTTGAAGGCTGTAAAGACCCCCACTCCGTGGGCATCCTCATCCACGCTGGACTGGAGCGAATGGTAGACGAAGCTGAAAGGGCCATGAACGATGCATTATCCGTAGTGGCTGATGTAACAGAGGATAACAAAGTAGTGGCTGGGGGCGGAGCTGTGGAGGCCGAAATTGCCAAGGAGATCCGGGACTATGCCACCAAGGTTGGTGGAAGGGAGCAGCTCGCCATAGAAGCCTTCGCCGAAGCCTTAGAAAGCATACCTAAAGCCTTGGCTGAAAACGCGGGCCTTGACCCTATCGACATCCTCGTGGCCCTAAGGTCGGCCCACGAAAAACCAAAGGGGCAAACCATGGGCGTAGATGTGTTCACCGGCAAAATTGAGGACATGCAAGAGAAGGGCGTAATTGAACCTCTCAAGGTGAAGCTGCAGGCCATGAAGTCTGCAGTCGAAGTCGCCTCCATGATAGTACGCATCGACGATGTCATAGCCGCCACCAAACCCAAGGAGGAGGCGCCAAAAGGCCCACCTGAAGGCGAAGAAGAGTACTAACCCGCGTCAAAGCACAATCAAGGCGCACATTTTCCTATTTTCTTTCAAATCTATGAATGAAATATTTCGTGAATCATTTCCGCCTTTTTCTTCCCAATTTTAGGAACCTCCTGAAGTTCTTCGACTGAAGCACTGGCAATATTCGATATGGTGCCGAAGTGTTCTAGGAGGTTCCTTGCCAAGGTCTCGCCTACGAGGGGCAGCGCCGATAGGACGTATCTTTTCCTGTCCTTAACGGGTAGGTCGGCTCTTGGCC
>Ga0315312_1002376_pt1 | contig 13139 bp, 7 predicted proteins | sample TDP7_MG_FD_203629 | JGI IMG/M metagenome (GOLD analysis project Ga0315312, IMG submission 203629) | Freshwater sediment microbial communities from Lake Towuti, South Sulawesi, Indonesia - TDP7 | ecosystem: Environmental > Aquatic > Freshwater > Lake > Sediment | place: Indonesia: South Sulawesi... | reverse complement strand
CTTATGAAGGTGCTTACGGCAGCTACGTATAATCTGGCCATATCCGCTCTCAGCTCTTCGCCTTCTGTGGTGAGGTCTTGAGTGATGAGCGATAGGGAGTTCTTCTCCGTGAAGGGTGATGGAAAGATCTTCCCCGAATATTTTTGCAGACCTATGATCTCGGCGAAGGAGTCTATGGGCTTTACAGTTCCTGAACAGAATATGCAGCGGTGGAAGTTTCCCCAGATGCCTCCGAGGATCTCGCTTGCCCTCATATCCCACATCTCCACAATGAGATTTCGCCCTTTCTCTTTGGATGCTAAGAAGACGACGCCTTCTAAACCAAAGTTTTCGAGCGCTGAAGCCCAGAACCTGCTCAGCCTATAGAGGCTTGACCTAGGAGCCTTCCCCTCGGCCAGCCTCCTCCGCCTCACATGGACACCTAAGTATTCACGCATCAAACGTAGAAACTCCTCAATCTCCCCAGCCTTGGATGTGTGGAAGCCGCCTGCCTCTTTGAGGGCGAACCTCACGGTTCCCAAGGTTATCTGGTCTGAGTTCAGATTGACGTTCTGAAGGTTATGCGCCTCATCGACCACCAGAAACGAGTGCTCGTAGTTTATTCTGCGCCGCAGAGCCCAACTGACAGCCCCGTCTATTACGTAGTTATAGTTCAAGGCCACGACATCGACGCCTGAAACTAGGCTTGACTGGAGCATGTAGGGGCATATCTCCCTTTCCTCACAGTACTTGAGGGTCTCAGAGTAGAGTCTAGGCGTCTCAGCCAAGTCATCAAAGAAGGAAACTTTCGAGTTGAAGTTCGTACGGTACTTACAGTCATCCTTATGCGCTCTGCAGAGAAATGAGACATCTTCGTGTTCCAGTTCTCCCGTGAGCTTAAGGTCCCTCCAAAGGAGGCACATATCCCTCTTGCCACGGAAGGATATGCCCGAAACCCTCTTCCCAATCAACTTGTTTACAGCTTTAAGCTCCTCTATCGGTCTGTCCGTCTCTGTTCCAGTGCGCACAGCCCAGATGATCTGCCGGTCCTCACGCTTTGCTATGGGCAGTAAAACGGCGAGGATGAGCGGCGTTTTTCCGAAACCCGTGGATGCATTGACAACCACATCTCCATGCTTAGCCTCTCGCCTAATGTAGGAAAAGAAATCAGACTGGTACTCTCTGAGCTTGTAGGGAAAGTAGGCGAGATTAAGCCTTGTAGACATAGGGAATCCGCATAATTTCAGTTTATAAAATCGACTATATGAATTTTGAACTGACCATTACTTTTCTCATAGGGAACCACCACTTATGGTGAAGTTTTCGGAGCGCAGTATCTATTCTAAACATAGAATCCTACCTGCGGCATAAAGGTGCATTTCAGCCCTAATCAAAAGTAGAAGTTTTCGCGCACCCGAATTCTATTAACAGCACGTTCTTATAGATGTTATCCATTAAAAGCTTCCAGTTTTGGTTCGGAATTGGAAGCATGTTTTGGGCATGCGATAACAGTTCATCAAAAGACTTCTGTTAATTGAACGTAGTTCTGGCAATGGTCGTTCTCGACGAGGGTGTCAAGGGTGCGGTACATTGTTGTATTTGTATATCATGCACAGATAAGCTTCCCCCTCTCTTTTTGGTCTAGCTAGATTGCGCCGAGCTCTTTGGATCCTTCTACGCCCAAACTTTGTTTCACGTTTTGCGCCAAGGGGTCCTGGACCAGCGCCTAGAGGATAAGCCCAGAAGGTTCACCATGAATTTTCCGCAGAGGTGATGGTTTTCCTCCGAAAAAATCGGAATCAGCAGTAGGAGTATAGCCGACGTGTCTCGTGGCAGCCGGCCATCGGTCCTCATCAGAACGCCGAATCTAGACAAGACTCTGGATATTCTTAGGGTTATTTGAGCAACGTTGTTTTCACTGTGGAGCATTCCTGATAGGTTGGGGTGAGAGTATGCTTTGTCCTAGGTCTGCGCCTTGGTCCCTAAGTAGGGCCTGCAACTTCCTGATATCCACATTTCTCGGAGTGACACCATCGCGGACAGCTATGGCTGCAGCCGTTCCTGCCGCCTGCCCCGTGACTATGCATTGGGGTTGCCCTCGTATGGAACCCTGAATCAACCCTTCAGCCGCTATGCATCTGCCAGCGACGAGGATGTTTTCTAACCCTTTTGGTAGCAGGGCTCGGTACGGAATGTCGAAGGGCTTCTTCAGTTCAGTCCAGAAAGGAGGATCCCACTTTTGCTCCCCGCTTTCCTTCCACCTTCCATACTCTTTCTTATTTCTAGGCAGCCCTGTAGGCGGGTGGACATTCATGGCTCTGCCGCTGCGGCCTATGACATCGGGGAAACGCCTTGATGATTTAAAGTCATCATCTGTTAGGGTATAGTCTCCCAAGATGTTCCGCGAGTCGCGTATTCCCATCATCGGAAAAGTGTATAGAACAAATCCGTTTTCAGAACCCGGAACATATTTGCGGAGGAAGTTGGCAATCTCATAAACACGCTTCTTGGCGTAGATCCACGCCTTGGTCATTTGCTTCGCGTCGGTCGCGTCAGTGTTGTAGACCATGTCAGTGTTGAGCCATGCCAATTCATTGCGATAGCTGCCCTCCCGAAGTACTTCGGAGTAGAAGCAGAAGCGCCCGAAGTTCTCAGCTCCCGGCGGCAGGGACAGATCTCCCTTTGAATGAGCTTCTCTTAGGAATGCCAATTCATCCCTAGCATCTAGAAAATCCCGCGCCTTTTTCCAATCTACGCCGCCCATTATGAAATTCAGGGTCATGGGCATGGGTATTTTGTTAATACGTCCTTTAGTGAACTTTGCACCCGCGCTTACGGCTACGTCGGCGTCCCCCGATGCGTCGATAACGACCTTTGCCAATGCCGCTCCTTTCCCAGATTTGTTCACAAAGGTTACGCCCTTAACAATATTGCCATCTGTTATTGCATCAATCACATAGGTCTGGTAAAGGAGCTCTACTCCGGCTTCCTCACACATCTGCTCCATTAGAAGCTTATACAGCTCAGGATCGTACGTCTGGCTGATTCCTTCTGCTTCGCCCTTCCTGCCTATCAGACCCCCAATTTCAATGAGGCGATCATGGATCTCTTGTGCCATCCCCCTGATAACTTGCGCGGTCGTGCTAAGGCCCCTCCAGTGGCGTCGGAACCCATGAAAACCGGCTACCCCTCCGATGGTCCCGGTTCCCCCCAGACCACCTGAAGACTCAATCAGCAGGGTTCCAGCGCCATTCCTAGCCGCGGCTATAGCGGCCACAGAGCCAGCTGTCCCGCCCCCAACGACAACCACATCTCGTTCTATAGTGACGGGAAAATCTCTTGAGACTGTCTTGATGGTCATATTAACCACTAGGCTTGTAGTATGGCTGAGTTTACCTTTTAAATCTTAGCTTGCAAATCACGTAGTCGTATGTCTAATATCAGATGTAAAGCAACCTGCAAGGTTTCAGAAATGAGTACTCAGAGGCTTACATAACTCCTTAATGACACATCTTAGCGCGCGCTCACGTAGTTCGTGTCCAACCAGTGCAAAGGGTTTGTGTCCGCGGGCTTTCGAGACCTTTCTGAAGAATGCTTCGTATTGAGAAGTGATATGCAGCCAACCATAACCTAAAACATAAACTTGAATATGGGTAACACGTCTAAATTTGGCAAAGATCAATCAACAACGAATCTCTCTCCTATTGGACACCTATGCTTCGAGCTGTACGATAACATCCAAGACGGATGCTACGTGCTCTCCTGCACAACTCTTAAATAAGGCTTATTGTGAAATACCATCCCGAAGGGAGTAAGATGGCGAAAGTTGAGGGAAAAGTCTACTTCGATGAGGATCAGAGAATCCACGGCATGGAGGAACCGGAAGCCCTTCATTTTCATATTACTCCACCCCGCCCTGCTCATATTACAGTCACGATTGATCCGGATATAGGTTCAGTGAATGCTATGGCTGGAACGTTCGGACCCTGTAGCTGGCAGCCATTCACCCTTCACCTACACTTCAATAATAAGCTTACAAGTCATACATACCACAATCTGAAGACTACGAAGGAATGCGTAGTAGCGCTGCCAGGAAGAGATTTGATGAGGGAAACTTGGATTGTGAATCTTCCTACTCCAAGGGGGATTGATGAGCTTGAAGTTGCGGGTCTTACTCCTATTCCCTCGAGGCATGTTAAGCCACCGGGAATAAAGGAGTGTCCAGTGAATCTGGAGTGCGTGGTGGAGCTCACATACGAGGTCTACTTGACGGGGCTCGCAGTAGTTCGAGTAGTTGGAGGCAGCGTCGATGAGGAACTTGTAAAAATGGGGTCAAAGGATCGCCTTCAAATAATAAGAAAATATCCACTTTACGGGGTAGATACTGCTCCTGACTTCCCGGAAAGATTCGGAATAATGGGCGAAATCATAAATTGCCCCACGTTTCCGCTTGGCATAGGGTATGGACCGGGAGGTTCTTTGGGCTTTGTTCAATGGATGTCTGCTCTTGGAGAGAAGAAATACATCACAGAGGACGAATTCTCAAAGATAGTTCATCTCTTCACAAAGTGGGAACACCACCCTGAAAGACTTGCTTTCTCCCCAGAAAATGATGAGAAGGTAAAGGTACGAAAGGATCTCACGAAGATTCTAAATCTAATCTGCGGGGAAAAGTGGGACGAACTTCACAAATACTTGTCATCAACTTCCAAGCCCTAGGGCCGTCAATGGGGTCAACCGCAGAAACGAAATGTTCTACTGGTGTGTCGCTTAGCCGGGATCTGAAGTAAGAAGACGAGATGCCCATCCTCATCTCTGCTTTGAAACCATTCTGCAAAAGACATGAATATCGTGGGGAAGCAATATAAGGATCTAGACGGTAAGAACTCCTGTAGGCGTCAACAGGGTCGTCAATGGCTGCAACTAGAAAACTTGCTGATGGCATCACAAAAGCATTGTCCCGGCGACTATTAGCCATAATTTTGATGATTCTCTTCTTTGGTCTTGGATCAATGGGTTGTTATCTGCTGGAAACAGGCTGTAAGGAGCAGCAGAGAGAAAGGATACAGATGTTGATTGAAGCAGGAGTAAGCTTAGATGGAGCAGTCAGGTTTGATGACCGATTCGCTGACAAGAGTTATCGAACGCCTTGGCAGCGGAACGAGCCTTACGGCGGAGATGAGGTTAAGTTTGCTGAGATGTGGGTGAAAGATAGTGTCGTGGCTGAACTGCTGCTTGACTACTATTACTGTAACTCTTCAAACTATAATTGCTTGGTCTGGCTTTTCGGAAGTTTGAAGAAGGGCGTTTCCTATTGGGAGAACGCTGTTACCTTATCTGTATATGGCGATGCCAACGGCGACGGAAGAAGCAATTATTATTCCTTGCTTGGACCTCACGCTGATGTGTTGGAAACCTTCAGGCCGAATCCCTTGACTATCTACGCCCTAAACAACAACCTTTCGAACGATGTGATTACACAATTGAAACCCTTCGAACTGGATGGTCAAATGGACGAGTGGGAGAAGAAGGTTGTAGATCTTATGATCGATCATGAGATATCCGGAGACCGCCTCGAGTGGATTGTAGAGAATCTTGAACCGAACCCGGCCACGATCTATGCTCTTGAGTGTGGGTTGCCGAACGATTGGATCGAGAGGATAGAACCCTTAGGGAAAGATGGCCACTTGGCTGAATGGGAGAGATACCTGATTGGGCATCTGGAGCAGCTGCCCCCAATATATGTGGACTGGGCGATAGAGAAGGGTAGAGGAAGCCATGCTCTGACTGACTGGGAAAGGTATTTCGCAAACCATGTTGATAGGCTGTTGGATTCTTTCATTGGACAGGTTCTAGATGATGGTTATATAAGCTATGAAGAGTGGATGCAGACACAGTTCATCGCGAGGTTCAGTAAGGAGTATCTTGAGGAGAAGGGTGAAGAGTGGACAGACAATCCTGATCTGGATGGCGATGGATTCACTAACGAGTTTGAGATCGGATTCTCGTTTACTGACCCTTACTTCTGTAATGAAAGGTACGCTGTACTGGCGTATAGCGGAGATCTGCCTGCTATCTGGAAGGACCAAATAAGGGCTGTGCAAGATTTTCTGGTATCAGATCTCATCTCTTCTGACCCAAACCTTTGGGCCATAGAGGGGAAGCCCTACGGCAGATTCAGAGAGGAGAACGTGTTCGGGTTGTATGAGAACACGACCTATCAGAGCTTTAGGGAATTGATAGGTAACCTGGCTGATAGATTGAATGAAGACGACATGGTCTTCGTCCTTTTCGCTGGGCATGGCGAGAAAGACCATATCACCTTCTCTGATGGGGATGTTAGCTATGAGGAGATTGGTGAAGAACTGGCGAGAGTAGATGCCAATGTTTTGACTTGCATAGTGGACGCATGCTATTCCGGGTCTTCCATTGCATATCTTGGATCTGAAGACAGAATAGTCATAACCTCCTCAGGGGAGAACGAGAAAACCTACGGTTGGACAGTATCCCATTCCTTTTTCAGCGCTATGCAGAACAGAAGCAATGACCTAGATGGTAATGGTTATTGTTCAATTTTGGAATCGTTCTATGGGGCAAAACTGTCGCTGGAGGGCAAATTCGGAAATCATCCGCTATTGTCTAATGAATTCCTAGCTGAAAGAACCTACCTGATGGAGTTTTACGTGGGCGAACGGAAATCTTAGGCGGCATATTGTATGAATAGGGTTCTGTTGGCTATTGGCCTTGTTTGCGGCTCGATCGTTCTAGCTGGATTCTATACGCCTTGGCTAGAGCTGAACAGTGCGCCTTACCGCTCAGAAGGGGTTACAGTCAAAGATCATCTAGAGGTTACAGGATGGAATCTTGCAACAGGCACAATCGAAGTGACCCAAGTGAGGCCTGGCAGCGCAGAGATTGACAAGATAGTGGAGATTCAAGTTGAGAGAAAATCCTATACTTACATGGACCTAGTTGGTGGAGCTATGCTTGTGCTTGGAGGAGTAAGTGCATTGACGACCAAGAAGAGAATGCCTTACGTAATTATCATCGTAGGAGGGCTGCTAGCTTTTGCTGGTGGATGCCTAGGTTTTCTAGACAATCGGTGGGTCAGGCACCCCATCGTAATTGGAGACTACACGGTCTATGGCTACTACAGTCACGGCCTTCTTACGTGTGTCGCGGGAAGTTTGCTGGCCGTCGTGAGCTGCGGTCTGAAATGGGGTTTCAGCCGCTAGTCAAGTCAGATTCTTTTTGACCAATCTTAGGCGATGCCGATCAGATCCAGGAGAATCCACCGCCCCTATGAGGAAGCGGAAAACTTGCCATCCATATTGTCAACTGCAATAATTGTCCACAAAAAAAGGAGGTTTGGAAGTTGGCTGCTTCCTAGCTTATGATTTACGCCTAGTCAAGGCATAGACGCCGATGAGAACCACAATGATCGTGACTACGTTGGCGCCCCAAACGGACAACATAGAAGCTGCGTTTTGGGCAGCTGCCTTGGCTTCTTGAGATGCGGTCTGGGCTGCTTCAGCTGCGGCCTGAGCTGCTTGGGCTGCGGTCTTGGCTTCTTGGGCCACGGTTGTAGCTTCTTCAGCCGCGGCCACGGCATCATCAATTGTGTACTTACCCGGCAACACTGGTACTGTAACCATCGCCACTTTCTCAATTGGTTCGCCCGGGTCAAACTTGCCAATCCTCCACTCGTCCACTGTCAGTACGTAAGATCCAGGTTCCTCAATTGTTATGTCCAGTGTCTCGGTCACGCTCGATTTGGCGGGCACTGTGACAATCTTCCAAGCTATGACCTCGGGTCCCGGTCCACTTTTTGGCGCACCCAGACTTATTTCTACCTTGTACTCATGTTCGTACTCACCAGTATTCCTAAGGGTTACTGAAGCTGTCATTGGCTCTCCAGCCTCGACAATAGCTGGAAAGATTGAAAAGTCTGTGACGCTGACAGATCTTGTATAAACATTTTTTATAGCCCAGTGCATGTTCCCGAACTCTGTCGAGAGATAATGTTCAAACGGATCGTCCCTTGTTGCCCAGTTGATCCAATAGTTGTTGCACCAGTAAAGTGTCTGCAGGTTCGACATGAGAGGCACGTATGCCAGCTGAGGCACAATGGTTGTCTGTATCTCCTTCATGATTCTTGCGTACTCCTCGTCATCTGCAGAAGCCAATTCTTTCACGAGGTCGGCAACTTCAGTCGCTGTATTTGGCAGCTCTGGATATTCCCCGGTGAAATACGTTGGATATTTTGCTTGACTTCCAACCCAGGGCTCGCTGAACGGCGTCACGAAGAAATCTGTATATCGGTATAGCATAACGTCCGGCGCAGCATCAACTGAGGTACAGTACCATGTCCAGTCGAAATTTGCTGCAGTCACATCGTTGGCCCACAGGGTATAACTCTCAGACACCACTTCGGATGGTATGCCTATCGCAGTGAAGCCGGCGGCTACGACTTCAGTCATTTTCACACAAGATACCCAGTCGGACACTACAGGTATTTTCCATGGACCGATTTTTTCTCCATTGTAAGTCCATCCCTCTTCAACGCTTCCTTCGCAGTGCTCTTCTAATATGCTCACTGCTTTTTCAAGGTCGTATTTGATGAGGGGCACTCCGTTGACGGTATCACATTCAAATGTGTCGTACATTATCTCTTTGTTCATGTATTTTTCCACCAAAGCAGGGATAGTTGTGGGTATCAGAGAGGGATTGACCCTGGTAGCCATCCCAACGAAGCTAACGTCTATCGCCTTTTGGTAGTCTATCGCATATGCGCATACTTCTCTAAGCCATTGTTGACGAAGCATCGGATTTCCAAAGTTGGGCAAGATTAGGTGCACATGATATGGCGCCATCATCGTTGCAGTGTCGCCTTCTATGTCCCAGCAGCCGAGCACGTCTGACTCACCTTTTAACCATTCAATAGCAGCCAAGGTTCGCCCTAAGGCCTCCGAGTAATCTCCTTCAAAATTCTTCATTACCCTGTAGGCTATGTCTTCACTGCCCACGTATCCGATCATAACGTATTTCGGGGCGAAGTGCCAACCAATCTCTCTTCCCCAGTAGTTCTCGACCAATTCAAAAGTATATCTCTCCGGCGACGGGTGTAGCAGTGTGTACGGACCTGAAACATCCCAGTCCTCTGGGTTCCAGTCTTTGTACTCAATCAGGTTTGCGCCCTGTTCCTCTACTATTGTTGACCATCTATGCTTCGGGACGATTGTCACCAGCAACAGGCTCGTCAAATATCTAGAACGCGGACTTTCTTCCTTGAGGTGAACGCGAATGGTCTTTTCATCTACAACCTCGAGAGAGTCGACACAGGCCTCCCACGTAACTTGAAGCAGGCCTCCGTACGTCGGGTCAGCCATGGTTTCCCATGTGAAAGCAACATCTTCCGCTGTTACAGGTTCGCCGCTGCTCCAGTGGGCTTCGGGACGAATCCGAACTTCAAAGGTAAAGTCATCTAGCCATTCCCAGCTCTCTGCCAGACGTGGCACGACCTCAGATGTGAACTCGTCAAAGTATCCTAGGTTTTCGTATGCTATGTAGATCCACTCGGGACTCTCCGGACTGAATGGACTTAAGGTGAATGTCCTCGGGGAATCACTCAGTGGAAAGTAGAACACTTGCTCTCGCGGCAGTTCTTCTTGAGCAGCTACGTTTGCAGGAACCGCCATCAATGCTGAAAAGAGAAATCCCACCAGCATCAATGTTATGCTTGCAACGAAAGATTTCCTCTTTTCTCTGGCCTTAATTTCGGTGTTCAATTCTTCTTCCATCCTACAATTCTGCGATCTATATGTACACAGAGATCAATATTTAAGCCTTGCTACGCTTGGCCATTCTGGAAGCCTTATGAGCTAAGTGTATACAACAACATTTATGCTGTGCTGAGCCTCAGGTGCTGGACTCATACTGTTTCTTGTTCCTTCTTGCCAACGGAGGCCTTAACTGTAGCTTCTGGAATGTCTTTCTGGTAGAAGGCCGGAACACCTGTGAACTTCATTCCATCTTCTATTAGAATCTCTTGTAGCATTTTGATGTCAATCTCTCTTACTTTTACTCTCTGCTCTGTGGCGATAGCGGCAGCGGTGCCTGCTGCCTGTCCCAGTGCTGCACAGGTCGGTATCATCCTGTAGGATGACTGCGCAACCTGGTCGCCAGAGATGCATTTCCCCGCAGTCAGCATGTTCTCTATTCCCTTAACAAGTATGGTCCTGTATGGGATTTGGTAAGACGGCACCTTCTCAAGCCTGTCTCCATGCGGCCCGTAACTGTCAATGTTGTGAAAGTCTATTTGTGATGTTCCGACAGCGATGACGTCTGGAAATTCCGTCCCATAAACCACATCTTCCTCAGTCAGAATATAATCTCCTATTATGCGTCTTCCCTCTCTAACGCCTATCTGCGTCGCTACAGATGCTAACTTGTAGGTTGGGTAACCGTGTGTTTGAAGATAATAGACGCATGCCATGACCTGCTTTCTGGTCAAGATTTCAGCCTTTGTTAGGTCTTCCGTATCTGTCGGGTCGAGACCTATCGCCCTTGTCATGTTGCAGTAGATTTTCTCCTCATCTATCCTCGCAGCCCCAAAGAAACTTGGAAGATCCTCGCGGCTTTCGTATCTTGGGCAGCCCTCGGGCAGAACTGGCTTAACCTTCTTTCCAGTGTTCCACATCTTGAAAGTAAGCGTCATCTGCAATACTCTGCCATCACTCTCTCTACCCTTCTTGAAACCTGCGCCAGCCAGAGCAGCAACGTCTCCATCTCCCGTGGCGTCAACAATGATCGCGGCCTTCAATGCTTCCATTCCAGACTTACCGTGCACTACCAGATACTCCACTCTATCCCCGGTTCTGACGACATCAACCACCCTTGAGTGAAGCCGAAGATGGACACCATTTCTTGTTACAAGATCCTGCAGAATGTACTTCAAAGATTCGTCGTCGAATCTTAATCCGGGAGGATTGTACTTTAGATATTCCTCTTCCTCGCCTCTCCACGCCCCTAACGCGTTCAGCCTCTTTAGGTTCTCCATAATCTCTGCAAATATGTTGCCAAGTCCCTCTATGGTTGCCCAGAACCCGCAGACGCCGCCAGCAGTAGCCGTTCCACCGAGAAAACCGTAATGCTCAATGAGAAGCGTCTTGGCTCCTTTCCTAGCTGAGGCTATAGCGGCTGGCACCCCCGCCAAGCCGCCGCCGACCACGATCACATCATACGAACCTGAAACCTTTAACATTCTATTATACTGTACAGAACTCATTTTTCCAGAGCTCCTGAATAAGCCTAATCCAATTCGGCAATATGGTGACCCGGTCAGCATATATAGTTTTTCCCCTAGAGCCTAGGAGGATTCTTCTCTAGGTTGATCTATCTGAGAGAGTGTATAAGAAACACAGGTCATCTTGTTGCTGGCAGGCGTCGGTAGGAGGAAGGTACTAATGTCAATGCCAGTGTGAATATGTCATTGTCCACGGACTGATGAGGCAGAGGCAATGGCAAGCGAGTTCCACCCATCAACCTTAGGATGTTCTTACCAAGCAATCGGGCTACAGTTGTGGTCTTCGCCATTTGCCATACCACTGATGATCCGTGGGTTCTTGTGGGACCTCCACCGATATTCGTGAACCCTCTGCTCCTACCATATTGGGATGACCTCTGCAAGATAGATCGCGCATCTCTGAAGGTTCTCATTATTTCCGACTTCGTCAAGCATAGATCTGTCCCGAATACTCCGGGCAAGTTGGCATCAGCGAATCAGGGAAGGGCACACCTGGAGTGACACGCATGGGTGGTAAGAAATACAGGGGACTTCGGAAAGCTTAAATAAACCTCGGCAGGTAATAGTTGGTGAACGTAAAACAGAGAAAAGATCGTGAAGGGCTGCACAATGGGAATTGTGCGAACAAGCAAGCGCCACTTTTTGCCATTTCTCGCTCGAAAGATTGCAGTAGCCTTCGTCTCGGGCATTATCGCTCTGAATCTATTGTTCATACTGCCACATCTTGTGCCTTCCTCTCCGTTGGTGGTAAAGATGGCACAGCTTGTTGGAGCAGGAGGCACGGCTTCGGTTACGGGCAGTAGCGAGGCTGCAGGTGGAGCAATTCCCGAGGCCTTGAGGCAAATGTACATAGAAAAGTTCGGGGTTAATGACCCCTTAGATGTGAAGTACTACCGTTTCTGGACGAGGTTCATCACGATGGACTATGGGTATTCGTACTGGCAATACCCGGAATCTGTTATGAATCTGGTTTTGAGAAGTCTGCCTTGGACCTTGGTTCTTGTGATTCCCATCATGCCCATTGGTTTTTTTCTTGGAAACTTCATAGGATCTCGAGCTGCGTTCAAGAGAGACAAGTTTAGTAGCCTTCTTTACATCGCTTCAATGTTGACCACCCGCGCACCTTATTACTGGTTTGCGATATTTCTTATGCTGATCTTTGGAGTTTGGCTAGGACTGTTCCCACTCTATGGGGCTTATTCCTCAAGGTGGGTAGGTCCCGCTTTCCGGTGGGAATGGATTTTGGACGCAGCTCACCATTATGTCCTCCCATTCCTTTCACTTCTGCCCTTAGCAACAGGTGCGTGGGCCGTAGGCATGAGAGCGACTATACTCAACGAGATGGAATCCGACTATATACGCTATGCAAGGCAACTAGGCTTCAGGGGTAGCGCGTTAAGGAAATATTCAAAAGACAACTCAATACTACCTAATTTCACTAATATTCCGATGGTGTTCACATGGCTTATGAGCGAAACAATGTTGGTTGAAGTAGTTTTTGCGTACCCAGGGCTGGGAACACTAATGTATCAAAGTGCAATGAATCTGGACTATCCGCTTTTCCAAGCAACCTTCGTAATGCTTATACTTATCACAGTAGTCGGTAACCTTCTGATAGACCTGCTCTATGCTGTCTTAGATCCCCGCATTGCATCGGGTTACATTGGTGAGTAAAATGTCAGAGAAAGTTCGTAGTGGCAGTTTCAGACTTCTTACAACCAAAATACTTGAGAGGGTCCGAAGCGATAGTTTGAAACTTCTGATGAAGAACAAGAATTTTGTTGGATCTTTTGGCGTGGTGCTTCTTGTTGTTGCTCTTGGAATGGTGGGTCCTTTGGTATCCCAGTCTCCCCAC
>Ga0315312_1002374_pt1 | contig 13166 bp, 16 predicted proteins | sample TDP7_MG_FD_203629 | JGI IMG/M metagenome (GOLD analysis project Ga0315312, IMG submission 203629) | Freshwater sediment microbial communities from Lake Towuti, South Sulawesi, Indonesia - TDP7 | ecosystem: Environmental > Aquatic > Freshwater > Lake > Sediment | place: Indonesia: South Sulawesi... | reverse complement strand
TTGCCTTTTAAATCCTTCAATATAGGTAATTGGTCTAAGTTTCTAGCATCTCCCACAATAACTACCTGGTCTGTTCTTCTTCTAGTAATCTCAGCATATTTTTCCTCTATTTCCACACCTATTCCTTGACGATTGCTCATATCACAAGAGACCAATGTAGAGCCAGTTCCGAGAAAAGGGTCTAAGACAATTTCTGTGGGTTGAGTAAAAAATTCCATGAAATTCTTAATCAATGGTTCAGGAAACTTTGCAGGGTGAAGCTCTTCCTTTTCGTCTCTTGGAGGCGGGTTATGAATGAACCAACTTTTTGTAAATATCATCCAATCTTTTGCTTCAAATAAATTAAGCCTCTTCTCATCTGCAACATTACGTTTGGAGAGCATTATTGAAGCATCTATAGTTGGAGCTAAAGGTAACTCTATTTTTTCCTCTCTTAACTCTGCTCTCGCTTGCATAAACTCGCCTCTTTTCTCTCGCTCTTGTAAAATCTTGCGAGTCTCTCTTTCTGTAGCTTTTTCTAAACGTTCCTTCTCTTCTGGAAGTAAAGGAATCACAGTTTTTGGTTTCTTTTGCTCAAGCCTCTTGCGAGCCTTCTTCTTCCGTTCCGCCATCTCCTTGTGGGCTTTACTAATTTTCTCTCTTATCTCTTCTGTCTGTGGGGGTGGTGGACGTTGGTATGGTTTATATTCTTCAACTGGAACCTCTACAACCTTTTCAACAAAAACCACCCCTTTTGCCTTCATTGCTAGTTCATCCAAATCGTTTGATGGGTTGGCGTCAAATAGTTTCACAAATTTTGCTGTTTGGTCGCCAGTTAGGCTATGCTCCAAAATTTTTCTCACTAGTCTATCTTGTATAGGAAAATCATATTTCATTAAATATTTGGATTGCTGAATACCAATCTGTCCCCCCGCACCAATTTCTTCATTTACCATTAACGATTTAACAAGGGGAGAGAGTCTCCTAGAAGCCCTAGACCAATCATGTAAAGTCTCATATTTGATGTTCAATGCTTGAGAAACAGATTTTAACGTTAGATATTTATCAGGATAATTCTCCAATAGGGAGAAAATAGCATCGCCTTTCTCATGGTTCGTTAGGTCTTCTCTATGGATGTTTTCTATGAGGCGTAATTCGTCCGCTTGTCTATCCGTTATGGCTCTTATAATGGCTGGCACCTCTTTTAATCCAGCTATGGCACTGGCTCTTACCCTTCTCTCTCCAACCACAATTTCAAACTTCTCTTCTTTTGGTCTTACAATGATGGGTTGGAGCACTCCATATTCTTTGATGTTTTCTGCAAGCTCTTCTAATCCTCTTATTTCTGTTCGTGGATTTCGACCAGAGTAAATGAGTAGGTCTGTGGGTATTGTGGTGAATTGTTCGCTCATTTCTTTTCGCCCTCTTCTACCCATTTCCTTATAGCTTCTTCAAAAGCTTTAGCTATGTTTCCTTTTTTCATTCCATACCGTTTAAAGACTTCTTCTCTGAACCTTTGTTCAAGCTCTTCTGGAAGGGTTATGTTTATCCTTACGTTCATCTCTTCACCAAAGAAGTTTATGCACTTATTACTTTATATGCTTTTCTCTTTAAGAGCAAAGTTTAAATATTTGTAAGTGCATAAGTGCATATGGTGAATGGGGATGGAAATAACTCAACCAAGAATAATGCGTGGGATGGCTATCCTATCCCAAGCAAACCAAGTGAATAAGATAGACGCTAACACCTATCGTGTTAGGTCTCAGTCTGGAAATGGAAGTTACGTAGTTAGAAAAGTCGGTTTAGAATGGGTCTGTGAGTGTCCAGACCATCAGTTTCGCATGTTGGAGTGTAAACACATTAATGCTGTTAGGCTTAGCCTAAGCATGAGAGATTCAAAGGAAGTCTATGAAGCCTATGAGCAGATGGATGAAAGCTCAAGATGTAGATACTGTGGTTCCTATGATGTAATTCGATTTGGTTCTCGATTCAATAAGACTGGTAAAAAGCAGATATTCAAGTGTAAGGAGTGTGGGAAGAGGTTTATTGTGGAAGATGGCTTTTCTAGGATGAAGGCAGACCCAAAAACTATCACTTCAGCCTTAGACCTTTACTTTAAGGGAATAAGTCTCAGAAAAGTCATTGACCACCTAAGTCAATTCGATGGCATAAAGGTTTACCATACTACAGTTCTAAGATGGATTCAGAAATACACAGAGCTTGTAAATGCCTATGTTGAGGATTTGAAGCCTGAGCTTTCAGAGGTTTGGCATGTTGACGAGATGATGGTTAAGACTGGTGGAAAGTGGAGTTGGCTGTGGCATGTAATGGATTCTGAGACAAGATTCCTATTAGCCAACCTAATATCGAAAACTAGGGAAATAAAAGATGCGAGAAGACTGTTCCAAGAGGCAAAGAAGAACGCTGGAAAGAAGCCTGAAGCCATAATAACTGATGGATTGCGAGCCTATGAGGATGCTTTCAAAAAGGAGTTCTTCACTTTGAGGAAGCCTAGAACTGAACACATACGACTGGCAAGACTGGGAGACAAAGTAAACCAAAACGTGATAGAAAGACTTCATGGAACGGTTAGGGAAAGGGACAAGGTGATGAGAGGTCTTAAAGGAGAGGAGACTGGGAAAATTATTGTAGATGGATTGAAGAACTATTACAATTTCCTTAGACCACACATGGGTTTAGATGGAGAAACGCCCGCAAAAATGGCGAATATAGACCTAGAACTTGGAAGAAACAGATGGAAATCAATCATAAAGAAGAGCACCACTCGACCACGCACTACCTAAACCTTTTATTTCCCTTTCACCACTCAACACTCGATAATGCACCAGAATCCTCTAGGCTAGTTCGTATGTAGGTGCACTTGCGATCAGAGAACTTGTCAACATAATGAAGATCGAGAAAGATGACGGTTCATCTTCCAGAACTTGAAGATCACGAAGTGAGGAATGCGCTTCGTATCTTCATACTCTGTCGGATTCAACATCTGGTACGCTTCGTGTGGATAAGGTTCGATAAAGTGAGTTAAGACGCATCCCCTTTCTAAGAAAGGTTGGAGGTAGGCCTGCAATGACCTATGGTAATACTTTAAAGGAACTCGTTCTCCGCTCTCGTTCTGCCATGTCGCTTTCAATTCTCTTTCAGTGAGGTAACGGTCCACTTTTCTGAACATCTTCTTTCCTGATTCTCTCTCCCAATCCCCTGCGGTGAGTGTTGGGTGTTGAATTGAAACAACAAGGTTACCTTCATTTTTGGTGACCCTCACGAGTTCACTTATGGCCTTGTCAAGTTCCTTTACGTCCATCAGCACGAGTGTTGATAGAACTAGATCAAACCTATTGTCCTCAATCTTCAGATCAGAGATGTCACCGATCATGAATTCTGCATCTAGATTCTTTTTGGAAATCTTTTCTTCAGCAATCTTTATCATCTCTTTGCTGCTGTCAATTCCTAGTACTTTCGCGCCCTTTTCAGTCAAGTAGATCGAATAGAAGCCTCCTCCACAGCCTGCATCTAATACTTCTTTCCCTCTTACATCGCCCACTAGTTCTAGGATGTAGGGGACTTCGATCAACATGGCGGACCCGAGACTCAAATTTAAGGCCACCTCAACCACCTCAGTTCTTCGACCACTAATCAGATCCAAGTAAGCACGACAAGCTATCTCTCTGTCTCTGTCATGAATGCGTGCAAGTTTGTCCCATTTCTCTGATTGAGAACCCAAGACATGTTGCTCCTTTTCTGCGGCTCACATTATAACAGTTGATCTGAATCTATTCCCTCTTATTACACATTATGATTGACTTCGCAGAGAGGTGTACTGGAGGCACAAAGTAGTTATCATCGATAATACATGAGGAAACTAATTGGCATCACATTCAGGCCCGTGAAGAGATGTATCTACTCAGGAAACGTGATTTCGACGATCATGGATGAGAACTGGCGGAGAACTCCTGCGCTAAGCCCAAGACGCAGATAGTTATTGGGGATATCGCATATAGTTGAATTCCAAACGATCGAGTAAGTTGTTACTTTCATGTTTGGAGCCTTGTCTAGCCCAAACTCCCCGTTCAAACACTCGCCGTCATACTGTGAGCTTCCTCATGAACAGTCTCTTTTATGAGAAATATCTATAAGTTACAATTTATAGCAATCTTACGGCGAAACCTGTGACCATGACCACCATTCAAGTGAAACGTAAAAATTTGAGGTTACTCGAGGTACTGAAAAGGCGCATGAAAGCAAGAAGCTATGATGAAGTTATTGAAAAGCTACTTGCCCAGAAGACTGATATTCTGAATGACATGTTCGATGTTGATAAAGGCAGGATATCGAAATTCACTGAAGAAGACAGGCTGGAAGATCGAGATTGATAGTTCTCGATAGTTATGCTTGGATTGAATACTTTTTGGGTAGCGAAGCAGGGAAAGTTGTAAAGGAATACCTCAACATCGAGGAAGCGGTCACACCATCAATAGTTTTGGCTGAAATAGCAAGAAAATACTTAAGGGAACAAATAGATGAGAAGGAAGTCGTGAGACGGCTCGAGTTCGTCTCCGCAAATAATGTAATAGCGGAAATTGACGTTGATCTGAGTTTAGCAGCAGCTAAGGCATACTTTGAGATTCTGGAGAAAGCAGAACGAGAGAAACTTAAGAAGCCCAGTTTGACAGATGGAATAGTCTTTGCTATCGGGAAGACCCTTGGAGCAAAGATAATCACGGGAGACGAGCACTTAAGAGGCTAACCGAAGTCATCTTCATCGCCTAAGAAATATATAGACCGAAATAAACCCCTCATCGAATCTATGAAGGGCCTTTCCTGGTTAAAAGACCCCCGGGCTAGGTTTAAAGCTTGGTTTAAATTCTCGGGATTAGATAGAGCTGTAAACATCTTAAATTTTCTATCGACAAAGTTCACACAATGACTGAAGCGTATGCATACGCATAGAAGAAAGTGACCCATGATTCTTTTGCAGGGAACTTTTTAGAACGAGGAAGAGCAGATGAATTCTGAATGTCTCGTTTCTTTAGTTCATCCATTATCGCAAAATATGAAAGAAGGAATTCCTCTTCATGGGTAAGTTGATAACTTTTTCCAAGAGCCGTGGCGACATTCGCATTCCATGGATTCTCATCAACCTTACGTTTAACGAATTTCTTCGGTATTAAAGGCAAGAACCTATCCATGATTATCTCTTTGGCAATTTCTGAAGGGTAGCAGGAAATAAGTGCTAATACCTTGTTAGCGTTACATGAGAAGCATTCATGATCTCCTGGACCCTTATGACGAGGTTCTTTCTCAACACTGCAGAGGGGTTTCTCTTCCTCAACAACACTCTTTTCTACAAAAGTTTTGGCTGCTTCTAACCATTCATTATTCCCCAAGGTCTGAGCCGTGGAGCCCAAACTGGATGCCATCCACCAAGCCACACATGGATTCAGTTTTTCTTTTGTCATCCAATCTGAACAATCTTTTTTCCTGATAATTCCTCGAGGTAACGTGTGAGTCTATTTCCGGCTGTTCTTATTAATTTATGGTAACTGCTATCTTTGAAGATCTTTTCATACAGAGATCCCAGAGAATCAGATGAGAACAGTCATACAATCCTTCTTTCTCTTTTAGGGAAGGTATAAAACGCTCAAAATTAGTTGTAATGTAGTTCCAACCCATCTCAATATTCGGTTTGTAGGTGTTCTTTCCAGAAATTCCAGTATAATAGCACCATACCCATATAGCTTCTATTGTGTCATGGAAATCTTCAAGTATCAATAAGCCACAATTATCACCCACGCCAATTTCCCAAGGGCATATAGCACCCTTCAACGTGCCCTTTTGAACGTATGGCTCGATAATCTGACATTTAACTAAAAAGTCTGACGCATTCTTATAGTGCCTTTCCAGACCTTGCACATGTCTTTCAAAGCGTGTTTGAGTTACTTTCCTAGTGTTACTCAATGATTATGAACTCTCCACATGAATGTTCTGTTGAGGCTGTTATTTCAGAATTGTTACTCTAGGGGAATTTAAGCTTCTGCTACATTTTTGATGGCGCCGGGGTTAGATACATATCTTCGTTTATAATTTTCGCAGAAAGCAAGTTTTAGGCTATTTCTTGCAACGTTTGATATGAGAATAGCCTGATAGATGCCGAGAATCTACTCTGTTTTCACGAGAAAGCGCCTTTCTAAGGTTGAAGTGGGATTTTAAAAAGATAATACTGTTTGTGAACGATTTTAGATAGAAGATAGATGTTTTTGTATAAAAGGTTTGGTATTATCATTTTGGTGATACCAAATGCGTAAGCAAGTCACAGTCACCGCAAAGATCAAAGCGGATCTTAAAGAAAGGCTGAATAAGTTGGAAGTAAACGTGAGTGAGTTGATACGTGAGGCTCTGGAGCTGGAGGTGAAGCGTTTGGAGAAGGAAAGAATCCGAAAGCTCGCTGAGGAAGCTGGAGCGATTCTCCAGAAGATTCCGGCTGAAGAGCTCGTTAAGGCTATCCGCGTAAGCAGGGAGCAAAATGATTAAACTTACTTTACTTTTTGACGCCAGTAACCTTTTGACGCTTATAAGGGAACTTCGCGGAAGGGCTCCGGACCTGTTTTCGGAAGGCTCAACAATATCCTTAGCTTACTATGAGGTGGGAAACGCTTTATGGAGGGAGTGCTTCCTACTTCAGAGGATAGATCCAAAAGAAGCTTCACAACTTCTGACGACCGTTTTCGCAATACTCGGGACAATGGATGTTGCATTCTTTGAAGATGAGGAGTTAGGCAACGCCGTCCTTAAACTGGCAGGCGAGCTGAAGATTACTTACTATGACGCTTCCTACATAACCGAAGCACAAAAGTCCAAAAAGATACTCGTAACTGATGATGAAAAACTCATTAAAGCAGCAGAGAGCGTGGGTGTAAAGACGTTGACGAGTAAAACAGTCAGCAATCAGAGAAACTTCAAGTCATAGTTCCAACTTAAAGCTTAACGATTTTTGCACATAGGATGTCTTCATGACTCTATAAAGAAAGATTGGTCATAAAGGAGAATAACTGCTTCACCGATAAGTGTCCAAATCTTCCATTGTAAATCCATAGAGGAACGTAAATATTTAACTTCAAACGCTAAGATTTGTTTGAAATGAGTATCTTAAAGCCATTAATATCAAAGAAACTCGCAGTAGGCCCTTCACATAACTATGGAGGACCCTCGCTTAATGATCTAAAGGAGGAAGGCATAACCGCAATAGTTGATCTGAACCAAGATTCAGAAGAAATGAGGGACGCAAAGAGAGTCAGTCTTAAGTATTGTGTTGATCCTAAGCTCAGAATTGAAGATAATTATGAGCCAGTACCCACTGATATACTAGAGTACATTACGAGCCTCATCGATGCTTTGATTTCACAAGGACATTACGTTTACGTTCACTGTTCTGCCTCGCGTGGCAGATCACCAACAATAGCTGCGGCTTACTTGATCCGTCTTGGCAAAAGCAAGATCCAATCAATGAACCTAGTCAAAACTATTCGACCTATGGCTTGGTCTGGAAGAGACAGCAATTATCCTGCATTTTTAGAGGAGTTTGAGAAAAGACATAGAGAAAGGAAACAGCTCGTCTAGGTAATTAATCGATCCTCTACCGCCTTTCTAGAAACACGTTTTTGATCCCGTTATTAAGATTATTGCATTACGAGCAAACATGCTGAGAACTTCTGCCATAAAGTTTGGCGCCGGGGAAGAGATTTAGACTTTCGTTTATATTTTTCGCAAAAAGCCAGATTTAGGCGGATTCTTGCTTGAATCGGGATGAAATTGATTATACTTACTGCAGAGTATTAGTAGCCTGAAGCCATAGAAATAACCTTCTGGCAAAAAATGAAAAGATATGCCGATGCAATATATGCTTGACCTGAGTAATCTTACCTTCATTATGCTCTTTTCATTGATAGAAAATATCAGATTCTTGTTAATATTTTTGAGTAGAACCAAGAGGCTAAGAATACTGCGAACACGGAGAAAAACGCCAGCGGCAGAAAGTTGTTCGCGTCGGGGAAGGCTTTGCCAATGATCAGAATGTCACGTAGAGAGTCGGCTGTATAGCTTAGGGGATTGATAGATGCGAGTAACTGAAGTGGATACGGTAAAACCGTTCTGGGGTAAAAGGCACTGCTACTGAACATGGTTGGCAACCCGATTGTGTTGATAACTATGTTGTATGCTCGTCCACTTTTTATCTTGGTGCATAATGTAACACCAATTGATCCAAATGACAAAGAGCAGAGACAAAGAGTGAAAAGACCAAAGAGAAAAGATCCTGCTGAAACCGTTAGTTGTGCTCCTATTAAGATACCCGTGAATAATGCAGATAGACTCATCAGCAAGGTTTTCGTTAAGGCTGACAATAATCTCCCAAACACTAGTTCGTATCTCTTCAAAGGCGACGCTAAAAGTAATTCACTGGTTCCCTCGATATTCTCAATGAAAATCTGAAAGCCCGCGTGTATCCCGCTAGTGTAGGCGTTTGTCACCGCAATACCTATGGCTACAAACGTGATATACGTCACAATCTTACCGCCGTATTGAATACTTGGGACCAAGCCCTGCATCGATAGCGCATAAAGACCCAAATAAGCCATTGGTTCGATTGTGGAAACCACTAGAAAGAATGCTCCTCCAAACCAAAGCAACATATCTCTTTGCCAGACGTATATCGCTGCCTTCAAGGCCTTCATAATCCTTTCACATACTGAACGAATACATCCTCAAGGGTTGGCTGTCGTATCTCGATGTTCTCCAATGCTACTTGATTTCCCAACAAACATGTCAGAGTTCTAATCACCTCATCTTGGCTTGTTAATCGTATCCTCAACTCATTGCTACCAGTCTCAGTCTTCTTAGAGACAAGTAAGGGTCCATAATCTGTAAACAACTGGGGCTCCCGAGTCCATATTTTAAGGATCCATTCCCCACGAATTGACTGAATCAGATGAGATGGACTTCCTAAGACTTTAATTTCCCCTTTATCGATTATCGCAACAACATCGCACAGTTCTTGGGCTTCTTCCATGTAGTGGGTGGTCAAGAAGATCGTTGTTCCCTCATCTCTGACGATGTCTCTTATGATATCCCAGACGATTCGTCTAGCTATAGGATCTAGCCCTGTTGTAGGCTCATCTAGGAACAAGACCTTAGGCCTATTCAGCAAAGCTCGGGCAATTTCCACTCTTTTTCTATAACCCCCTGACAGTTGCGTCAATTTCTTGGCTTTGTAATCTTCTAGACCCATAAGAGCAAATACTTCACGAAGAGTTCGTTCTCTTTCTTTGACCCGACAGATCTTAGCATAGAACTGCAGGTTTTGCATAACTGTAAGTTCTCCATCCATGAGGGAACGTTGAGGAACTAAGCCTATGACTTCTCTTACGGATTCCGGCTCTTTGAGAATATCATATCCGGCTACGGACGCTGTTCCAGATGTGGGCTTGAGCATCGTGCAAAGCATTCTTATGGTCGTAGTTTTCCCGGCGCCGTTAGGGCCTAAGAACCCGAATATAGTCTTCTCTTTAACTGTGAATGAAATTTTCTTGACCGCTTGAGTCTTCTCAAACCTTTTTGACAGAGAGAATACTTCAATCGACATGGGGATTACCTTTATTTTTTTAAAGAAATGCTTTAAATATATGGGGGATAACTTAATAAAGATTGTGGAACAATTCACTACAGGTGTTAAGTCTTGTCCAAGCCTGACGAGATTGAGATTATCAGAAAGAAAATACAGGAACTGGAGAAACGAGTTGAGGATCTAGAGAAAGGCCCCTCGCTCTCCCTGCCCAAGGCACCTAAATGGGTCCAGGAAGTCTCTAGGGGCCTAGAAACAGCAGTGAATGAATTAGGAAGCGTCATTTTGTTTAGTTATGCCACCCGGGGAAGCCTGATGACCACTGGGGACAGCAAGGAGAAAATCGTGAATTTCAAGTCTGAACAGGTTTCAACATTACTCAAAGGGCTTGACAATATTGAACGAATAAAGATCTTGAAGATCCTGATGTTGGAACAAGATGGAAAGTATGCACAGGAGCTACTGAAACAAACAGAACTCTCGGATGGTTCTCTGCACTATCACTTGAGATGGCTTTTAAAAAGTCAGATGATAATGCAAGAACTGGGCAGAGGCAAATATAAAATCACTCATTTAGGAGTCATGACGGTCTCGCTCATCGGGTTATTAACTTATTCTATGAAAACTGGAAGAAGCGATGAAGGAAGTTAAGGGTACCATAGTCAATATTGCGAATATGTTACCTGAAAAGAAACTTGAAAACAGGTTAATAGCCAAGACAAAAAATATGAACCTTAGGATGAAATAGAAAACGCTGCGCAAAACAAAAACAGGATTTGAGTAGATATTTGCCAAAAATAAGCCAAAAACAAGCCTAAAAGCCTTATGTTTGATGGCGCCGGGGGTGGGATTTGAACCCACGCGGCCCGATGTGGGCCACAGGCTGTTTGTTGCTTTTCGGCTCCAGGCTTGAGCATATCCGGTTTAGGGTTCTGCTCCCTACCTGATTCCCCGCTCTGTGAGCTCTAGGAGACCCCGGCAGCTTCTAACACCTAGCATATTCTACTCTTGGGCATATTTAATGATTTCAGCTGTTTTTTCCTTTCGGATACAACCTTATCTTAGAGAAAAGGGTTAAGATGGACCACGTCTATCTAGACTTGTGAGTTAAGGTCGGAGCCGGGGAATGGAGAACCACTCGACAGAACTGGCGCTCGAATTGGGCCGCAAGGCGCAGGAGTTTCGCATCAGCGTTTTAGAGATGATCTACCGGGTACAGTCCGGCCACCTGGGAGGTTCCTTCTCAGCAGCGGAGATCATTACAACCCTCTTCTTCCATCACTTGCGCTTAGAGCCAGCCAATCCGAACTGGCCTCAACGAGACCGTTTCATTCTTTCTAAGGGGCATGCAGCTCCAATGCTCTACGTGGCCTTAGCCGACAGAGGCTTCTTCCCAAAGAAGGATCTGGAAACCTTCCGCCAGCTCGACAGCCACTTACAGGGCCATCCGGATCGATTAAAGACTTCCGGCGTCGAGATGACTTCCGGCGTACTCGGCCACGGATTAGGCATCGGCATCGGCCTAGCTCTAGCGGCAAGACTGAACCAATCCAACTATGGAGTGTACGTCTTGCTGGGTGATGGAGAACTAGATGCTGGAGTAGTCTGGGAAGCAGCCATGACAGCCAGCAAATATAAGTTGGACAATTTAACAGCCATCGTGGACCGGAACAGGGTTCAGCTCGACGGCCCAACCGAGGCGATCATGCCTCTTGATCCCTTGAGAGACAAATGGATCAGCTTCGGATGGCACGTAATCGAAGTCGACGGCCACAACGTCTCAGAGCTTATGAAGACTCTAGACGAAGCTTCTCGTGTACGATGCCTTCCCACAGTCATAATTGCTCACACGGTAAAGGGGAAGGGTGTCTCCTTCATGGAGAACGATTCGAAGTGGCACGGTAGACCACCCACCAAAGATGAATACGAGATGGCGCTCAAAGAACTCAAGGGAGGGCTAAGCCATATCTAAGCTAGAATCGATGCGGAAGGCTTACGGCGAGGCACTAGTTGAACTGGGCGCGGCAAATCCGGATGTAGTTGTTCTAGACGCTGACGTATCAGCCTCGACTCAGACTTGGATGTTTGCCCAGCGACATCCCGAGAGATTCTTCAACTTGGGAATATCCGAAGCAAACATGATCAATGTAGCTGCTGGTTTAGCTTTGGGCGGCAAGATACCTTTCGTTAACACCTTTGCGTTTCTGATAAGCCTCCGAGCAGCCGAGCAGGTTAGAACATGCGTAGCATACGCGAAGACAAACGTTAAGATGGCAGCAGCCTACGGAGGACTATCAGACTCCTATGACGGACCCACGCATCACTCTATCTGCGATCTGGCAGTAATGCGCAGCCTACCTAACATAACCGTCCTAGTCGCCGCGGATTCCGTTGAGGTCAGGAAAGCCGTTCCAGCAGTGGCAGAACACAAGGGTCCGGTATACCTTAGAGTGAGCCGAGCCGAGGTTCCTGTAGTCTTCAGCGAAGACCATAAACTGGAGATAGGGAAAGGCGTAATCCTCAAGGACGGCGATGATGTGACGCTTGTAGGAACCGGGATTATGGTCGCCAGATGCATGGATGCGGCTGAGACACTTGAAAAGGAGGGCATGAACGCCCAAGTACTGGAGATACATACTCTTAAGCCGCTCGACATCGAACTGCTAATAAAGAGTGCCATGAAAACGAATGCTGTTGTTACTGCGGAGGAGCACAGCATCATCGGAGGTCTAGGCGGAGCGGTATCAGAAGCCTTGGCCGAGCGTTATCCGACTCCGATCGAACGTGTGGGGATCAAGGACACTTTTGCCGAGACTGGGCCATACTTTCCATTACTCGATAAGTATGAACTAGGGGTTAGGGATATCGTTAGGGCTGCCTGTAATGTTATGGGAAGGAGGGATAGAGAACCGTGAAAGCCGTTGTTAAGTATGCACTTGGCCCTGGAAACGTCGAGCTCATGGATGTTCCTGAACCGTCGCCGGGACCAGACCAGGTGAAGATCGAGGTTAAAGCGGCCGGAATATGCGGCTCAGACATCCACATATACTATGGCGACATAAGGTTACTAATGAAGCCGCCCGTAGTCATGGGACACGAGTTCAGCGGAGTAATAGCCGAAGTCGGCTCCTCCGTATCTGAATGGAAGCCAGGAGACAGGGTCACCAGCGAGACAGCCGCGCAAGTTTGCGGCAAGTGCCTTCCGTGCCGCACTGGGAACTATAATGTCTGCGCCGAGAAGCACATAATCGGCTACTGGTTCAATGGAGCGTTCGCAAAGTATTGCTTAGTACCGAGCCGTCTAGTTCATCGACTACCTGAGAATGTAAGTTTTCTCTCTGGTGCCCTCTGCGAACCCCTAGCTTGCTGCGTGAACGGCGTTACCGAGAAGACCGTCATCTCGCCGAGAGATGTTGCCGTTGTGGCTGGGCCGGGAGCGATCGGTTTGCTAAGCCTGCAACTTGCCAAGACAGAAGGAGCCATAGTAATCCTCTGCGGAACGGAATTGGATCGGAAAAGGCTGGAGCTCGGTTCGAAGCTCGCAGATGTCACG
>Ga0315312_1002373_pt1 | contig 13167 bp, 4 predicted proteins | sample TDP7_MG_FD_203629 | JGI IMG/M metagenome (GOLD analysis project Ga0315312, IMG submission 203629) | Freshwater sediment microbial communities from Lake Towuti, South Sulawesi, Indonesia - TDP7 | ecosystem: Environmental > Aquatic > Freshwater > Lake > Sediment | place: Indonesia: South Sulawesi... | reverse complement strand
CACATATTTATGTTCGTCGCAGCAGCTTCCGGATGCTTGACCGTTGCAGTCTTGTTGGCGCTATCTGCCAGAGTCACATAAAGTGGCGCAGCGATGTTGGAAGGCTGAGCCACACCAATCTCCGCCACCTGCCAGGCGCCCGTAACCCCGCCAGTAGTAGAAACATTAGAGAACTGAGCTACACAGATAGCATTGACATTGTGACTGGTCAGTGCTAAGCCAATATAAGCGTTCGCAGACATACTGACAGTCTGCGGACTCCATACCATCAGACGCCAGGGAACAGTCGCGGGGTTACTGGAATAGTAGGTCTTAAACGCATTGCCCGTACGCTCCAGCTTTACCCAATACGGCGCTCTAATGGCTATTTGCTCAGCGGTCGCCACCGAAGAATCGCTGGTGGCGCTGCCGTTGGTAGTAGCCCTCAACTGGAATCTGCATCCGTTACCAGGCGTGATATACACCGCAGCAAACTTTGAGCCTGGGTCCAGCGTCTCGCGAATCATCGGCCCAGCCTTGGCCCATGGGTCGGTGTTGTCCACACTGAGCACCTGAGCAACGATGCTGCCATCGCCGTTGAGCATCTTGTAGACATAGCGGAACTGGTCGGCTGTGCCCCAGATATCTGCACCACCGCCACTAATGGTGAAAGTTCCAGGAGGCGACTCTAAGAAGGCTACAGGATTACCTCTGAACCACAGGGTCAATACTTTAGCGCCTTTGAAGGTCCAATCCTGCGGGCTGACAAAGGTGCGTTCGGCCTCCGAGTATGCCACGCCAGCGGTGTTGTTGTAAGAAAATGGCATCGACTGCTTGCCACCGTGAACGATGCTTTTCTCAGCAAAAGGAGGCTCGGCGTAACCTACCTGCGAGCCGTTTGTGGGAACACCCCAGCCATCTATCCAGGTGTCGAATATCCGGTCAGGCGCAAAGTCGTTGTAGTCTTCAAAATCGTCCACGACAAAATACTGCTGTGTTGTAAAGTCCCAGAGCTCGCCTCGCCAGGTTGTGGGAGTCTCGGCCTCATTGACCTCATCGACACGCCAGTAGTAAGCCTTACCTAAATCAAGGGACAAGGGACCATATCTAGCCTGGGTCACGGTAGTAACAGGGGCAGTGCCGTCTATCACAGCCTGGCTGCTGTCACTAAAGTACACATTGTGCTTAGCTGCCTCTCGTCCGGCTCTGAAGCTTAGGGCAACATCAGCTAGCGCTCCTATCGCTCCTATGGGCACATCTTTTGCGCCGGAGGCTGGGTTAGGCTCTCTTGCCACAACAGGTACGTAGTAGAAGCGAACCTCACTGAGACCAAATTGGGGCAGGACGCCTCCGAAGTTGCTGTTTGCAGTGAGCTTGACGTACTTTGCTACCACGTCAGTAAGGTCAATCGTGGTATTGTGGGCATAACCAGGCGTACCGGGTGCCCTGGCAAATTGATGAGTAGTACCCAATGTGGCCCAGTTGGCACCATCGGTTGAATACTGAATGGTAACGTCTTTGAACCCAAAACCGACAACCGGCTCAAATACCTGATTGAAGTTCCAGATCCACATCTGATGCAGCTTATAAACCTTGTCAAACTCATACTGTATCCAGGTCGGCTGCGCTCCAGTCATACTGCTAAGCCATATAGCTGCTTCCTCAGTTGAGTGCAGGTCAGCAGCATCCAGTCCTGAGCCGTTGATAGTATTTTCCGGCCCTGTGCTTGCGCTGAACTGGCTGGAGGCTGTGGCGGTTATATTCGCAATCGGATAAGCAAACGGCTCAACTGTAAACTGCCAGACCTCACCTTTGAATATTATATTGCTGGTGGGTGGCGCATTGACCTCATCGATTCGCCAGTAGTAAGTCTGTCCCCATTGCAGAACCGCAGCAGGACTATAGCTGTCAGGAACCTGGTTCTGACTTACCAGCACACCCCGCGGATTGGTTATGCTGGCGGTGTTGACATCGTTAAAAACTGTTCCGAAGTACACATCGTGCGTGGCGGCAAACTGTCCCGGCTTCCAGCTAAGGCTCACATCTCGCGGCACATCTGTTTGGTTATCAGCCGGGTTGGGTTGCGTTGCATATTTCTGTATAGGCGACCATTCTATATGCAGCAACGCCGCGTTCTGCGACTCACCTTCGTAAGCCTCGGCACATCGAATGCCTGTCGATGGCTTGGCCGGGTCGTCGCTAAATATCAGCACCAGGGCATTGCCGCTGGCCCAGCCGGCCTGGTTGACTATCTCCTCGATGACAGGGGCGATATTCGAGGTCTGGTCTTTTTGGTCTACCGCGGTCCAATTTACCGGAGTCCACACGACCTTCGCCTTCGTTCTGGGCCTGCTGGTAACATTATTAGCGGCGCTGGTAAACGCAGGCGCATTGGGATTGAGTTCTCCATCGATTACCACATTGACCGGCAGTGTGCCACCTTTTGTCTCATCACACTCGAACTCAACATACGCCTTACTGATAACGGCACCCGGAGTAACAGCGACATTCAAAAAGCGCAGACCTATTACTTGCAGACCGCCATCATTGAAAAACTCCAGATCGCTGCTGGTATTATACATACCTCTTGTCAATTGATCTTCCACATCATCGGCACCGCTGGCGATTCTGCCCTCCCAGACTAACTGGCCGAAGGCCCCATTTGTACCGGCCAGAGCCAGTACCAAGACAAAAGAAATTAGACAAATCAATTTTCTGAACATGATATGCCTCCTTCAAAAAAGGTTAATGGAACCGTGCTTTGGCAACACACCAAAACACCTGGATTTTTAGGCTTAGTTGTGCTTGCCTTCAACAATATTAGCAATGCAACCATGAGAGGATTGTGAGAAAAATAATATTTTTTAGAAAATTTTGCCTAATCTTCCCAAATAAAACAACCATCAAAAATCTGCACCCTCACTCAATCACATGCTTGAAAAGTAGAACTTTTAATGGGCTGACTTACCACCTCCTTCCTTCCAGGCCTAAAAAAGCCGTTAAACTGAAATGTAAAAAACTTGATTCTGCAGCATAAAACTCACACTCCAACCTTGGCCGGATGCAGGGTATCGGGACATCAGGATAACAGGACATCAGGTTATCAGGAAACCTGTTTGCCTGATAATCTGGTACTCTGATAATCTGATAACCTGAACTATTGAAATCCGGCAGCTCAGAAGCAAAAAATCACATATCTTCTCTACTTTATTTATACCAAAAAAACGGCCTTTACTTCAAGAAAAATCTTTGAATTTTTGGTTTTTTTACGAGCATACTTTGTAAGATGCAGAAAATTACCTCATAACCCAGCGTTTGTCCTTATAGTCTATGCCGACATCAGACCTTAGCCTTGGGTCACCTATTAGGTTGTAACTTAATTCCAGGGTCTTCCTCAGATAGACTTTAACTGGCTGGCCCATCTGATCTTTTGCTACCGGGTGGTCGATAACCACCGTCTCATTACTAAGACCTGCTATAAATATTTTTACATTCTTGGCTTGCAGGTCAAAATCAGGCCAAATAATAGCGATATCTTTGGTATTATCTTCGCCCTGCAGTATCTTATTTCCGGCCTTTTCCAAAGGTTCGAGAAATGGATATTGGGCTTGGTGACGTTTTTTTATTTGCTCAAAGACTGCCGGCGAGACATCCCTGCCAGATGGTATAATTTGGAAGGTATCGGTCATCAATTCACACTTAGGATAAAACTCGACATCGTTATTGGTTTTATTGGTGAGTGTTATTAGAGTATACCAAAATCGTCGAAGCTTTCCTTGCGTGCCTGACTGCAACACCATTTGCTGGGGATGCTCAAATGTAATATCAAGCGTCCATTGCCCCGGACCCTGCACGATGGCTGGCTCAGGAGCAGCTACACATACGCAGGCCATTACTACCCAGGCCATAAAAGTTTCATAAACCCGGCTCTTCATCGTATGCCCTCATCAGAAAATAATGTATTTTATTTATTTTACACTAAAGCTGTTCAAAAGCCAAGAACATTTTGCTTTTTGTTTCAGGTTGTATATATAGAGTAACGCTTTGGCTTTGTAATTTTTCAAGGATTTTTACTGTTTCTGCCCTGGTTGCTTTATTGTAAAATGAGGTTGGAAAAACCCCCAAATAAATTTGGGGGCTAAATATTTAGCCCCGCAATTTATTGCGGGGTTTTCCACGACTGAGACGCCGACAACTTACTCGCTCGCAGAAATTCCGGACGAAGTAAGCGAAAAAGTGATCGATAGCTTAACGCAAACCGATAAGCGACAAGCAATTCACGTTGCATCCTTAACGAAAGGCCTTACGGTCCAGAGCCTTGGTTATACAAAGCTGTGATTTCCGTTCCTGACAGCACTCTATTATATATTCTTACATCGTCAATTAAACCGTTAAAGTATTGGTTAACTGTCGGGTAATAAAGCCGACCAATAGTTACATAAACAGTATTAGCATCCATATCCGCATTCACTGTAGCTGCACCTGCTAAACTGCCATTCACATAGATTCTGAGATTGTTCGTCCCTCCATTTCTGTCCCATACACCGACAACATGATACCACTGATTGGCTGACACAGTAGGACCCGTTGCAGCCCGATAGCTACCAGCTCTAATGAAAAATTTCGCTACACTATTATCGATTCTCAATCCCCAACAAAAATCAAGGTTTTTCTTATCACCGCACACAATCATATTCATGATCTTTGCGTAGCTGCTACCGTTTACCCAGGCGGAAATGGTAAGAGTACGCTTTTCCTGGAGAACAGCACCACTACCGCAGTCGATATAATCGCTGCTGCCATTGAAGGTTAGAGCACGGTCGATTTTACCTGGAGCGCTCAGGACGGAGGTATTTCGCTGGGCAGTGCCATGATTGCCTCTGCCACTGCTATCCAGGACAGTAATATTAGCGGCATTGTCATCCATCGTCCAATGTCCAATAGGAGACCCATCCCCACCTGGGCCGCCAGGCTGAGAAAAGTCTATTTCCTGGAAATCTGCCGGCAAACCGAGCCCATCCGACAAACCTACGATACCTGTGCGAACTGCGACGGCAAGCCAGGACAATCGTATTTTTCCATTAAAGTACATCTCCACCTGAAAAGTGTTAGAGTTAGTCGTGCCGAACCCAGGAACGCCTTGCCAAGTCACAGCTACACGATCTGCCAACTGCTTCCAGCTTACCACACCGGCTGCGGAAGGATCAAAGTCGTGGAACAAGGCAGAAATACGTATTTTGGCAAAATGAAAAGACAATGACGCCCTATACTCTGCATCTCCTTCGGTAAAGGTTATGTAGCCGTTGCTGCCGACATAGAAGCTGGGGAAAGTACCGCCATATATGGGGAATGTTTTCCCGCCAGTTAAGCTGACAAACGCGGAAGCGTCATCGGCCAGCGTCAACTGTGTACCTCCAACAGGGTCGGTCGGCAAGTTGGTAATATCTTGCACCGAAACATCGTAAGAAGTACCAGTAGGAGTGAAAATTACCGCTTTGTTCGATAGGTCAAAGGGATCCGCATCAGAAGAGAATAGCTCCGTAAAATAGCCAAGCGAGGCCAATGTCACACCCGCATAGTCCTGGTCTGAAATATTTGAGGTTACATTACTATATGATATAGATGGCGGCACGAAGATATAACCGCTCTTGCTCGGCGTGACCACACCCGACCAGCGATGCAATACCGTATTGCTATAGTAGCCGCTGCTATCGGTGGTAACACTGCCACCGCCGTCGCTGAAGGTCAGCAGCACACCGCTAATGCCTGCACCTTCAGAGGTACGTACATGACCAGAGATAGTCGGATTTATTGAAGGCCCACCTGCACATAGTGGATATATCGAAAGGTTTGTCTCCTGGAAATCTGCCGGTAGACCGAGTCCATTCGACAAACCTACTACACCTGTTTGAGAATCGACTGCAAGCCAAGCCAAACGTATTCTTCCATCAAAATACATCTCCACCTGGAAGGTGTTAGGCGAGCGGATATAGATGGGATCATACCGAGGAACATTCAGCCACGTCACAGCTACGCGGTCTAACAACTGCTTCCAGCTTACCTCTCCACCCCAGTTGGGATCGAAGTCGTTGAACAACACAGAAATACGCTTTGTGGCAAAATGAGTAGACAAGGACCGCTCATTGCTCGTATCCCCTGTGGTAAAGGTTATGTAACCGTTGCTGCCGACATAGAAGCTGGAGAAACTGCTGCCAAAGATAGACACTGTTTTTGGGCTACTTAGAAGAACAAGCTCGTAGCTGTCATCGCCCAGTCCCAAATTTACACCTCCCGCAGGGTCGGTCGGCAATTGGCTAATCTTCTGCACACAGGCACTATAGGAGGTAGAGCCCGCGGTAGGAGTGAACATTATTGACTGGTTCGACAGGTCAAAAGCATCTTCGCTGGAAGAGAACTCCTCGGTAAAATAGTCAAAAAACCCGATCGAACCCGTATAGTTTTGGCCTGATGCATCTGAGGTTACATTACTATATGATATAGATCGCGGCTCGAAGATATAACCGCTCTTGATCGGTGTGACCACACCCGACCAGCCACGCCATACCATATTGCTATAGTAGCCGCTGCTATCGGTGGTAGCGCTGCCACCATCATTGCTGAAGGTCAGCAGCACATCTTTAATGCCAGAACCGCCGGCTGTCCGTACGAAACCTGCGATAACCGGATTTATTGAAGGCCCACCACTACATAGTGGAGAGGCTGAAAGATCTGTCTCTTGGAAATTTACCCACAGACCAAGCCCATTTGACAAACCTACAACACCCATCCGAGCTGTAACCGCAAGCCAAGCCAACCGTATTCTTCCATCAAAGTACATCTCCACACAGAAGGTGTTGGAGCCTCCTATTCTATACTCAGGAACGTCTCGCCACGTCACAGCTACGCGATCTGACAACTGTACCCAGCTTACCGCTCCACCTGTGGACGGATCCAGGTCCCTAAATAACGCAGAAATACGCTTTGCGTTAAAATGAGCAGACAAGGATTCCTCAGGCTGCCTATCTCCTTCGATAAAGGTTATGTAACCGTTGCTGCCGACAAAGAAGCCGAGAAAACTCTCGCCGTATATAGAGACTGTTTTCTCATCTAATAAGCTCACAAACTCGTAATCGTCATCGTCCAGTTCCAACTGTGTACCTCCGGTTGGTAAGCTGGTAACCTCTTGCAGACAGACACTGTAGGAGGCAGAGCCCGCAGTAGGGGTGAACATTATTGCTTTGTACGATAGGTCAAAACGATCTGCGTCAGAAGAAAATCGCTCCGTAGGAGTGCCAGTCGATGGCCCCGTCGGCGGCCCCGTCGGCGGCCCCGTCGAACCCGTATAGTTCTGGCCTGATATATCCGAGGTTACGTTACTATATGATATAGATGGCGGGTTGAAAGTATAACCGCTCTTGTTCGGTGTGACCACACCCGACCAGCCATGCGATACAGAATTGCTATAGTAGCCGCTGCTATCGGTGGTAGTGCTGCCACCATTATTGCTGAAGACAAGCAACACATCGCTAATGCCTGAACCGCCGGCTGTCCGTACATAACCGGAGATAACCGGAGATGTCGGTATCGGAGGTCCACATAGTGGATAGGCTGAAAGATTTGTCTGCTGGAAACCTGCCGGCAGACCGAGTCCTTTTGACAAGCCTACAATGCCTTGCTGAGCTGTAACCGCAAGCCAGGCCAACCGTATTCTTCCATCAAAGTACATCTCCACCTGGAAGGTGTTGGAACCGCCTCTGTCATACTCAGGAATGTTCTGCCATGTCACCGCCACACCATTTGCCATCTGTTTCCAGCTAACCACTCCGCCTATGGAGGGATCAAAGTCGTTGAACAACGCAGAAATACGCTTTGTGTCAAAATGGTCAGACAAGGACTGGGTAGGGTCCCAATCCGCTTCGGTAAAGGTTATGTAACCGTTGCTGCCGATATAGAAGCTGGAGAAATTGCTGCCATATATGGAGACTGTTTTCTGGTCAAATAAGTCCACAAGAGCGTAATCGTCGTCGGGCATTTCCAAGTCTATACCTCCCGCAGGGTTGGTCGGTAATTGGGCAATCTGTTGCAGACAAGCGGTGTAGGAGGTGCCATCGGCAGTAGGAGTGAACATTATGGCTTTGTTCGACAGGTCAAAGGGATTTGCACCGGAAGAAAACTGCTCGGTAAAATAGTCCTGCTGGCCGTTAGCCACAGTTGTGACCAAAGCGCTCAGCATGAGACTAAATATGCAACTCACCAAACTTAACCTTTTCATTTTTTAGCTCCTTAAGAAACTAATGTTCGTTGTTGGGGGTAAATAATCCCGCTGCGCGGCCTGCTTTCCTGACTTTAGAAAACAACCCCGCCAGTTCTCAAAGCCCGAACCCCAAATCCGTTTAGGCGTGTTTTTTAGGTGTACCCCAGCCGCTTCTCTTTGATTTTACAGATTATTAATTATAATTATACAATCAGTACGAAAATTGTCAAGCGGAAAACCGCAGGTGATTACCCATTTTTAGACGTGATAGCGAAAAAACCGCTCTTGCGCCTATAAAAATGCGGTTTTGGGACTGCCAGCCTTGCGTGAACACAGAGAAGTTTTTTGGTTTTTGGACCAAGCAAAACAACAGACCCGAGGCATTGACCCAGCCTCTGCTTCCGCAGGGGCAAGCTCGCCCCCGCGCAGGGGGTTCCAGCCCACTGGTTATCTGCCAGAGGCGGACAAACAACTCGATAAGTTTGGCTATCTATATGACGTTGACACTGTTGTTAACAGTATAAGTGAAAACGACAGCAGATGCAAGGCCAGTCGCGCTTTTTGCGAATCGCTAATAGCAAAAGGCGATAAGCGACAAGCGATTTACATTGCATCCTTGACGAAAGGATTTACGGCCCAGCCCCTTCATTATACAAAGCTGTGATTTCCGTGTCTGACAGCACTCTATTATATATTCTTACATCGTCAATTAAACCATTAAAATATTGGTTAACTGTCGGGTAATAAAGCCGACCAATAATTACATAAACAGTATTAGCGTCCATATCCGCATTTACTGTAGCAGTACCTGCTAAACTGCCATTTACATAGATTCTTAGATTCTTCACCCCTCCATTTCTGTTCCAAACACCGACAACATGATACCACTGATTGGCTGACACGGCAGAACCCGTCGCAGCATAATAATTACCAGCCCTAATGAAAAATTTCGCTACACTATTATCGATTCTCAATCCCCAACAAAAATCAAGGTTTTTCTTGTCACCGCAGACAATCATATTCATAACCTTTGCGTAACTGCTACCGTTTATCCAGGCAGAAACCGTAAGAGTACGCTTTTCCTGGAGAACAGCACCGCTACCGCAGTCGATATAATCGCTTACGCCATTGAATGTTAAAGCGCCGCCGATTTTGCCTGAAGTGCTCAAGGCGGATGTATTTTGCTGGGCAATGCCCTGATTGCCTTTGCCGCTGCTATCCAGGACAGCGGTATTAGCAGCATTATCATCCATCGCCCAGTGAGCAATTGGAGTTGCTGACGACCCAATAATCTGACCGCCACATAGTGGACACCCTGAAAAATCTGTCTCGTGAAAGTCTGCCGGCAAACCAAGACCATCTGACAAACCTACAATTCCTTGCTGAGCTGTAACCGAAAGCCAGGCCAGCAGTATTCTTCCATCAAAGTACATCTCAACCTGGAAGGTGTTGGAACCACCCCTTTCATACTCAGGAACGTCCCGCCACGTCACAACTACACGATCTGCCAACTGTATCGAGCTTACCGCTCCACCTACGGACGGATCCAAGTCCCTAAACAACGCAGAAATACGCTTTGTGCTAAAATGAACAGACAAGGACTCCTCACGCCGCGTATCTGTTCGGGTAAAGGTTATGTAACCGTTGGTGCCAATATAGAAGCTGGAGAAGCTGCTGCCGAAAATAGATACTGTTTTTTGGTCACTTAGATTTACAAGCATAAAATCGTCGTCGAGAGGTTCCCAATCCGAATCTCCAACAGATTCGGTAGGTAAGTGGGTAATCCCGTACAGACAAGCATCGTAGGAAGTGCCACCCGCAGTAGGAGTGAACATGATTGCTTTGTACGATAGGTCAAAACAATCTGCGTCAGAAGAAAACCACTCCGCAGGAGTGCCAGTCAATGGCCCTGTCGGCGGCCCCGTCGAACCGGTATAGTTTTGGCCTGATATATCGGATGTTACGTTACTATATGATATAGATGGCGGATTGAAAACATAACCGCTCTTGTTCGGTGTGACCACACCTGACCAGCCATGCGATACCGCATTGCTGTAGTAGCCGGTGCTATCGGTGGTAGCGTTGCCACCATCATTGCTGAAGGCAAGCAACACATCGCTAATGCCTGAACCGTTGGGGGTCCGTACATAGCCAGAGATAATCGGAGATTTCGAAGGTCCACCCTGACATAGTGAATAGGCTGAAAGATCTGTTTCCTGGAAATTTGCCGGCAGACTGAGCCCATCCGACAAACCTACAATGCCTTGCTGAGCTGTAATCCCAAGCCAGGCCAGCAGTATTCTTCCATCAAAGTACATCTCAACCTGGAAGGTGTTGGAACCGCCGGCGCTATACTCACGAATGTTCTGCCACGTCACAACCACACGATCTGCCAACTGTTTCCAGAGGATCGCTCCATCTACGGAGGGATACAGGTCGTTAAATAACGCAGAAATGCGAATAGTGGCAAAATGAGTGAATAAAGCCTTCAAACGAAACGTATCTCCTTCGGTAAAGGTTATATAACCATTGCTACCGACATAGAAGCCGTCGAATCTGCTGCCGAAGATAGATACTGTTTTTTGGTCATTTAGACGTACAAACATGTAATCGTCATCGCTCAATTCCAGATTGGTACCCCCAGCAGGATTGGTAGGTAATTGAGTAATCTCTTGCAGACAGGCGCGGTAGGAGGTGCCATCCACAGTAGGAGTGAACATTATTGATTTGTTCGCCAAATCAAAGGCATCATAGCCAGACGAAAACTCCTCGGTAAAATAGTCCTGCTGGCCATTGGCCATAGTTGTGCCTAAAGCGCTCAGCACCAGATAAAGTAAGCAAATCACCAAACTTAACCTTTTCATTTTTTAGCTCCTTAAGAAACTATGTTCGTTAGCGAGAGAAGGAACTCCTCCTGTCCGGCCTGCTTTCATGACGTTAGAAAGCAACCCCGCCAGTTCTCAAAGCCCGAACCCCAAATCCGTTTAGGCGTGTTTTTTAGGTGTACCCCAGCCGCTTCTCTCTGACTTTACAGATTATTAATTATACAATCAGCATGAAAATTGTCAAGCGTAAAGCCGCAGGTGATTGCCCGTTTTTAGACGTGATAGCGAAAAAACTGCTCTTGCGACTATAAAAATGCGATTTTTGGGCCTGCCAGCCTTGCGTGGACACAGAAAAGTTTTTTGGTTTTTGGACTGAAAAAATAACAGGCCAGCCCACCTTACTTCCGGCAGGCCAGCTAAGGCTAACAGCAAAAACAACCTTTCAAAAATAAACTTCTACAGACCAGCCTGCTAAACTTACGGTATATTCAGTGGGTCAATGTCTTTAATTCTGTCGGCATAAATTTCGTACGAATATTTTTCCAATAGCTCTTTTCTGTATTTTTCCAGGATTACGTTACTGTGCTCATCCAACATTCTCGATCTGACACGGCTTTTCATATTATCGGAGTATTCTTTGATCTGAGCAGGCTTCTTTTCCAATATTTTAACGATGCGCCACTTCAGTCCATCTCCGTAGAAGCCTTTTACCGGCCCTACTATTTCATTAGGGTCAGCTTTCCATAAGTCCCCAAAGAATATTCCTTCACTGCCAGGATCGGTATGAAAAGCAAGACTTTCTTTCTGCAAAGAGTATTCTTGTTTGACTGCCTCAAAATCCTTACCATTTTCCAATTCAGCCTTCGCTTTGCGGGCGGTATTGCGGTCCTGACACCAGATCTGGTCAATCTTGAGCATGTTAGGCGTCCCGAAAGCCGGCCTATTCTTCTCGAAGTAGGCAAATATCTGCTGGTCATTTGGCTCTTCAATATCCTTGACCTTTTCTCTAACGGCCTTGTCAAGCAGCGTTCTATCTTCCCACTGTCTTACTTGCTTTATAAAATTTTCATCTTTGTCGAGTTCCAGTGACTCGGCCTCAGCGACCAAGACCGCCATCCTCAAAGGCCGGTCTAACAACCGTTCCACACCCTGCGGCGTATTCAAGTCCTTCGGCCGACCCGGCGGAGCGATGTCTGACAAAGCATAGAACCAGTCCTTCAACGTTACTTTTCCGCCATCATACGTTGCCAGAACAATGTCTTTCTCTTGGGGTGTCAATTCTTCTTCGATTTGAGTAGAAAGTATCCACCATAGCTTACGCGGCATCTTCGGCTGATTTAACAATCTCTCGTGAATTTCGGCTGCTTTGGGAAAATTAGCCTCGACCTTTTGAAGGTTGAACTTTTTACACAACTGATTGTAATACTGGTCAAATAGTCTGTTGCCCTTTTCTCTCTGCAAAAGTGCTGTTGCGCGTGTTCGTTCCAGCTTGGGATCACTTTTTAGTTTTTCGTTTATTTCTGCATCCGTAACTGCCATTTCATCTTGTTTGCCTTTGAAATACCTTCCCAAACATAGGTTGATTAGCATTCTTTCCTTAAATCGTTTAATCGATGCTTGGATTTGCTCATCTTGCAGATAATCGTGCTTGCGGGCTTCTATGACCATTGCTTTTTCTGCTATCATTTTCAAAAGTACCGTCCTGGCATCGACAGGCTGGTCTTTTTCGATGTACCATTCTTCATCAGGACGAAGCTCTCTGATTAGCCTTTGCTCAAGCTCCTCTTTTGTGATTTCGTAATCGCCAATTTTGGCAACAACGTTTGGCATCTCCTTTATAGCTGGTCGCCTTATAACGGCCCAGAAAATACAAACTATTATTAATATACCCAGAAAGAATAAAATCAATTTTTTAGAAACCAATTTCATTGTACGGATGCTCCTTAATCAAATGTTCAAAATTATCGCAACTATAAACTATATTACTCAAACTGACCGATTTTAGGCCGCGAGGAGCTTCTCCAAACGGCGAATAACAGGTCTCTCATGGATATGTTTGATAACATCTTTAACATTCTCCTGCCAAATTATCTGACGCATCCGCTCTTT
>Ga0315312_1002372_pt1 | contig 13169 bp, 14 predicted proteins | sample TDP7_MG_FD_203629 | JGI IMG/M metagenome (GOLD analysis project Ga0315312, IMG submission 203629) | Freshwater sediment microbial communities from Lake Towuti, South Sulawesi, Indonesia - TDP7 | ecosystem: Environmental > Aquatic > Freshwater > Lake > Sediment | place: Indonesia: South Sulawesi... | reverse complement strand
CACCGAACAGCAAGAAAAAATAGAACCTGCCGAGCGAAGCGAGAATCTTCAACCCAGTCTGGAATATCAAAACATTGAACAGCTTCTAGAGAATGATATCCAGAAAACCGAGAATCCTATTGAGAATGAGCTTCTCCAAGCAGAAGACCAAATGAAATCGGAGCATATACTTGAATCTCAAGAGCGGTCTGGCGAGTTAGTAAGCGATAAAGACATAACCCAGCGAGAGAAACTCAGAAAGCTGGGACACGGAGATTATGCTGTAGAAGACCATTACTAGACGTTCTACTGAGCACAGCCATATTTGGAAAGTTTCCTTAAGCATCTTTAGGATGAGCCTGTCCTCAACCTATACTTTCTCGCAAGAGGGCGCGTATATTCATCATCGCGTGCTCTTTGGTCAGATTGCCCATAATTCAGACTTGTCCTTGATTAATAAAAATCTAAACAATGGGGTTTCTGGACCTGGTTATTTCTCTCAGATGGAAGGACCTCTCGTAGTTGTCTGCATAGAGAAGTATCTTGAGCGTAGTTTAATTGATGTTGTATTCTTTCATCATATGTTGTATTTATACTACAAGGAATTCAAAGCTTTAAGTCCACCCATCACGGCATGGAGTTTGTTGCCAATTAGTCTGTAGGCAATTTTATTATCGCTTCATGATCCAAAGGGGAATTTCTGAATCTCGGCTTGGCTATGTTTTCTTAAATAATGGTCGCCATACTTTTGCTTGCCAACGCCCCTCACACCAAAGTATGGGTAAGCTTACTCTCGGAATATTGCGATCCATGACGATTAGCTTCTGGAATCCACCATAGCCTAGTGAGAATCTTATTCTAACCTCATCAGTCCAATTCTTCTTCTTTGCGATTTCAGATAGAATCTCATATCCAATTTCTTGAACCATATCTCGTGCCATTATTCTTTCATGGTCATTAGAGAACACTTCCCCCAAATCGAAGCATCTGCTGTTTTCCATATAATAGGGTTCGACAGTTAAGTTTAGATTAAATTTCCTTGAGCACGCATATTCTTCAACCTTTCTTTTGCCTTCTTGGTCAGCAAGATACGGAATATAAACTATCGTTGCTGACTTCATGGCTTCAATTTCGTCCTTGTTTAATGAAGTCAGGAAATACTCTGGTAACTGCCCATTTGTTCTCTCACCAAGTATCATTTCTTCTAACATCTGACATGCTTGAGTTCCACTGATTACTATGTCATCGATGAATACTATAGCTTTGGGCCTCGGCGACCAATTAAGTGCGTCTCGTAGATAAGCTAATGGGATTTCTAATTTCATTTTCTCTCGAATCTTGTCAAGAGGGTAGAAATAATTTGTACTACTGTCTTTAGGGCCTCCTAATGGACAGACAAATTGTGGCGATGGTAACTGAGGTAGAATCTTCTCAAGCATCCTTATTATGCCGTGAGTTATCTGTAGCCCGGTAATGTAACGAACATGTTCAAGCAGTTTGAGTGCTAGTTCGATTCTTATTTTTGACTGCCCCACATCTTCAACGGAGAATTGGAGAAGCCAATTCACTATCATCTCGCGGGTGATTTCGGGGTCACCAAATTCAAGCCTGTAGCCTGCAAATCTTTTGCTCAGATAGGTCAGGCGCCCTTTTTTACCATCCAGCCATTCACGTAGGATTTGACTAGATGTTTTTTTCTCGGGCACTAATGGCGGAATACCTATTTCTTCTAATCTAAGTTTTCTTGATTCATGATAAGCCTTAAGGCCAAGGAAAACAGAGTGTGTAACCCAGTTATTAGGCTCGTTATCGGATGCTGGGTTTTGCATCCAACCGCCAGAATTATCACGATTATTAAGTAGCCACTTAATTGCACTTTTGACAATACGACCGTATGTTCCCAAGCCTGACTTTAGAATAACATATATGCAATATCCTGCTGCTTCAGGGCTTCGGGAAATTCCATGCCATTCTCTCCACGAGCCATCTGGATTCTGTTCCCTAATCAACCACTTGATTGCTTTAACAATCACATCGTCTGGAATCGGCAATCCCCAGATGTCGCGGACATCCAATAAACCGTGAAGAACATAACATGTATATGTCGGATCCGGTGGTAGGTCAGGTTGAAATCCCCAACCCCCCGCCGACGTTTGGGAACGAATGAGTATAGTAATTCCTTCTTGAACACATAGAGAATTTATGTTTTCCCGCGGCCCACGTACTAATGCTCTTAATGCATACGATGTGCTATACGGATGAAAAGGCTCAAATTTTTGCTTTTCTAATGTTGGTTGAGTAGTCCATCCATGATTGAATGTTTTACAAAGCCAATTACACCCTTGCAACGCAGCGATTGAAGCTTTTCCTTGAACTTGAAACAACGCGATAGTAGAACACGCAGTAGAGGGGGCATCACCGAGTGGGCCATATGCTGCACTGCCCCATGATCCATCATAATTCTGCTGTTGAACAAGCCAGTCAGACGATTTCTTGATCCAAAAATCGTATTTGGAAACATCTGCCATTAGTGAATTGATTACTTGGGCAGTAGTCCATGGACAGGGAACGCCGTTTGCACTAGGAATAGGAGCCCAAGCAGTTATCTTTTCTGTGAGTTGCTTCACGAAAAAGGTAAGTGCCTTATCAATTGCTTCCCCTGAGTTGTCATTTACATTGTTTCTTGGCATGCTCTATTCTTCCTACTCTGGATAGAATTGAATTGGAAGCAAGAAGTACGCTTACTGCAACCCATATCTGATTTTTGCCATTAATGCGCCAAATTGAACCATCATCTAGCCTATCCATCAAGAATTTGAGGCTTAACGCAACATTGACTTTGCCTAGATAGCCGCTACGGTTGAGTATGTATAAGGAAAAAGCGGTCCCTTCGACAGAGTGCTCTTCATCTAGCCAAGACCCCCACGTTCCGTTTTCTTTCCTGTCGCTAATTAGCCAATATATCCCAGAGCGGAATAACCTGCTATTAATGTCAATCCCGCCATCCAGTAACCCGTGAAGCACATATGATGTCAACGTTGCTTCTGAGGGCCCCTGAGGCCACAATCCCCAACCTCCATCTTTGTTCTGAACAGAAGAAATAAATCTTAAGCATTTGTTGGCTGGTTCTTTAGCGTTTATTTTGTTGAAAGCCCTAAGAGTATAGGAAGTTGCGTAGGTATTGGATCTTTCTCCACGTGAATTTGTCGGAAGTCCTCCGTCTGGCATAATTGTTTTTTCTAACCAGTTTTTTGCACATTCTATCTCTCTGGAATAGACTCCCATTCCGCTACTTACCAGCGCCCAAATGGACCAAGAGGTACTTGAAACATCCCAAGGATCTGCGTCGTTGGGGTCTGTCCAATAGCCTTCTTCAGATTGCCACTTCTTGAGATGATTGATAGCATTAGTAACAATTTCCCCACTTTTATTTTCAGGAGTAACTTCTAATAGAGCTGAAACAACTTCAGCAGTTGTCATGGCGTTGGGGATGGCCCCTTCCACCGGAGGATACGCCCCTTTAACCGCCTGCTTCTTCAAGTAATTGAAGGACTCTTCAAAAAGCTTAACATATTGTTGCACTAAAACCATCATATAACTACCTTTAATTAGTAATAGAATTGCTCATTTATTATACTTGATCTCGAAGACAATGGACAGTAAATTGGTTTGAAATCGAATTTTCGATAGATGTCTACTAAGTATAGAGTAAAATCTGCGACTTCGTAGATGCTTGGCGTAGGATTAGCTTCAAACGGCGTTCCTCGTTTCGGAGCAAAAACTGTATAATCCGTTGCTACTCCATAGTGTGCAAGCTCAATTACCCCTTCTTTTACACGACTAATAGGTTGTATTCCAAGAACAATATTCGTCCTCGCGTTTCCCGTGCCAAATATTTCAGCTGCATATTTTAGCGAATTTACAAAAACTTTGTATCGGATCGTTTTTTCCTTGCCTGGGCACACTTCCTTGTAAGTGTTCTCTCCAAATACCTCAAGATTTAGCTGAACTTTTTTGAATCCTACTTGATGGGCTTCCTCCATTATGTCCATACTTTTTACGGGCATCATATTCAGATAACTGTCGCATTGCGAAAGTGGAGTAACTTCGTTGATTACGTTAGCTAGTTCAATCGCAATCTTCCATTGAAAGGACACATTTCTCAGGTTACCAGCCATGAGACATAGGTGAGTATGTGGAACAAGCTTTATTGTCGATGCCACTTTGGCCAAACTTTTCTTTAGACAGTAGTAATATCTTCTCTTTGTGGACTCCCACCACTCACTTATGTTATCTGAGAATTTACTGTGAATGTCGTCGATATTGGGGATGACCTTATTCCTTGACCTAGAGAGAGCGAAAAGGTTGCAAAACTTACATTGGTCTCCAGTTAACCAATTCTGGCATCCTGTATGCAAGAGAAACGAAATTCGATCTGCACCGATTAGGGAAAGGAAATTGTCGAGTGTAGAACCACAAACTCTCGACTTTAGGCAAGTTTCTTCCTTGCATAATTCTACAACTAAATCAAGATTTCTCTTCGAGTTTTTATCTCTCATAAAGCAATTTTCTGAATCGGAAGTTAATAAGTACGGTGATTCTGGTCTAAATACTACCTTAGCTATGCTTTCTCTTCCATCTCGTGAAATTTTTATCTCGCTCGGTATGCTAAAGCTTCGCCCATCGATTTTTTCAACTATGCGCCCCTCTTCAACTTTCGGAAAAGATTTGCTTGTTTTTGTTTTGTATCCGACCAAATTTGTTCCATATGTGTCATATAGGTTTACCAAGTCTATATCGATACCGTAGCTTAGAAGGTATAGCTTCATCCTCGCCAAAGGGGATAGTTTGGAGACGATGTTCATGTTGGGGTCATCCGTTTTGGGTGTATACGTCTTAACACTAGCATATATGATTCAATTATATGCTCGTTCTCCAAACTCTACCATGAGGGTCTTCCTCGGCTCCTATCTCTGAGCCGAGGGAGGTATTTTCCAGGTACACCAAAAGATAGGCGGTGAACTGGGATAAATGTTCTGCAAAGTGGTCACAGTCTGCCTCGGAGGCCGATTATGTTTCTACTTCCTACTCGGAAGGTTTAGAAGATTATTCCAAACGTATGCTTTGAGACCAAGCCTGTTCTCGGCCTCCATAGCTTCTTTGATGGGCTTGTGAGATGATACTACAAGGTAGGTCTTTGTAAAGGGCTGATCATCAAGTGATTGATACGCTCCAAGCCTTTCAGTAATCTCTGCTAGTCTCCTTCGATAAAGGTCGTATTCACCGTCGTAATACTGTCTCAGAAACGAATAGAGGGATTGTATGGTGAGGTATGGGGAAACTATTGAGTAGTCTTTTCGAATCTTCTCAATAGCTTCTAGTTCCAAGTCGTCTAATTCCTTTTCCCAGAAAAGACGTTTATAGCAGTCCATCACTCCAACATAGTGTTTTGCTTCCCTGCTAATACTATCACCTTTCGCCCCAAGAATCTAATGAAAATATGTGCACACTAAACTTTAAGCTCGTTTCGGGTTTGAACATTGTACAAGTATACGATGGATTCACAGCATGGTTCCTATTTGAATTCCTTTCCACGGAGGACACACGCGTACCACACCTTCACGACGAATCCACGAGTATCCTTTATTATGTCATATCGTGGGACCAGAGTACTCCACGCTTCAGGTAAGTCGGACCTAATACTTTGAGACCGCCACCGACAAAGAACATTAAGAGGGTGTAAACCCTGGATGAACTTAATCACGTCCTGAAGATCATCGGTTTCCAACTTTGACATATAGGTAGGTTATGCTCTACGGCTATTTACACGTATCGAGAAAGTTCGCCAAACACTCCCCTGATGTCATTGCATTTTCTTATTTGCCTTTGCGCATATCAAACAACCTGCAGCGCTCCGATGAAAATCATTAGCTCTAAGCCTGAAGCCATATAGCAGGCGTTGTGGGAGTTCTTTAACAGGATAGACGAGAAGGAAGCGGAAAATGGCGAAACTGAAAATGATATGAGGGAATGAGGCCAGAAACAAATGATTTTAACAGCGTTAGCCAAGAAAAACAAGGTCAGAAAGTTTCAGAAATCTACATGGGGGATTGAATCATGCAAAACGATTTAGAACGAGGTATTGCAGAAGCTAAGCGGAAAAACTATGACGTTGCAGAGAGATATTTACTTCAAGCTGCTAGAGATTATCATCAAAGTGGCCGAATGACTGAGAAGATGAAAGCGTTGTCAAACTTGGCAACGATACTGACTGCTAAGGGTCAGCTGAAAAAAGCGCTTCGGATATCTGAAGAGGTTCTGGGTAACTTAGAGTCGATGAACGATTCAACAGCTACTATAATTCTCATTGATTGTGCTACTCGATACTGGCATAAAGGAGAAATAAACACAGTGGAGAAACTAATTCTCGAGGCAGAAAGTAGAGCTAAAAGAGAGAGTGATAAGTTTCTCATTCAGAGGGCGATATTAGGAAGAAGCTTTGTATCTTATTGCAGAGGCGAGTTCAACAGGGCGGAACGGTTTGTGGAGGAAGCGTTAAGAATTGCTCAGAAGTTTGGGTCTCCTAGAGCATTCCTTTGGATCGCGATACAACAAAAAGCTCGGATAAGCCTTGAAAAAGGTGAACTTGGGAAATGCAAACGCTTAAGCGAGGTAGCCTACGGACTAGTGAGAGGACGGGGATTAGAAGGGTTTGCTACAGAGAGCATCCTAACCCTCGGAAAGGTTGCTTACTTAGAAGGAAAAGGTACATCGCTCTTAAAAAAAGCTGCTAGTATGGCGGCAGAATCTGGAGATTTTGGAAGAAAGATGGAAGTCGCTCTATCACTGGCGTATACAGTCAAAGATAGAGAAGGTGTTCTCAATGTGCTTGAATGGGCAGAAAAAGAAGGCTATACACTCCTCAAGGCAAAGGCGGTTCACCATCTAGGCTATTTGACATTGGAAAATGGAAAATTGCGTAAAGCGGCTAATCTAGTTGAGGAGATGTCATCCACATGCGAATCTATTGGATGCTATGTATGGGGTAACAGACTGGGAAGATTAAGAGCTAGAATTCAAAGCAAAGAATTTCCGGGGCTGGCCTTTGACGAGTTATTTCGGATCAAGGAATTTTTTGCGAAGAAGGGAATGTTGCTAGATCTCATGTGGACATACTCTGCAATGGAAGATATTGAAGGTAGGGGAAGGTGGAACGTGAAAGCTCTACAGTTGTCGGATGATTGTGGTATCAAGGAAGAAATACTGAACTCTCCGTTCGAATATGTATAATTTCCTGTAAGTAGAAGAACCTTCTGTTAACTCGAGTCGAATCAGAAATTCCCCTTGATCCGACTGGTAGGTGATATCAGATCTGTTTACTGCAGAGTCTCTCGTCTAAGGGAGAAACGTCGCGAACGGAACTCCTTTTATAGGGATTCTTTACTTTTTATGAAGCTCTTGTAAAGTAGACAAGAATTTCTCCTATGGGGATATCATGCTAAAACTGAGAATGTTCTAAGTGCTATGTGCACGAGTGTAAGGGCAATTTTCTTTTGTCTTCACGATCTTCGGATATATCTTCATACTTCCTCCAACATTGGGGGTCAGAACGATCTGGACCACCATAAAAGGCCAATACCATCGCAGGGCAGCCACCACAAATATCCTGGTCAGGACATGCTGAACACTGTCCGGCCCTTGACGTCGCAATTTTTCTGTATCGTTCCATCTCCCCAGAAGTCCAGAATTCTTGAAACTCGCTTTTATGGATATTTCCGAGTGGATGCTGTATAAACGGGCATGGTAAGAAATCCCCAGAAGCAGATATAGCGAATTTGGTAAGCCCCATCCCGCAGTACTGTTTAACCTCTTCTGATTCACGATGTTCACGTGTTAATCTCCTAAGTTGCTCTGTAATTGCAAACGAAAATGGAAAACCTGAGGCGCGAATGGTTAAGTCATATTTCTCCGTTAGCGCATAAGCCCTTAGTAGCGTGTAACGGACTTCATTAGGAGTAAGTATTTCGTCTCTTAGATATGCCGCCCTTCCGATTGGTACAAGTCTTCCAAAGCTGATAGTGCTGACACTATGTAATTCCGCCAGTTTTGCGATTTCTTCAATATGCTGGTAATTATACCTAGCCAAAGTAACAGCTATTCCGGTAGTAATTCCATATTCTGCAAGAAGATCCAAGGCATTAATCACGCGATTGAAAGTACGGTTTCCGCGAATATGATCATTTACTTGAGCGTTTGGTCCCTCTAGACTTATCGCAACTGAAAACTTTCCTTGAAGCTCAGACATCCATTTTGCATGCTCTTCTGCAAGTAGGGTTCCGTTAGTATCAAAACCTACCTTCATATCATAGCATTTGACAGCACACAGGCAAAGTTCTCTAGTTTCCTCTCCTCTTATTAACGGTTCACCTCCGGTGAGACCAATTTCCTGGATCCCGAAATTATAAGCACGATCGAGTACTTCAAACAACTCAGCCTTCGAAAGTTGCTTTCCCTGAAGTATTGCGCAACAATGCCCACACTTCAAATTACAGGTATTCGTTATGAACCAAGTCAGTCGCTTCGGTCGCATCAACCATTATTCCTAAAGGAATAACAACCTAAAGAATCACGCACATCTGGTGCAACGATCATTATAAAAAGAAATGCCAAGCGACAGTAGGGGAATTGATTATTCTATCATACTCTGGCACTTACAATTACCGCAAGCAGCAACAAAATCGACATGCTTGAGTTCTCTTACCAACTTTTCCAACTTCTTCACGTTTTCTTCAACTTCCTTATCGAACACCATGTCAACCTCCGTCATTCTTTTCTACGGGTTCACCAGCTGCTAATAAACGTTACGCCTGGTTGAGTATATGATGAGTACATGCTCAATTAAAGCTCGATCATATGAACTTATAGCTTCTTGGCTGCTACTTGGATATTTCCACCTAAGTAAGAAGTTACTGGGCTTTGGGACAATCTCCGTTCAAGGTTTATGAATCTTCTAAAAAATTGCGCGTTAGAAAGACTCCTATCATCGTATCTACCTCCGGCTAACATAGGTAGTAAATAGTGCTTGAAATCTATCGTAACCAGTTTGAGTATTTTCAACCCATATCTTCGGAAAACGTTTCTGATTTCTTCTGGTTTGAAAGATTTGAATTCTATACCCTCCTCAATTACAGATTTTGTCTTGAGAAACTTCTCGCAAGCTTTTAAACCCTCCTTCTGCATGACGTAAAAAAGACTGCAATAATAATTCGAAAGGGCGGCACATAAGACGCCATCAACTTTCATCACTCTAGCAAGTTCCTTTACCGCCTTTTTTGGCTCTGGAGTAATTGAAACGGTGTCTCCTTCGCATAGAATAAAATCAAAATATTTTGCAGGATAAGCCAACTTGCGAATATCTTCCTTTTTTATTGCGACTCTATCTAAGAGTCCTTCTTTCTTGAGCCTATTTCTGGCAATGTTGAGCGCTTCTTGGGAGATATCGTTGAGAATGACTTTATTATACTTCCTAGCTAGGGGAACTGTCCACTTACCCCATCCGCCACCTGCATCCAAAATCAAGGCATTTTTGCTCTCAGGCAGAAACTCTTGAATAAACCCCCACTTAAGTCTGTTAACCAACTTCCACATAGGTAGTTTTTGTTGAGATACGTAATGCCTGTACGATTTTGAATCATAATGTTTTTCTACTCTGCGAATGTAGTTCTTCATAATTCAAAATTGTCTAGTAAATCTTTTTAAGTTTGTAGGTTAAGGCTCTACAAAGTGCCTTCATCTTTTTCACTAGGAAACGTGCGTTCGGTCGGGATAACGTTGACGGAAAGCGTCAGCCCTTCTACGCTGTTTCTGATGCTTACTCGAAGATGTAACCTCGATTGCTCTTATTGCTGTGTCCCAGCTGGCCATGCAAAGATGAATTGGAAGACCGCTAGTCGTGTGATAGATTTGTTTCTAGAACATCCTTTACCTGAATCTCAAAAGCGTGTTATACGTTTCTTTGGTGGAGAACCTCTGCTAGCTTTCGACATTCTCCAGAAAGTCGTTGAATATGTGGAGGGTAGTGGAATAAAGTGCTCATTTGCTCTCGTGACAAATGGAACGACAATCGATCACGAGAAGGCCGCGTTTCTGGCAAAACGTAAGGTACATACAGCGGTCTCAGTAGACGGACCAAGATATATGCATGATCGTGGGCGTACGTACAAGAATGGAAAGGGAAGTTTCAGAGAAGTTGCTAACGGCATTCATATTCTTCAGAAGCATAATGTTATGCATTGCATTACACTAACCTTACAGAAGCATAATATTCATCAAATCAGCGTAGCTATGGACAAATTACTAAAGGATTTCAAAGTAACTTCGCTCAGCTATAGTCTTCCTATCTATCAAGAAGGAATTCAGTATTATGACGGTGAAGAAGTAGCAAAAGAATTATTGGAGGCTCAGTTTAGATTACTCCAAAAAGGTGTGTTTATCGCTGAATTATCTGCCCTAATTCTTTCCCTAGTTCGTGGGAAAACTCCTCCCCCATATTGTGGAGGTACTGGTGGGCATGTCGTCGCTATTCCTGAAGGTAAGCTAGGTCCATGCTACTGTTTTTCTCCCGATGAGGATGTCTATTGGGTCGACCTTCGAAGAGTCAGTACTCTTTCTGAAGCGCTCCAAAAAAATCCATTTATTGAGTGGGCCTCACGCTCCGTATTGACAATGGCTAGATGCAAGAATTGTCCTGCAATTCAATTATGCGATGGAGGTTGTCCTTTTAACTCGCTAAGAAAGTACGGCACGATTTACAAGCCTGACGACAACTACTGTGCTTTCATTAAAACTCTTATAAGAAATTTGGGCGAATTAGGTACAAGTCCCAATTTTCAGATACCAATCCACCGTCGATACTGCATTCGCGTGTAGGGGGATACGCTTCCGTCGCAGCCTTAGGACCGTCCTGAATATTATACGTAAACACGTTCAGCAAGACTCCTTTACCTGAAGTGGTCAATGCTGACTTCACTTCTTCGGCAATCAATATGATTTGAGCAATCCTGTATTGGATCCAAACCAAATGTTTCAAGTTCTTCTGTCCTTGACCTTCAAAATTCATCTACCATAATTAGCTACTATACGGTAGTATTCACTTCAATTTCCATAATGGAAAATATACATCTGAAAATATAGATCGTAACATTTCGATTCTACTCACGCAGGTCTTCTTTTCTTTACAGTTTGGAAATGCCACGCTAGAATTGAAAGGCTTACTGACCCACAGGCCTAGGCATCGTGATGGCACTATTAAAGTATCAGGAAATTATTCGTCTGGATCTTTCTATCGGGAGAAAAAAATGACAGAGGTTCCTAGCGCCATGAACTTCGGCGAATTGAAACGCCTAGCGCTAAACCTCCTCCCTAGAAACAGCATTCTTAGAAGTCTGATACTCTCCGAGCCTGACTCCGTGCCGAAGCAGGAAGGCTTGGTCAAGCTCACGATCTATGTAAAACTTCTTCATCAGGAAATTTCGGCGCACCAAAGGTGATGATGTTGGGTTTCCTTAAGGGTCATTGTGTGTCAATCATTTGCCGTAGATGCAGAATAAAGTTCAGAGGTAAAGAGAGATCTGGAAAAAGATTGTGGAATGTCTGCATCCAATGCAGCTACCATGTTTGAAAATCCCCAACCTCTGAAATCAATATTTAGTCAATTTTTTACACATTCCTGCGAACAATAAGACTCCAGAAGAGAAATGCAAGTTATTGTATGAAGTCAGGAAGCAGGTCTTTGAATATATAGAATATTACCAACTTACGACAAATGCTTGTTTTCCCTTGTGTTGTTTGAGGAACTCTAGGACCTTTTTCTTGTCGTTGAGTTTGTAACACGACTTGTTGGGTTTATCGAAAGCCGCTGCAATCTTGGCGATAAGGGCATCATCTATGACAGGCAGATTTTCTCCAATCATATTCCAAATGTCTGCAATCGTCTCAGGAACATATGTTTCTTTATCGCCATAAAAATCAGCCTTGAGCCATGAAACCTGCCCGACCCAGATGTTCGGCGTTTTCCCTATCTTTCCATACACTTCTCTTGTACTAATAGAATCGCAGCGACTAGGATCAAACCATTTGGAGCCCAAGGAGTCCGCAAAGAACATTGCCAAATCGTCTCCGGTTATTCCCTCGAAAATATGGATATGGAGGTCTGCTGCCATTCTTTTTCACTCCAGTTCTTCAGACACCTCAAGCTCAGTTTTCTGTCTGCCTATTCTTCAATCGGCTCGCGAAGTATCTCGACTTCGGTCTTCTCTGTAACTTTTACCCGTCCGCTGGGCACTGTGTCAACTACTTCGAGAGGCACGGCTTGGCCAAAAAGCTGAAAACTAGTGTTTTCTCCCTTCTCAAAACTCATGTCTATGAATTTCTTCTTTACGAAAGCAATGAACAATTCATCTAAAGTCTCGGCACTGAAACGGTAATGTTTCGGAGCAAAGATTATCTTATCCGCATCCTCTAGCAAACCTTGCTCCCCCATTCCTTTTCATAAATAGATTGCAGCAAAGAGAAATTTAGACTATTGTGTCCGCTCATCTCAAGCAATTGAATGTATTGCGGACAGCCATGTTTTTTCCATCCTCAGTTTTCTATCGGATGAAGCCCTTTTGACCAAGGTATCCAGTGCAAGTATTTTGCAAAGAGGTTCATCCAGATGATTCTCGTGCAAGTATGAATCCACGTCGGGAGGCAGAGAAAGATGAACGCACCTGTGAGCCACTTCATGAGTAATCCAGTAAGCCATCCAGGGATACTTGCCTGGCCAAGCGAATCTATTGTCAAGATGGAAACCGTATTTTTTCCTTATCTTTCGGTAAAGCTTCTGCCTCGTTTTCAAACCGCTTGTAAAGAAAATCAGCGCATCGTTGATCTCATCATATAATCCATAGACAGCACTCATCGGCATGGGGTGCGATATGATTATTCTTGATGGTGGTTCCAGTTGCGATTTGTGGAATCTTCCAGAAAGCTTTTCGTGCGCATACGTGACAAGATGGGCCAGTGTCTGGAAATGTTTAATCACATCCTCTTTCCACTTGAGAACCCAAGGTTCTTCGGTAATTCTTGCAGCATAATCGATCAGCTTCTCCACGTAGCTTTCCAGGTCGGATTTCGGTATCATGCTCGCA
>Ga0315312_1002371_pt1 | contig 13170 bp, 13 predicted proteins | sample TDP7_MG_FD_203629 | JGI IMG/M metagenome (GOLD analysis project Ga0315312, IMG submission 203629) | Freshwater sediment microbial communities from Lake Towuti, South Sulawesi, Indonesia - TDP7 | ecosystem: Environmental > Aquatic > Freshwater > Lake > Sediment | place: Indonesia: South Sulawesi... | reverse complement strand
CAATGTGGATTTCTTTGAGAAGACATACTCACCTCTCCGCGGCAACTTGCTGAGCATATCTATTAGCTGAACCGATGCCGTAACCACTCTGGATTTGCTATGCTTCTCTGGGCTATTTATTGTTATGCTTCGCCGCTCAAAGTCTATATCGGTCCATTTGAGGTTAGCTGCTTCTCCCAATCTCGCCACTGATTCTTTAAGAAGTTGAAGAAACGGCGCAAGTGTTCGCCCACTTCCAGCTATAAACTGGTCGATCTCTGATTCCAACGGCATAAACGGAATCTTTTCTTCATATTCGTATTTCGGCGGTTGCCAAGAAACGCCTAGGAACTTAAGGAATTCTTTGTATGTTGTTACCAGCATAGCTTTTGTCCTGTTACTCCATCGCTTCTCTCTCGCAATTACCTGATCAACACTGTCGGGATTATGTAGGTCCGCTCCGGCTCTGAGTAAATGCCTGAGATTGTATAGGTATATCTTGACAGTATTTTCGCTTTTGCCCTTATTGATTTTCTTGAGAGCGAATTCCAAGATTTTCGCTTTGAGCTCTTCCGGGAAGTCTTTCAGCAGATCGCTTTTCTCGTGGATCTGCTCGGTCTTCATTTCTTCTCCCTTTTCTGTGCTGCTTTGGACGCATATTAGCCGTTCCGCTAATTCTTCGCCCTCAGCGGCCAATAGAAAGTTAGGCTCGGGCCTATTTATAGCCTTGGTTAAGGCTGGTTCAAGGTATTCCCGCCCGCATTTCCGACAGAGCCACCTCTGCCTAAGACCACGGTGACCATTCCGCCAAGCAAACTCCGAGCCACAATGGGGACAAGTCAGAGGTTATCGCCGGGAAAAATTGATATGTGCGAAAAACTTTTTTGATCGTAGTTGTAGGTTCGCGAAAAGATCTCTAGGTGAGTTGCGAGGTTGTATAAATATGACAAGGCGGAAAGATTTGATCTCTTACAGAAAGAGGCTTAGTGCGGAAGCGAAGTTAATTAGAGAGTTGCTGAAAAAGCAGCCTCAAAGGATGGATGAACTCTGCAGAAATGCATCTGTTCACCCTTCAACGTTTATCGAGTTCTTCCCCTGTTAAAAGATGCGGAAATCGTCAGAAAAACGAAGGATGGATTTGCTCTTTGGACATACATTGAATTGGAGAAGGATGTAGAAAACGTTTTGGATAAGTTAGAGGAGACGGATGTCCTACCCATTACTCTCAACGAGATTGCCAGCAAAATTGGAGTTTCTCCGTCCGAGATTGAGAAGGTTATCTTTCAAATTGTAAAGAAACGTGAGATGATAATACGTGTCGAAAAAGGAGAAAAAGTGGTTGACAGAAAGTACGAGGCAGCACTTATTGTCTAGAATATCCTACAGTCTGCTACCATGAATTGAGTTACAAAATCTACTCAGATTGAAGGCGACTGATCAGGCTAAGATTGGGGCTTTTACAAAATTTGCAAGAAGTGAGGGTAGGCTTGAGTTCATAGTCGATGGGGCTCCATGGCTCGAAGAAGTACAATGCTGCACCTATTCTGCCAAACATTCACCTCCTACTACAACCACCTAAGATAGCGACCTTAAGTTGCCATGTCCGAATAAATGATAGAAAGGCTTAACTTTTAATATTATTGATAACTTCACAGAGGATATATGTTTGTTGCTTAAAAAGGTAATAGCGCACTAGTATATAGATAGATGAGATGAGCATGTCCGTATGCATTGCTAGACGCAACTGCAACTGCCAAAATCCATTCTGCAACAAAGCCATAGTTCTTGACTCGAGTTCTTTATTCAACATCATGAGAGCTTCAATTAACAGCATACCAGCAGGTATACCCAGAAGTAAACGTTTTGATTCGTTTTTCTGGATACTGAAAGAGGTTCTTTCAAAGGGTCTATTGTGTTGTGAGGGCGGAGTCATGAGCGTAACGAGAGAGATCTTCAACGAGATGGATCCATTAGACAACACTTCGAGCATAAGGAGTCTATCGTTTTTCAATGAAATATGCGGAGAAGAAAGAACAAGCTATTCCATAGTCAAGAGGCTTCTTGAGGGTGTGCTTCGAGTCTCTCCCCAGAACGTTCCAGCGCCTGAGATTGGATATGTCCGACAAGAGATTCGATCATCGCCAGAGCTATATAGACCTCCTTCCTCAAATGATCTCAGTTTGATAGTCCTTGTTTTGAAACTATCCGATGCCAACCAGTCGGTGTTGATCGCAGATGACGTGAATCTCCGAGCGGCTCTGGATATCATTCGGAGAGAAAGGCACTTCTTGTTGTTAGACCAGACTTTTGACACAGAAAAAGTGCTATATACAGATTCATTGTCATTTTTTGAACATCCCTATGGTTGTTGTGAGATCTTGTCTCGTGATTTCCTCTCCTTGCTTCAGGTTTTTGATGATTGGAGCAAGGAGCTTAGGAGTTCCTTCAATCCACTTTATCTTGTTTATGAAAGACTGGTTAGTCATGTTTCAAGGCAAATATCCAGAATAAATAAATGATATGTTCGTCTAAATTAGGATGTGAAGAGAATGGAAACACCCGATGAAATGAAGGAGTTCATGGAAAGACATTTGAGAGAAACAAAGGCGAAGTCCAAATCGAAATCGTTCGAAGATCTTTCAAGACGGATTAGGACTGAGCAGGAATTCAGAAAAGTTCTTGACGACCTAAAGGAAAACATTCATTCACAGGAAATCCTTCCCTTTCTCGGACCAGGTCGTGATGAGTCGGAGTACCCGCCCGATTTTCTGGTCTGGATAGATGAATTCCGGATTCCAATTTTCTTGGTTAAAACTTCTGATGAAGAAGGCCATTTGGTCTCCCGAGAAAGAATTGAGAGCTTTTTGAAATACATCAGAAGAACGGATCTGACTGAAGTCGTTTTGGTTTGGATGTCTCCTCCGAGTTTCCCCTCGAAACATCTGAGAATCGAGGCAATTGAAACCATGATGAGAGGTAATCTCAAAGATTACAATTTTGAAGATACAGCCCCTTTCAAAGAAGCTGTGCTGGAATTGGTGAATCAAAAGATATCCAAATGGATCGTTCCCAAACATGTGCCAGAGATGGTAGAGTCCGAGATCTCCATCGAACGGCTTAAGTCAATATTCTTTGAGGCATTCCAGACAGAATCACAAAGAAGAAGCCCACGTCTTCCCTACAAGAAGGTAGCACTAAGGGATATAGGAGAAAGGGAGATTGAGGACGTATTCTCATTGATGGCGAAGTATATTCGGGGAGATCTAAGCCTTGAAAGATTTACTGACTCATTTAGAACCTTGGCCAGAAAACAGAGGTGATATTGATGATAGAAAGTGTAGAGTTGATCAATTGGAAGGCGTTTGACAAATTAACTCTTCCCTTCTCGCAAGGTATAAACTTCATCACCGGTCCAAATGGCATTGGAAAGTCATCAATCCTACAGGCTGTTTGTGTAGCATTTACTGGCCAGGTTCCTGATGGGTTTGACATTAGGAACTTTGTTCGCATAGGGTCGGATTTGTGCAAAGTACGTGTGGCATTTAGAAACCGAGAAGAGCTCGTCTATATTGAGCGAAGGCTTTCTTTGAGGCAAAGGGAAAGATGTTCTGTCTTGGATTCCGCCAATAATGAGATATTTGGTGGAACTTGGGATGAACTTACAGCATATATCGAAAGCCTCCTTGGAATAGGAAAATTTCTTTTCAATAGGATATTCTATTTGTCAGAAGGAGATGTATACAGAACGCTTCATGAACCTCCAGGAAAGGAAATGTTCAACGAAATTGATCGGCTTCTAGGAATCACGCAAATGCAAGATTTGCTAAAGGTAATTGATCAATCAAGAGCCGCCTTCCAGATTGAGAAGACAAAGCAGATAGAAATCTTGAAAAAAATGGGATCTAAAACAGAAACGAAGGAGGATCTAGATGCTCTTCAAGCCAAGCTGATGGAACTGCAGAACGATAGAGATGTAAAAAGAGACCAGCGCGACAAACTAACGACTGACCTTTGGTCGTGCAAAGACAAGCTCAGACGAACGGAAATACTTCTTGAGGATCTGAAATATCTTGATACTGAAGAAAAGAGCCTGTTGAAAGACCAGGAGAAAAAAGCAAGTCTAGAGAAGCAACTGGTTCAAATGCTTAAGGAGCACGAGGCAATTACCCGAGACCATCTGGAATGCGAATCGCAAGTATCGACGCTCGCGAAGATAGTAGATATCCTGAAGCAAACAGGTCAGTCTGGAATCGTTGAAGTCGAATGTCCCGTTTGCAGGAGACCGATATCTCTACACAAGATGAATCAATTAAGGGAGGAAATGACCGAAAAGATAACGTCGCTGGGGAGAAGATCTCAAGACCTACTCAAGCATTCAAACAGCATTGATATGAGAAAAGGGCTCTTAGAGTCCGAGCTAGCCAAAATGAGAGAAAGAGAGATACGGGTAAGGACGCTGAGGGAGAAACCTGGGACAGAACTTGGGATTGACGAAACTAGGGCGTTGATTGAGGAGACTAAGAGAAGAATCGAGACTCTGAGGGAAAAGACAGAACGTTTGGACGAAGAACTGAAAAGCAGCGATACCGAGATAGGAAGATTGAGGGAGAGAATAGGGAACATCAAGGCTATTGAGCAGTTTGAGGAAAAAGAGATCTCTGATGCCATGAACAATCTTGAAATCGCTTGTAGAGGGGAATACCTCTCCGACTTCACCTTGAAAGGGATTGAAGAACTAATGAAGGTTCAGAGGGATTCCAAGCTAAGAGAGAACCTCTACTCTTACATCTCCGAGGTATGGAACAATTTCAAGGGAGAAAGAGGTTGGACAGTTGAGTTAGATCAATTTGCACTGCCGGTAGCTCGGATAAGACACCAAGAGTACCCCTTTAACTTGCTCAGTGGAGGGGAGAAAACTGCATTGTTGGTGGTGGCTCGTACAATTCTAAGCAGCTTATTTGCAAAAGAGGTGGGGTTCCTAGTGCTAGACGAGCCCTTGGAGCACTTGGATTCACGAAATAGACATAGTCTTCTCCAATTCCTTGTGGATGCATACAATGAGAAGATGGTTTCGCAACTGATAATCACTACTACTGAACATGCGCTTCTTCGGAGATTTGCAGACTATGAATACGTCAAGATTCATCCGTTGTATCGCAGATAGCTGTGAGCCTTCCGTAGTCAAAACCATCGATCAACATTATGCGGTATAGTCTCTCCTCCTACATGTGGAATGTGGTCAAGGAGATCTCTATAATCCAGAGGAATAGTATCCCGTATATCTCTGGTATTCTTCTTAGGTTTGTTCTTCACAAAAACGACGAATCTAGGCGAATACAGTCATCTCTCCCCGGGCCACCAAAACCACTATGTTTTGACCACAATTCATAGATGGATCGCCACCACTCGGTCACACATACTCGCTCCTAGAATGCATTCTGATAAGCACGGTTACTGGATAGCAGAATGCGGCAATTCCCAAACCGCCACGAGAAACTCGATTTGAAGCAATACAAAGATAAATGGGATGAATGCTAATCGCCTATAATTCATTGTGTTTTTCTAAGAATTCTCTTATGGCTTCTCGCACAGCCTCAGCGACTGAGACGTATCGACCTTTAGACTTCTTAATGAAATCCTCCAACTCAGTGAATAATTGTTCTGGTATCGACAGGTTTCTGTAACCTTTACGCACCATTGAAAAGTTTCCTCGGAAAGGGTTAGACACGCTGAGGATAAGACAGTTTTCGAGCACCCGTCAAATCATTGAACTAAAAAGCCTAATAAGAGGGATGTCGAGCAAGTAAGAATTTAAACGTTGATTTTCCTTATATCTAACTTGGGAAATACTTAAACATGAGGCTCAAGATAATTGTCTCGTTTCCTGGACTGGGTGAACATGGGTGAATGAGGAAGAAAAGATTCAGAAAGTAGTACATATGTTTCTTGAGGCAGGTTTTAACATCAGTCCAGGTGTGGTTAAATTTTTATCTAGTTCTGAAGATCCGGAAAAAGTTGCCAAGTCAATTTTAGAGAAAATTGAACAGATGAAAGAAAAACCGATGATTATTCCCCCAGAACTTTTTGAGGAACCTCGAACAAGAGAATCTTTAGCGTATCTTATTCCCGGTATAGAGATCGAAGAAGATTGGGACTTTGCTACTGCCGACACCCAAAAATACACGCATGGGCTTCATGCTTACCCGGCCAGAATGATTCCCCAAATTGCTCATAGATTAATAGAACGTTACTCCAATCCTTATTATATCGTTTTGGATCCATTTTGCGGTAGTGGAACAGTTTTAACAGAAGCTCGACTTATGAGGTCTCATTATCTCGAAAAAGCAGAACCGGATCCCCCGAGAAACGCTGTTGGAAACGATATCAACCCTCTAGCGTTACTGCTCGCGAAAGTCAAATCAAAATCGCTTGACCCACACAAACTTGATGAAAATGTAGCTTTCTTATTGAGAACAGTTGAGGAAGACATCATTCGGTTAAGAAAAGGCCAACTGAACATAGATGTTCCAGGAGATAAAGAATTCCCCAATATAACACACTGGTTTAAAGATTATGTAATTAATGAACTTGCGGTTATCCGACAGACCATAAGCAAACTTTCAGATGGGGACTTCCGTGATTTCGCAAGTGTCTGTTTCTCACTGGCAATAAGAAAAGTGTCAAACATTTATAATCCTGGAGACACGTTCATCAAAAGATTATCTCCCAATAAGTTAGAGAAATATCGACCTGATGTGCTAGAGACCTTTAAGCAATACACTATAGACGCAGCAAGGATGATGAAAACATTCTCAAGAATATGTTTCACGAATGTTGAGGTTAATGTAATTTTTGCTGATGCAAGAAATTTACCATACTCCGATAACTCGGTTGACCTCATCGTTACATCGCCTCCATACGGAGAGGAAAGAAACACAATATCATACACGAGATGGTCAAAACTTTCTTCATTATGGCTGGGTTACGAAAGCTCCTTCATCCGTCGGATGGAAAAAGTATCTTTAGGAGGTCGTGATGATCCATATTTAGAAACTCCCTCTCAAACGCTTAATGAAATACTCAAAGAAACCGCAAATAAAGATAGCGAATTAGCGAAAGCCGCAGCCTCATTCTTTAATGATTATTACAGATGCTTGGAGGAAATGCATAGAGTCCTCAGAAAAGAACGTTTTTGCTGTATAGTGATCGGTAATCGCTCCCTTAAAAGACAAAGAGTACCAATGGACATTATTACAAGAGAATTTGGAAACAGAGTAGGTTTTGCTCACGAGAAGACATACTACAGGAAGATCCCGACAAAGGCCATTCCCTGGGTGTGTGCAAAAGGCGAAACGATAGCTCGCGAGAATGTGGTAATATTGAAAAAGAAGGTGTGATATCCCTGTCTAATGAAGTGGCAGTTGAAGAAGCCTATCTTTTAGGTTGCTTATTCGGAAGAGGCTCCATAGAAGCTATGAAAACCAGAAACTACCAGCTAATTTTCCGTATTCCCTTCCGTGAGTATTCACCAGTCGCTGTCGAAATAGTCAAAACGTTGTTAAAAGAAACCGAAGGATTAACATCAAAAGAAATGCTCGAGATACCTAAAGTCAAAGTGCATCACGTTACGAATGTTGGCTTAATGCTTAATAGACTTAGAAAATGGCATCCGCCACGTAGATTTGCTAAAAGTCCGATGTTAGTGAGAGATAACGACCAATGGAAAGTAAACGATAACGAACTAGCAAAAGAATTTCTGAGGTGGCAAGAGATTTATCTTGAACGCGAAACTGTGGGCATAAAAGATTACGTGTTACAACACTTAAGGGATGCGACAGCCTTCCTGGCAACAAGTCCAGATTATTCGGAGGAAATAAGTGAGTTTGGCATCGTTAATCATATCATTAAATGCGAAATTACACCGCACACATTCAATGCCTTGAAATCAAGGTACGGTTTAGAAGAGGGCGACATATACCGCCACGCTAGAATCCCTAAGGCTATGTTTGACTTTGCCAAAGAGGCCCAACAGGAGTTCATTAGAGGTCTTGCAGACACAATCGCAACTATTGATGTATGGTTGATTCCAAGGCTTCAGTTTAGTGTCATCAACGATAATTATCGCTTACCTGTTGACATTTGCAGTATTTTGCAGACGAAGTTGGACATTCCCGTGTATTACATCGGATGGGCGGGCAAATATGCTAAACGTGGAGGTAGAGATCACTTAGTCAAGATTTGGGCTGTGCATTTTGACGAACCCCGATTTAAACAGCCATTATTTTATAACAAAAGAAAACAAGAGGAGTTTCTGAGCCACTTATTGACTGCAAAAGAAAAAATAGCGGAAAAGAAGAAAAGACCTGGCTGGCTTGACCCTTGCCCTCTGCATAGAAGAAAAAGAGGATACATGAAAACTTGCGCTCAGCATGGGTGTAAGCAACTGCCTAAGGGCCTAACAAAATTTTTGAAGCCGAGGGTAAAGATTGTCTGAAGAAGATTTACGAGTAGAGGCATGTGAATGGCTGAAAAGACATTACCCATTACGAAGTTATCACTTGGAGCCTATGGTTTTTCATGGTATCAGCCTAACGATTACTCAGTTTCTTCATAGAAAATTTAAAGGCGAACAGTTAGTATGCATCCCGCGATATAATGATTTGGCAATAAGACCGGACGTAATTGGGGTAACTAAATTTCCCAAAAACGAAGGATACACTATGGGGTGGATTGTCGGAGAGTGCAAAGTGGGTAGACCAAACGCGTCGGATTTTAGACAAGCGGTACACTACGCAAATGTTACGGGTGCATACGAGGCCTATATGTTTTATGAAGGCACCTTGTCAAGGGAAGTCTTGGATTCTATAAATACAGGAGGGCATCTGTATTCAGGTACAAATAAATGGGGAAGGACCGTTAAGAAGCGATTATTATTCGTGGAACATGAAGATGATAGATTAATCAAAAAGATCTTCTGATAACCGATGCAGAATTTCAAAGAGATAACGTGACATTAAACACAGAGAGGAATTTAAATCAGCCAATTACATGGGTTTTTCAGCTTTACCAACGATCTCAATTCAATAAAAGGATCGGTATCCTGATCGTTTTTCTCGATAGAATTCATCCAGCTCATATCTTGTGGCAACTCTATCCGTGGCGTTTGCTCGCACATAAGGTCCCTTCTCACTCACCGTATAAGGTTTGTCTCTACCTTCCTCAACACACAGACATGAATGCCTAGAAGCTGAAAATAGCAAAGTTTTACAACTTGCTTTTGTAACAAATAAGGTAGAGTTCCCGAGTTGAGGCGAAAGAACATCTTCATAGACAGGATACCACCGCGGATGGCCTCTGAATGTTCTTTTCCCTAGACTTTTCCGGCTCTACCTTACGCCTTCCTTAGACTTTCTCATTGCTTTTTGGAACGAAGTATGATTTACCAATTTCACTGTACCTCTGATCAAATGGTATCTTTTTTTCCTCTGCTGCCTTACGGATGTTCTCAGTTGCTTTAGAAAGGATAGAAGTTAAGAAATAATCAATTGCTGCCAAATATGCTTCAAAGTAATATGCCTTCTTCTCAGAATCTTCAATCGTTTTCACGATCACCCATTCATTTATCATTTTGGCCGCGATAGATTTGATGAACTCATAAAACTTGTCCCTCAATTGAATGATTCTCAATAGTTCATCTACATTTTCAAAGACATCTAAATTGAAATTGTAAACAATGTCCAAAAAAGTCTGTATGATTGGAAAAAGTGGGAGAACTAATCCCTCCTCGCTTGATTCGAACCATACTTCAAATCGGTTCTTCAGATCTTTGCCGATCTGGCAAGAACAGATGTTTCTCAAAACTATGTGAGCCAGCAAATCTGTATCTTCTTCGCTAAAATATCTACCATAATCAAGATCCTTAACCTCAATCATTTTCTCATGTATATTCATCTTCTCAATAAAGTGTTTCGTGTACTTACTGCTCAAAAATCTTGTAAACTTTAATTCCAAAAAGAAAAGTCCAAAGATTTTCCAAAAAGTTTCGCTGTCTAGCTTCAACAATAATTTCCGTTGAAAAGCCAAAACTCGCATATTGCAAAAACGTTTCAAATCATCTCTGATTTTACTGACTGCAGATTTAGTAACGGAGCATTTTTCGGCTAATTGCGTTTGGGATATCGGGTTTGGATACTCATCAATCAAAACCTCGAAGTACTTCAAGAGCGGTCTTAAAGCGTTAATTTCAGCCGACATTACTGGTTCCCATAAGGCTGATGTGCACTCCAGGCATATAAGTTTACTGAAAGTTGACTAATTGTCCAAAAATGCACAACGAATTTCTTTAATGAAAGCGACGGATTAACTTCTATCTAAGAAAAGAAGAAGAATCATTCAACTATTACCCTTCTGATCATCGGGTTAACGGGAAAATACTCCAATTTGTTCGGAGTTGGATCAAGATCTGGATGAGCAAACAATCTTGATATTCGAAAAGATTATATATCGATTGACGATTAATAATATCAAGGCCTTAGAATCCTCTTCGGAGGTAGGTATCCTTCAAAATGAACTTTGGATAAGCAAGAGGAGACTGCTAAGAAAACCAACATTAGTGGTCTCCTTAATATTAAGTTCACCTTTTCGGTCAATGGAAAAAGAGTGCTTAGTTTTGAAATTAAACGAAAAGGTCAGAACTCTTTGCCGAGGTGGCTTGTAGAGGCGATATTTAAGCTTTTAACCCTAATAATAGTTTTAATATGGTGTGGAATCCATTTTGATAAAATTCTAGAAAACCCATTCTATTCAATCATTCTCATTCTAGGAATACTTGTGATTATCTATGGAGGGAGATTTGTAGTAAAAAATTGGGTTGAGATAGAGAAAAAATAAAATATTTTATCATCAAAAAAGTAGAACTATTTTCAAGTTGTTTTTAGTTTAGTTTTCAAAGAATGTTTACACGTCCGGACCATCTGACAATACATCTCCTTTAGGGCACCCAGATTTTGTTAGAATATGATTGAGCTCGATGATCCCGATGAACCCAAAAATAAAGCTATATAGGGGTACAATACACAATACCCCCATATAGCTCAACTGAGAAACAAAAAAGCCTCTCTCCGTGAATCCTAACACCAGTCAAGTCTATGACTACAGACCTGAACACCTCCTAACAGACTTCAGCTAACATCTAAGGGGAGTAGGGGTATCACATTAGATTTCTACAACCCAATTCTTCCGAAGTCGGCACAAAGGTAATTGGGCTCAGTTTTCCCTCGTAAGATGAGACAGAATAGTTCCTTCTCATCCCAGTGCCTGCAGTTGTTACACTGGACCTTATCTGGATCTAGGCCAATCGACCTTGGGTATCTATCTGGATACCTGTAGGGTCTTGCTCTTGAACGCCCCTCAACCCTGTGACTTGAAGTTGCCTCTGCAGTGCGTATCCTAACGTCTGCTATGGCTTTTATGAGGGCTTCGTTACTGATTTTCTGCCTCGTTCCCAAACCTTCTTCGACCATCTTATTGTACCAGCTAGCTAGTACAGTCCAAAGTGTGATGCTAAAAGGTCTTCCTCTGCTCTTGTTAGCTTCATTTCCCTCTCAAAAATCCTAAGGAGCTCTGCCTTTTCCTTTCCCCTTAACTCTTCCACAATTCTATTGTGAAGCGACATATGCTCACACATTTCATATAGCGTTTGATCAAAAGCTTCGAAAACTGCCAAAAAGAGACCTAGACTAAATTCACTCATCCTTTACATTTAGCCCTAGATAATTTCTCCAAATAACTCATTATTCACACACTTTAAAGGGGTATAAGAGGGCACCTTGTTTTTTATGCGTGATTAACAAGGTTAAGTCGGATAATTCCTTGCATATTTCATAATCAATGCCCGTAAAATAAGCCACGCGGACTTTGTTAGACCTTTTTATGTTCTGACAGGCGTTTCTTTGTCTTTACAAAATTTATTTCTCAAACGCCCACTCAACTTGCATCTTCGTCACATATTTTCTTGCTGGCTTATCCTTTAAAATGTCCAATAAGAGTTCTGCGGATTTTACTTGTTCTCTCACAACTTCAACTATATTATTCAAATCCTCATCTGAAATTTCAGTGGCAATCGCGAAATCAAAACCTGTATTGTGAACAAAAAACTTTCTCTCAATTTTAACCTTTCCGCCGACAATAAACCCGTACCTTAAATATGGATAAACCTCTTTATGTTTTACTGCTTTTGTGGAATAAGTTATGACATCATGGGTACTAAAGTCGCCAAATTTTGTTTCAATAACAACTAATGGTACTTTTTTGTTACTTATTAAAATGTCAGTCTGAAACGCATATTGTCCTCTTTTAGGGTTTTTGGGGTCTTCAGGGTCGTATTTGCCATCAAAATCCACGATTGCTTTATAAAGTGTGCTTTTTCCTGTTTCAACCTGGTATCTAGGTAGGTTATCTTTCAAAATTTTATATAATTTTTCTCGAAATTGCGGTTCATCCATTTTTCATCAACCAAACACTCTTTCAGTTAATTCTATTACAATTAGATAAAATTTTCTGAAGTATTCTCTTCTGCTTCTAAAGTCCTATTTTAAGTCTTATATCCCGGGTTAAAATAATTCCACATAAAAACACTTGTGGAAACCTACCTTAAAAAACGATTTCAGCCCGCGAAAGGTGCCGTGTCATATAACTTGCCCAAAACTCCCATATGTCCCCAAACTTGAGCCGCTTAACCCTTTCGGCGACCTTCTTTCCAATACAAAAAAAGAGGGGGTTTGCGGCCTGCTGTCCGAACCCGTCTGGGATTGTCTTTTCAAACCGTAATACCGAATATTCTACTGATAATGCGTGTTCATATTTCGCTTTCACTCATATAAAGTTTAAATTATTGCTTAAGTGTAAAGATGTGGGGAAGTTCAGTGGCTAATGAACAGTACGTCGTAGATGAAAAAGGACAGAAAGTAGCAGTTATTGTCCCGCTTAAAGAGTATGAGGAACTCTTAGAGGACCTTCATGACCTTGCAGTGGTTGCTGAACGTCGAGACGAACCTACATCATCCCTTGAAAAGATAAAAGAAAGACTGCGGAAAAATGGACTCCTTTAAAATTTCATGGAAGAAGTCAACAGAACGAGATATACGAAAAATCGATCCAAATCAGGTTCCTAGGCTCATAGAAGTGATTGAA
>Ga0315312_1002369_pt1 | contig 13176 bp, 17 predicted proteins | sample TDP7_MG_FD_203629 | JGI IMG/M metagenome (GOLD analysis project Ga0315312, IMG submission 203629) | Freshwater sediment microbial communities from Lake Towuti, South Sulawesi, Indonesia - TDP7 | ecosystem: Environmental > Aquatic > Freshwater > Lake > Sediment | place: Indonesia: South Sulawesi... | reverse complement strand
AGGATGAAGTATGTGGCCGTTAAGGAGGAGGTGGCGGAAGAATGACCCACTCCATTGTGGCAGCAAGCTTGAAACAGAAGCAAATCGCCCAGTCGGTGTCCCGCGGAAAAAGGCTGGACGAAAGGGGGCTGACAGATTACCGAGAAATTCGGATAGAGAGGGGGATTATCGAGCGGGCTGAAGGCTCAGCCCATGTACGTTTGGGCAAAACCGAGGTGATGGTTGGAGTGAAAATTGATAAGGGTGAACCCTTCCCCGATGTTCCCAACGAAGGGGTTCTCACCGTTAACGCCGAATTGGTGCCCCTCGCGTCGCCCACCTTTGAACCGGGTCCCCCCGACGAGAACTCCATAGAGTTGGCGAGGGTGGTGGACAGGGGCATCCGGGAGTCCAAGGCCATCGACTTAGAAAAGCTTTGCATTGTGCCAGGCAAGAAGGTTTTCGTCGTCTTTGTGGACATTTACGTTCTCAATCATGACGGAAACCTTATAGACGCCTCCGCCATCGCGGCGTTGGCCGCTCTTGTCAACACTAAAGTCTTTAATTACGAGGTGGAAAATGGGGAGGTTAAGATAAAGCCGGGCTACACTCAGCTTCCCATGAGGAACTATCCCATGGCCGTTACCTTCGCCAAGATCCAGGACAGGCTCATAATGGACCCCTGCCTGGAGGAGGAGCAGGTCATGGACGCCCGTCTCACCGTGACCTTAGAGAAGGATGGAAAGATCTGTGCCATGCAAAAGGGTGGATTCGGCTATTTCACCGTCCCGCAGGTTCTGGAAGCCGTGAAGTTGGCTCGGGAAAAGGCTGAAGAAATAAGGAAAATTGTGGTGGGAGGCTGATGGGCCGAAGAACTAAAAAGGTGGGTTCCACCAGGGGTTTGGGGGCCCGCTACGGGGCAACCGTGAGAAAAAGGTATGTGGAAGCCGTTTCAGATCTGAAGAAATCTCACCGATGCCCCCGTTGCGGTTCTGAATCAGTTTGGAGGGAGAGTGTGGGCATCTGGGGGTGCAAAAAGTGCGGCCTAACCTTCACTGGAGGCGCCTATACACCGGTCACAAAGCTTGGTGTCATAGCTAAACGGTCAGCAAAGGGTTCACCCCTTTGAAAAGCTTCAATAGAAGAGGAATGGCGTGATTCTTTTAACCACCTCCAGGAGGCCCACTGGGAGGATAAGGACCCTTTGCCGAGAACTTGCCCGCGTCATACCTAACGCTGTCAGGGTCAACAGGGGTAAACTAAGCTCAGAAGGAGTGGCTGAAAGGGCCCTAGAGTACGGCGCTGACCGCGTCATAATAATTGACCGTTGGAAGGGGGGCCCCGGAAAAATTCAGTTTTTCCACGCGGGTGCAGAAGGCATAATTCCCGTTCCCCCCACACTTTATTTTTCTGGAGTAAAGCTTCAAAGGGAATTTAAGACAAGAGTAGGAAAAATTCGTCCCCTCACCTTAACCGCGTCATCTGAAGGATCTTCCCAAAAAGGAAAATTGGCGGAGGCCCTGTCAAACTTCCTTAACGTCCCAAAATCAACAGAAAAAAATGTGCCCTCCGCGTATCGGGCTTCAATACACCTTTCATCTGATGCTTCGGGTTCCGTGCAAATTGCCTTTATGCTTCTCCCCGAAGGGGTGGAGGTGGGTCCCCGAATCACCCTATCCCATCTGGAGTGGGAAAACCAAAGATGAAGGCCCAAGCCCTTATACGCCTAAATTTCCCATCAGAAAGGGACGTGGAAATCGCGCTTCAGGCCCTTCAGCCTGAAACTAAGACCGCCCCAGCCGCCCGCTCTAAAGTTCAAGTCAGGGGAGAAGGCAGAAACCTAATCCTAAGCTTTGAAGCAAAGGACACCTCCGCCCTCAGGGCTGCCATAAACTCCTATCTGCGCTGGGTGCACCTTACAAATGATGTTGTGGGATTGTTGATAGCTTTAGATAAGGTTCTAGAAGGTTAATCTTTAAAAGATTCTAAGCTTAGCCAGAAGGAGGGCCAGGATAAAGTTAGTTTCGAAGATCCTCTTTAGGCATTTAGAAAAAATAGCCTTTTAGCATTTTCAAAGATTTTTCATCCGCGAAAGCACCTGAACCCTTTGACCCGAATTGAGTGATACTCTTTCTCCTGTGTCTTTGGTATGAAGAAAGGCTTTAAGTAACACCAAAGCATAATGCAGAAGAGGTTGATGATCTGAAATGAGCACGGAGATTTCTAAACTTCCGCCTCAGGTTCAAGAGAGACTATTAAGGCTCCAGCAGAGGCAGCAGACCCTGCAGGCTGTCTTAACCCAGAAGCAACAGTTGGAGCTGGAGCTTACGGAGGTGGAGCAGTCCCTAATCGAGCTGGAAAAAATGACCGATGATGCCGTCATCTATAAGTCCGTGGGTTCCCTCCTCGTAAAGTCTGAGAGACCCAAGGTAACCAGTGAACTAAACGAAAGGAAGGACCTTCTCAACATGAGGATCAACGTTCTGGCAAAGCAGGAGGAGCGCCTAAGGAGCCAAATAAAGGAGCTACAAACCAAACTCCAACAGGACCTCCAGCCCCTCTCACCCTAAAGGGGAAAAACCTTTGGAAGAGATAGGTATACCAACCCTCACCCCTGAGCAAGTGGAGGAACTGTGCGAAATCGCGGAAGAGGCTGCCAGGAAATACCTCCTTTCCCAAATCCCCATCCACCAAATCTCCGACCTCAACTTGACCATCGACATCCAGGGGTTAAAACCCTTAACCGTCAATGTGGACCTAGAAATCACGCTATCGCCCCTAATGAAGGATTACCCTGTGGAAAAATTGGCTGAAGAAGCCAAGGAAAAAGCCTTCTCAGCCCTTGAAAACCACTTGAGGAAACTTGCATGTCAATCCAAAAAATAATGGTCCTCATAGATGAGCTTGATGCCAAACTAATCGTTCTGCTGTGTCACCACAACGCCGACCCCGATGCGGTCTGCGCCGCCTATGCCCTCTCCCAACTTCTAAGGCGCCTCCGCCCCAAATTAAACATCGAGATAGCCGCAGCGCGAGGTCCTAGTAGACTCTCCAAATTTCTGTTAAAGGAACTGCCTACAGAACTTATAATCCAACCGCCCATTGAAGAAGCAGACCTCCTCATACTATTAGATACTAACACCATCCAGCAACTAGACGAATGGGGCGAAAGGGTTAGGGCATCGAATTCCCCGATCATCGTAATAGATCACCACGCGGGTCACCCGGAAACAGAACGCCTCGCCACCATCTGCGTGGCCGATGAGGAAGCCTCCTCTACCTGCGAAATAGTATATAATTTCTTCAAAGAAATGAAAGTTGAACTGACGAAGATGGAGGCCAAAGCTCTCTTTCTAGGGATGGCCTTCGACACCCGCCATTTCATTCTGGCGAAGTCCTCCACCTTTAAAGCAGTGGCAGAACTCGTGGACGTTGGAGTAAAAACCGAGGAAGCCTTATCCCTTCTCGCCCTACCCATGGAATCCTCGGAACGCATCGCAAGGCTCAAGGCGGGCCAACGAGTGAAGCTCATAAAAATCAACGATTGGCTCATCGCCCTATCCCATGTAAGCGCCTACCAGGCCTCTGCTGCCCGCGCCCTAATCGGATTAGGGGTCCATGTTGCCATCGTCGCTGGTCAAAGGGGTGAAAACATCCAGATCAGCTTGAGGTCGAGCCGTGACTTTCATAGGGGTTCAGGAATACACCTGGGCCGAGATATAGCTAATCCCCTGGGCACATACCTCCACGGCATGGGTGGAGGTCACGCCACGTCGGCAGGAGCCAATGGAGTGGGGGACTTGGAGGCTAGCCTAAAGCGTTGTGTGAGGCTCTTAAAGGATCAGGTAAAATAACTCGTTTTTGAGTAGTTACTCTTAAATGGAAGGTTTATTCGCCACTAGTGACGGATGGGCGAGGCATTGGCCATCATCGAAGCAAAAGGCTTAGCATACGCATATCCGGGTAGGACAAATCACTCCATTAAAGACTTATCCATGACCATCGAGAGGGGAGAATTTGTAATTCTCACGGGCCCCAGCGGCTGTGGCAAGACAACCCTTTGCCGATGCTTTAACGGGCTAATTCCCCACTTTTACGGCGGAAAACTGGAGGGAGACCTAACAGTTGCGGGTCTCAATGTGCCTGGGCACTCCATCAATGAACTCGCATCACGGGTTGGACTTGTTTTCCAAAACCCTGAAAACCAGCTCTTCGCCCTGTCCGTTGAAAAGGACGTGGCCTTTGGCCTCGAAAACCTGGGAATGCCTAGGGAAGAAATTAGGAAACGGGTTGACTGGGCCCTCAAAACAACGGGAATAGAGGATCTTCGCGAGAGGGCTCCCCATGAACTTTCAGGTGGACAGCAGCAACGCGTTGCCATCGCCTGTGTGCTTGCCATGCAGCCAGATGTTATGGTGTTGGATGAGCCCACGTCCTTCCTTGATCCCCTGGGAGCACAAAGGATTTTTGAAGTGATCAATGGGCTGAATAAAAAATTGGGAATAACCGTTATCCTTGTGGAACATCGTTTGGACCTGGCCTCCAGATATGCCGATCACGTTATTATAATGGACAAGGGGAAAATCATCCTAGATGGCGAACCTCGAAAAATCTTTGACTCTGAAGAGGCCCGTCTAATTGGCGTTGGGATTCCCAAGGTGACTAGGCTTTACCAGTTCCTCAAGGAGCAAGGCGTACTTTTAGGAAAGGTTCCGGTGGCCTCAGAGGAGGCTTCTCAGCTTCTGCGGGAGGTTTTGGTGCGTGATCGAGGTTAAAGATTTGTATTTCACCTACCCCAACGGCGTAGAGGCCCTGAAGGGGGTTTCCCTTACCATAAACGACGGAAAGTTCGTCGCCATCATGGGTCAGAACGGCGCGGGGAAAACGACCTTGGTGAAGCATTTCAACGGACTGTTAAAACCAACCAGGGGGGAGGTGCTCGTCGATGGGGTTAGCACCAAAAGGGCCAGCGTGGCCCAACTTGCCAGAAAAGTTGGGTTTGTCTTTCAAAATCCGGATCATCAACTCTTTTGTGAAACAGTGCAGGAGGAAATTACCTTCGCCCTTAGAAATTTTGGCTTTAAAGAAACGACCATTAAGAGGCGGGTGACATGGGCCCTTAACCTCCTAGGTTTAACGCAGTATAGGCAGACTTCCCCCTTCATGCTAAGTGGTGGAGAGAGGAAAAGGGTCGCCTTGGCCTCAGTCCTCGCCTGGAACCCTGAGGTCGTCATCCTGGATGAGCCGACAATTGGCCAAGACTATCAACAGAAGGAGACGCTGCGGCAGTTTATTGTTCAATTAAACGCCCAGGGGAAAACAGTTGTTGTTGTCACCCACGATGTGGAGTTCGTGGCCGAGTGTGGTCCCCGCGTGGTCTTGATGCTTCAAGGAAGGATTCTGGCTGAAGGCAAGGCTGAGGAGGTTCTTACCGATCCCAGCCTTGTGGCTCAAGCTTCCATTGTGCCTCCCCAAATAACCCAAACTTTTCTGGGACTTACAGATTTGGGTTTACCCACCAATGTCATTAATGTTCATGACGCAAGTAGGATTCTCCTTAATATCCTGGAGGTGACTCAGTGAGCGTTTTTGAGGGCTTCAGATTCAGGAAGATTTCATCTCCCGTTCACGATCTGGATCCGCGGGTTAAATTTCTGTATGTTTGTGTGGTTTTTGCGGCGGCGGTCATGTTCTCTGAGTTGCTGCCCCTCATCCTATTGCTCCTTATTCAGGTGCCCTTCATACTGTTGGCTGGCGTTCAGCGGGCTTGGCTTAAGTCCATGAGAGGAGCCTCCCTACTGGCCCTTCTAATCTTCGTGATGAACCTCGTTTCCATGTACCTTTACCAGGGGCAGATCCTTCTGGAGTATTCCCTGGGCATGACCCTCCGCTTCCTAGTGCTCGTGGAGTCCTTCTCCATCTTTTTCCTCACAACCTCCCCCGATCAGCTGTCCTTAGCCCTAGAGCAGAGCCACGTGCCCTATGAGTTCTCCTTTGCCTTCACCACCGCCGTTCGCTTTGTCCCCGTCTTGGCCGAGGAGGCCCAGACCATCATGGACGCCCAACGAGCGAGGGGGCTGGAGCTGGAGCGGGGGAACTTCCTAAAGAGGGTGAAGAACTACATTCCCATCCTCATACCCCTCATCGTCAACGCCATCCGCAGGAGCCTGGAGCTTGCCGAAGCCATGGAGTCCCGGGCTTGGGGAGCCACTGAAAAGCGCACCAACCTCTACGTGCTAAAAATGAGGGGAGGGGACTACGCCCTAGCCCTCATCTCCCTTTCTATGCTAATCATGGCTATCTACGTCCGCCTCTTCCTCCCCATCCCCTCCATCACCACCCTACTCCGCCTTTGAAAAGTTGACCAGTTTAAGGGTTTAGGGCTCAGAAGAAAGATTTTATTTAAAAGCTTTTCGGACGCTTAGAGTGCTAAGTCATGTAGGGTGATGTTGTCTACGAATCTTCTTAGTTTAAACTCTAAGTCATTGGCAACGTCAGACTCGTCTTGTACGAGGTTTTTTTGTTCCATAGGGTCTTTTTCCATGTTGTAAAGTTCAGGCGGCTTGCCTCTATCTATGGCGAGGTGGTAGCTCCATTTGTGGTTTCGAATGGTCCATTGGCGAGCGTAATGCCCAATGTAAGCGTAATCTCTGATTTTCTCGAGTTCTCCAGCCATAAGGGGAAGAAGACTCTGACCGTGCAATCTCACTTCTCTACTTGTCACTTTTATGTCTTGAGGAAACATGGTTTTAGTGGGAGCTAGAAAAGGAAGCTCCAGTCTATCTGTAGGGATTCCTAGGAAATCGAGGATTGTAGGCATTAAATCCACCGTTTGAACAATTGCTTTTATTCCTTTTCCTCTTCCAACTCCCTCTGGATGCCTTATAATCCAAGGTATGTGCACCAGTTCTTCGTAGTTAAAGGGCTTAGCCTTTCGAATGTAACCGTGTTCTCCAAAAGGCTCTCCATGGTCTGTGGTATGCATGATGAGGGTGCTCTCGTAAAGTCCTAACTCGCGTACCTTATTTAGAATCGCTCCAACCCATTTATCAACGAAGGTTACCTCCCCCGCATATAAGGCCTTTGTGTGGTTCACTTCTTCGGGCGTCATGTAACCAGCCACGTTTCCAGGCACAGGGTCTATTAATTCTTGCCCATCATAATCTGGGTCATACATGCTACGGTAAGGGTCTGGTGGGTCCCAAGCTTCGTGGGGGTCAAAAAAGTCAACCCAAAGGAACAGTTTATCCTTCTGCCCCCGCTTCTCAACGTTATACTCAAGCCATTTGATGGTTTCTTTCACGACTCTCGCCACAGGGTAATCTTCCTCGGTTTTAACCCATGAAACGTTTCGGAGGTACTGTTCGAACCTCGGCCTCCAGGGCTCATCGCTTTCATCGCCTCTAAGGCGATGGTACTTGGTGATGTCTACCGAAATGTTTGAGTCTGTGATCCACGGGTCGTATTCTTGTCCTCGAATCCATATTACCTGGTCGAAGCCTCTTCCACAATTGTAAACGGGTTTATGCATGTGATACGTGTCTGAGATGAGCGCTGAAGAGTAGCCCTTGTTCCACAAAACTTCGGCTAATAGGAGATTGAAGTGCTCAAACTGTTGCCATCCTCGGAAAGGAAAGGTGTAACGTCCAGTCCACCAAGTTGTACGAGTTGGCAACGTGGGTAAACCTTCACTGAACGCCTGCTCAAAAACTACACCCTCCGCTGCAAGCCTATCAATGTTAGGGGTCTTCACGTGCCCGCCATAACAGCCCACATGATCCACCCGTAAACTATCCGTAACAATAACAACAACGTTCACCATAATTCTCCTCTATTCTTCATCGATTATTAGAAAACAAATTTAAGTTTTTCTACCCCTGACAGCACAATGTGTTAATGCTTTTGAATAAGTTTGCCATATTTCTATGTGGGATTTTGTATGTCGGCGGGGCTTCGAATCGTTGTTGACGAGCGGGAAGCGCCCTCAGGGGTGCCCGACCTCCTGAAAAGGATGGGGTTACAGGTTGAACATCGGATGTTGGAGGTGGGCGACTACGTGGTTTCGCCTGATTGCGCCATTGAACGGAAGGAGGCGCGGGACTTCTTTAAGGCCCTCTATTCCAACAGAATCTTCGACCAGGTTTACCACCTGGGCGAAGCCTACGAACATCCGGTTTTAATAGTTGAGGGCGACCCCACCGTTTTTACGAGGAGGATGACGCGCCCCCGCGCCTTCTGGGGCGCCCTAGTTACCTTGGGCTTTCAATATGGCTTAAGCCTATTCTTCACCCTGGATGTCCACCAGACAGCGGACCTAATTTACACTCTAGCCATGCGCAGAAGATTTGTTCAACCAAAGAGACCTCTAGTTCGAAGGAAGCCCACGGCAGGAACCCTGGAGAAAAACCAATTGCTGCTAGTTTCCAGCCTTCCAGGGATAGGGCCTAAACTCGCCGACCGGGCCCTAGAAAGGTTTGGAACCGTCCATAGGGTCTTCTCCGCCTCCGTGGCGGAGCTTTCTACGGTGAGTGGCATAGGAAGGATAACGGCTGAAAAGATATCCGCGTTCTTGGATGCCCCCTACCGCCCAACCATAAAGCCACCCAAGCAGCTGAGCCTCGACAAAACATGAAGGGACTCCGCGGAGCATCTAATAAACCTGCTAGACTGTTAATGCAGGAGCGTTCTGGTTTTCAAGGTTTTCACGGTTGCCTTCTCTGCTGCCTTGGCAAGCTTCTCATCGTCCGTAACGAGGGTTCTGTTAAACCTCTGGGCTTCGGCTAGATAGGATGCGTCATAGTACGTGATATTCAGACTGCCTGCCATTTCAAGGATGGCAACGCCCGTCTCCTCATCCTCTAACACGGCTACATCCATTGCTCGGAGTATGGCAAAGATCGATCTTAAGAGCTTTGCAGCTTCCCTTGAAGTGATTCTTTTGAGGAGGAAGCACTCCCTCCAAACGGCGTTTCCTACCTCATAGCGGGCTAGGTATATTGTGGAGCCTTCCAAAAGCGTGTCTATAGCCTTCCCCCGAAGTTCCCTGACGAGTGTGAAGATGCTAGTGGCGTCGAAGAGTAGGAGGGGTCGCGTCAACGGGCCTCCCTACCTTCACGGATAGTCTCAACAAGCTCGTCAGCCGGAATCTTTTGGAGAATTTCCCCCGCCTCCTCAGCGAGTCTCCGAAGCCTCTCCTTCTCCAAACGCTTAACCTCCCGCTCTAAGGCTTCGCGGATCAGCCCGCTTACGTTTGCCCCTACCCTAGTCAGCCTCTCCTTAAGGTCTGCAGGAATCTTCGCAGTGACCGTTACCTGCCTACCCATTAGGTATCACCAAAATAATAACACCGAAAAAGTATTATATAAGCTTAACTTCTGCGGTACTTAAATGGGTTCATTTTCAACATATTGTTTTCCTCTAAAGCCGGGATAGTTATCCTTAGTTATCGCCTGAAGTTCCAATCCCTAGTGGCGTACTTTTCCACCCTCAGCTTGGCAGCTAAGCTGTTCTCAAAGTCGATGGGCTGCCCGGGGACAAGCCTTATGCCGAAGGCCTTTTCGAAGCCTTCCTTAAGGGCGCCTTTCAACTCTTCAAAGCCCACCCTTCTACCTAGGCAACTGTTTATGGAGGTCACCCTTTCCTCGACAGCCTTAATCAGCTTGTCGCGAATCTTTTCGCTTGGTACCTTCAGTAGGCTGAACATGAGGGCGGGATCCACCTCCAGAAGTATGGTGCCGTGTTGGTGCACCACCCCCATCCTTCGGGTCTGGGCGTTTCCGGAGATCTTCTTCCCCTTGACCAGTATGTCGTTTATGGGCTTGAACTCAGCGGGAATCCCCAAGGAGTCTAGGCCCAAAATTAGGGCTGAGCAGAGGGTTTGATAAGTTTTTTGAATGTCTTGGGAAACCAGCCTGTGATCTTCGTTTATGACCATGCTGTAGGTTAACTCGCCTTCTAGGTCGTGGTAGACCGCCCCCCCACCTGTTATCCTCCTTACGTAGTCCACGCCCCCCTCGTCACAGGCTGCGGTATCAACCTCCTCCTCCATGCTTTGGAAGTGGCCGATGGAGACGGCGGAGGGTCCCCACCTAAAGAACCTGACGGTGTTGGGAACCAGATTTTTGGATCTCGCCGTGGCCATGGCCTCGTCCAAGGCCATGTTATAGAAAGCATCATGAACGCCCGTGTCCAGGAGGCGCCACTCCTCAACCACCTTCGCCACCCGCCATCAAGATGCACTTCGCAAGGTCTTCTGGGGACGCCCCCAGAAGCGTGGCCCCTCTTTCCTGCATTAACCTTCTTATGGATTCAGCCAAATCCTGTTCCTTCAGGGGCTTTCCCACCAGCGCTTCCTCCAGCTCTTCAATGAGCTCTTCGGGGTGGAGGAAGAAGTCCCCCGTTATCTTTATCTCCTGAATCTTGTCGGCCCTCTCTCTAAGCTGAATCTTAATCAGCTTACCGCCCTTAACCTTGTACGTTGCCTTCCCCACATCGCTCACCTCCTAAGGAGATTTATGGATAAACTTTTAACCCTTTTGGGCATCTCTGCAAAGAAACCTACAAGGCGTTATTAGAACTCAGTTATCCATCCTTCATGAAGATGCTACCAGGAGACTTACTATTTCTAAACATGCCGTTAACGAAGGGGTGGAGGTGTAGGAACCCGACTGAGCATCCAGTAAACCTTAAAAGTCACCCCTCTGTATTGCACATAAATTCTCATCAAGGTGTCTCCATTGCGAGCAAAGTGGAAGAAGAAGCGGGCGCGGCGCCAGCAGCGGAAGAGGGAGAAGAGACGTGCGAGATACAAATAAATCCCCTTCCATGATTTTCGATTTTAGTTTTAACCAAAAAATTCCTTATAAATTTCGTACAGTCTCTCGCCAACGGTTTCCTTTGAAAATCTTCCTTTAACGTACGCCCTTGAGTATTCTCCCATTTTTCTTCTTAACTCATGATTTTGATATAATTTTAGAACGGCCCTTTGAATGGCTGAGGCATCCTTATACGGAATAACTAAGGAAGTCCTGCCCCTTTTCACAACCCAGGGTAAACCTCCAATATCCGTGACTATGGAGGGTTTAGCGCACGCCATGGCCTCTAATACAACCATGCCAAACTGTTCCTCGTTATTCACCATTGGCACGCTGGGCAAGATGAGTACATCGGAAAGGTTGTAAACCCCTGGCATCTTCAAGTAGGGCAACCACGGAATGTAATGCACACCCTTCTGGTTTACTATGAACCTTGACAAAAATTCGGTTGAAAGATAATTATTACCCACGAGAATCAACCTCATATCATTATATCTTTTTCGGAGTCTGTAAAAGGCTTGTAAAAGCCACGGAACGCCCTTCTGCACGTTTATTTTGCCTACAAACAAAATGTTAAACGTCTCATTGAGGCCTTCAGGCAGATTAACTTTGGAAGCGTCCTTTCGAGATGGCTTAAAGAGGGCGGTGTCTATGGAGTTTGGCAAAATCCTAATCTTCCTGTCGTCCGCTGCCTCGTGGATTAGGGCCCTTTTCCCAGCCTCGGTGGTTGTGATTATCAAATCTGCCCGCTTGTTAACGTATTGCTTCACAAACCATGTGATGGGGTTATGTTGGAAAAGGGGATAGGGTATGTTCTCATCCTGGGTGAAGGCGAACTTCCTCTTCCCCGCCAATAAGGCCGCATTAAAGGAGAAGAAGTGAAAATTTTCGCTGACATGAACCACATTAAAATCCTTAATTGCCTTACCGAGCCTGAGAAGGATGTTTCTGGGCAGCCTAGCACCGGCCAGAGCGCGCCCCAGGTAAGGGACTTTTCCGTCTAACCAAAATAATCGTTTTAAGGGCATATTCAAGATGGCCGTGTCGAAGGGTTCTGGATCGCTGGAGAAGGTGATCACTTCCGTGTCCTTGTATCTGTTGTGAATATATTCCCATGGGTAAACCCCGTTGGGCCGAAGAAAGGGTCCTCGAATGAGGGCTACTCTAATTTCGGAGCCTCCTATTCAATTAGTGAATAGTTGATACCCTTTAATTTATCAAGGTTTACTTTTCATTTTAAAAGCGGAAAGGTAATAAATTATGGCCAAAGAAAGACATAATTGGCGGAGAAAGTAACTTAGTGGGCTCCAATTTGAGGATCGCCTTATTCCACATGGGCTTCATGTACAGCGGAGGTGGGGAACGGACCGTCATCTACGAAAATCTTTCACTTAAAAAGCGGGGGCACGATGTTACCTGTTTCGCCCCAACCTTTAGGCCCGACGTTTGTTATCCAGACCTAATAAAAGAGATCGATCTGAGGGGCTTCCTGCCCAGGGTAAGGGTTCCGTTGCCCCTGAGGGACTTTCTGAGCTTAGGGTTAAGTTCCTTCCTAGCGCCCCTTTTCACCCACAAATTTCTTGACTTCGACGTAATCCTATGTCACGGCCAGCCGACCACATGGATAGGCTATTATGTTGCCAAAAACTTGCAAAAACCCTACGTTAGTTATTTGCATCAACCAGCGCGCTTCCTATACCCTCGACCCATTGATCTTAAGGTCAAGTGGAGGACCAAGAAGGACTTCGCCCTACTAAATGACCTAGTAAAGATGGCGAAGCCCCTTGCTGAGGCATGGGATCGCATTTCAGTCACCTCCTCCAACGCTGTCCTCGTCAATAGCGGGTGGACATCCGCCCTGATAGAGAAAATCTATGGTTACAAACCTGTTATATGCCCGCCGGGAGTGGACATTGAAAGGTACAGGCCTGCACCGCGTCGATCAGAAATAGAGATAAACAACAGGATAATTAAAGGACCCTTTGTCCTCTCCACAAATCGCCACTACCCCCAAAAGGGCTTGGAATATTTACTCTTAATGATGCCCAAGGTGCTGAAAAAATGTGACGCCCAATTAGTGATTACAGGCGACTTCACAGGATACACGTCAACTTTATGGAGGTTAGCTGACGAACTGAAAATTAGAGATAAGGTAATTTTTACGAACCAAGTTGGCGAAACCGACTTGATTAAGCTGTACCAAAACGCAGAGGTTTACGCCTACTCCTCCCCATGCGAAGACTTCGGGCTCGGCCCCATCGAAGCCATGGCCTGCGGAACCCCCGCCGTGGTCTGGAACTACGCCGGCCCAAGGGAGACGGTGATAGATGGAGCCACGGGCTTTAAGGCCAAGCCCTACTCCATAAACGACTTCGCAGATAAG
>Ga0315312_1002368_pt1 | contig 13176 bp, 9 predicted proteins | sample TDP7_MG_FD_203629 | JGI IMG/M metagenome (GOLD analysis project Ga0315312, IMG submission 203629) | Freshwater sediment microbial communities from Lake Towuti, South Sulawesi, Indonesia - TDP7 | ecosystem: Environmental > Aquatic > Freshwater > Lake > Sediment | place: Indonesia: South Sulawesi... | reverse complement strand
GTCAAGAAAAAAAATCATATGCGCATGCCTATGAGTTTTGAGATTTCAGGAAGTCGGCTTTGTGGAAAATCAATACCTTACCCAATTTTTAACGCCAAAATATGCCTATGACTGTCGAACTCGGGTACTACTTGCCTTCAAAGTCTTGAAATTTTGGCAAGCATTTTGTAGCGAGCTTTATCTATATTTATGATTTTGTTATTTTTTTTGGCTAATTTCTCTGCGATCTCTGTGCCCTCTGTGGTGAATGTATTTGGTTGCGGCTTTGCCGCGCTGTGTGCTCTGTGGTGAAGATTTTACCGGAATCCTCTCATACTGGGAAGAGTGGGCTGGGAAGAAGCGGATGTCCCACTCTTACCATCTCCTCCGACAGCTTCCAGGATGACTTCTTGTCCTTCCTTCAGAGACCCAGACAGGACTTCAGTGAAGGCTCCGTCGGATATGCCAATGGCGATTTCGACTGGAACTGGCCTGCCCTGTGGCCCTGGTGTCCATACTTTGAACACCGGAGCTGAGCTATGCACCGTTTTCAATCCAGGTTTTTGGGAAGCACTCGCTTCTCTCCTGGCGAATTCCGGGCGGAAACGCAGGGCAGCATTGGGGATCTTGAGCACGTTTTCCTTGTGGGCCACCAGGATGGAGGCATTGGCGGTCATGCCCGGTTTTAGCTTCAGATCCGGGTTTTTAACCTGGACCACTACGTCATAGGTGACTACGTTCTGGATCGTCATGGGGGCATTGCGGATTTCTGATACCTTTCCTTTGAAAGTGACCTGAGGGAAGGCATCCACCGTGAAAGTAGTCTCCTGACCAACCGCCACCCTCCCGATGTCTGCCTCACTGACGTTTGTGTCCACCTGCATTTCAGTCAGATCTTGAGCAATGGTAAAGAGGGTGGGGGCTTGCAGACTGGCGGCTACAGTCTGGCCCACGTCTACGTTGCGGGAAATGACGATTCCGTTGACCGGTGCTGTAATCCTGGTATGGTCTAAGTTCACCTGGGCCAGCTCCAGCTCGGCCTCAGCCTGTTTGACCTGAGCACGGGCTGATTCCAGGCGAGCTTTGGCGGAGTCCAACTGGGCATCGCTGGCTCTCTGCTGCGCCTGGGCGGCTTCCAGCAGCGCCACAGATGAATCATAAGCGGTTTGGGCGCCATCGCGGTCGCTGGCCGAAATCAAGTTGCGGCTGAAGAGTTCCAAAGAACGCTCTAAACTGCGTTTGGTATCATCCACCGAGACTTTAGCCTTGAGGACATTGGCCTTGCTCGCTTCCATGTTGGATTTGGCTGTGGCGATGTCTGCCTGAGCGTTTAAGCATGCGGCTTTGGCGCTTTCCACCTTGGCCTTGGCTTGGGACACCTGAGCCTGGAAAATAGCCGGGTCGATCTGGGCAATGAGCTGGCCTGTTTTCACTACGGAATTATAATCTGCATAGAGCTTCTGGATCGTCCCAGAAACCTGCGAGCCCACCAGGACAGTAATCACGGGGTTCACCGTACCGTTAGCCGTTACCAAAGTCGAGATACTGCCTCGGTCCACCTTGGCTGTGCGATATCGGGCCTGGGATTCCTTGCCCCTGAAATAGTAAGACCAGCCATAAGCAGCCGCGGCGATCAGAATGATTAGAATGAACCAGAAAAAAAATCTTTTCTTCACTTCGGTTCGTCCCCTTCGGGGAGGAGTGTTCTTTTGAACCGCTTTTCAAAAATTGTGTAAAGGGTGGGAATAAAAACCAGCGTCAAAAGCGTGGACACAGAGAGCCCCCCAATGACAGCGATGGCCATAGGAGCATTCGATTCTGCTCCTTCTCCCATCCCGATGGCCATGGGAATAAGGGCCAAGATAGCGCAGAGGGATGTCATCAGAATAGGCCGAAGCCTCGTCCGACCGCCGAGAATCACGGCTTCCTCCAGCTCCATTCCCCGGCCACGGAGTCGGTTGGTGTAGTCGACCAGAAGAATTCCGTTGCTGACTACAATGCCAGCCATCATAATGATGCCCATGAAGGAAGTTACGGAAAGATTGGTTTCCGTCAAGAAGAGTGCCCAGAGCACTCCAATCATTCCCAAAGGTACGGAGAACATGATGATGAAAGGATCAACCAGAGATTTGAATTGGGAAGCTAAAACCATGTAAACGAGCGCTATGGCCAGGATTAGGGCTCCCAGCAGAGAGATAAACGACTCCCGCTGACTTTCGACGGCGCCGCTCAAGTTGATCTTGAAATTAGGCGGCAGTTGAATTTTGTCCAATTTGGCCTGGATTTCCGCAGCCACGCTCCCCAAGTCCCGGCCGAAAGTATTTGCCGTAACGTGGATGATACGCTGCTGGTACTTGCGCTCGATCTGGATCGGCCCAGCCCCGCGGGAGATGGTAGCGATATTGTCTAAAGATATGGGCCGTCCGTGGGAGTTAAGCATAAAAATCTGGCTTAAATCGCTTAAAGAGCCGCGATCAGCTTCTTGGGCGCGCACGGTGATGTTATACTGGTTTCCAGTCTGAGGGTCCGAAAAAACGGATGCCGGGTAGCCATTGATAAACGTCTGAACAGCCCTGGCCACCTGGGCTACGCTCACCCCCATAAGGGCAGCTCGCTCTCTGTCGATGATGATGTTCTGCTGTGGGTAATCCTGTTCCCGGCTGATGCGCACGTCCTTGGTCCCCGGGGTTGAGCGAATGATCGCCGCTACCTCCTCAGCCAGTCTTTGGGCAGCCTTGAAGTCATATCCGAGAATCTCGACGTCGAGGGGATTATCATGGCCGAAGGAAATGAGCATGCGGACAATCCCACCCGAGACAAAGAAGATCCGCACGCCAGGGAATTCCCTCAGAAGCTTTGGCCGGAGTTTGTCCATCAATTCATCGGAGGATGACTCCCGCTCTTGAGGGGGGACGAGCCTGGTCCGGATCCATCCCATATGAGGACCGGTATTTTGAGACCAGATCGCCGACACGGATCCTGAGGGGATGCCGAAATTGACTTGGATGGCCTTAACATCCTTGCCGATCGTATCCTTGATGATTTTTTCCATCCGGACTGCGACCCGGGCCGACTCCTCCAGGCGCGTGCCCACGGGAAGTTGAACAATGAAACGGAATTGGCTTTCGTCCATGGAGGGGAAGAACTCACTGCCGATGAGGAACCAGAGCGGCAGGCTGCCCAGCAAGGCCACCACAACGATCAGGACAACGATCTTGCGGTGGGCCAGAGCCCAAGTCAAGAGGTTTTGGTACCCAGCGTCGATCCGTCCGAACCATCCCTTGAACCGCCATTTCAGCCGATCCAAAGCTGAAGGAGAGAAGGGTAAAACATCGGCCTCTGGATGCAAGTATTTGCGGGAGAGGACCGGAATGACGGTGAGGGAAACGAAATAAGAAGCGATCAGGGAAAAGGCTACTGTCAAGGCTAACGGCGTGAAGAGAAGCTTGGCAATCCCGGTGATGAACACCACAGGCAGGAAAACGATGATCGTGGTGATTGTCGAAGCCAGGACAGCGAGGCCGACTTCGCCTGAGCCTTGAATGGAGGCTTCGTAAGGGGATTTGCCAGCACTCCGATGGCGGTATATGTTTTCCAGCACCACAATGGCGTCGTCCACCAGGCGGCCAACTCCCAAGGCCAGACCGCCCAATGTGAAAATATTCAAGCTGAGATTGTTGAAATAAAGGAGGATAAAAGCGCACACAATGGAAATCGGGATGGAAAGGGAAACAATCATTGTGCTGCGAATATTGCGGAGAAAGACAAGGATGACCAGCACGGCTAAGCCTGCCCCCATAGCAGCCTCGTGCTGCAGAGTCTTGATAGAGTTCCGGATATAGGTAGATTGGTCGAAGAGTTCCATCATGACCACTCCCGGTGGGAGCATCTTCTGGATCCTCGGCAAAGCTTTCCGAATATCGTCCACTACTTGAATAGTATTGGTCCCGGACGTCTTCTGCACGGCCAAGGCCACGGCCGGCTGACCGTTAACCCGAATCAGGTTGGTCTGATCCTGGAAATCATCCTTTACTTCACCGATGTCACGGATGTAGACAGGCTGCCTCCTCACATTGGAGATGATAATGTTTTCGATAGGCCTTACCAAGCTGAACTGTGTCTCGGTAAAAAGGCGGTAGTCGTAAGGACCGGTCTTTATGTTCCCCGAAGGAAGAATCAGGTTCGCTTGCTGCACGGCCTGGATGACAGCCTCAGGGGAAAGGTTGAAGGCTTCGAGACGCTGCCGCTCGAAGTGTACCTGGATTTCCCTGATTTTTCCGCCAACGACACGGGCGGAAGCGACGTTTGGAACATGCTCAAGTTCTGGTTCAACGACATTGTAAGCAAGGTCGTAGAGCTGACCCTCGTTGAGTCCCCCGCCCATGAGCGCAATGAAGATGACCGAGATCTGGGCGATGTCAAATTTCCGAATGATCGGATACTGGACGTCCTTGGGCAGATCGCCGTGAATCAAGTTGACCACCTGGAGAACATCAGATTGGGCGCTATCGAGGTTTGTCCCCCAGTTGAAGTAAATTGTAACCAGGGAAGCCCCCTGCCGGGAGATGGAAGCTACATATTTGACGCCGTTCACGGTGGAGACGGCTTTTTCCACGGGATAGGTAACCATCCGCTCCATGTCCTGCGGGTTTGCTCCTGGATAAAAGGTAGCCACGGTGATGGAGGGGAAGGTGATGTCCGGGAACATATCCACGGGCAATTTGGAGAAAGCGACGGCTCCTAATATAATAGATCCCAATACCGCCATCAAGATGGTGATTGGATTACGCAGGGCGAACTTAGCAAGGTTCATAACTTCAGTCCTCTTTCTATCAGCCTTTTTCTGATTTGGCAGCCAAGCGCACAGGGGTTCCATCCTTAAGAAGAAAACCCTGGCCGGCAATGATCACTTGATCACCAATGGTTAGACCTCCGAGGATCTCTACGAACTCATCCTTGACTAAACCCTTCCGGACAATGCGCCGATAGGCTTTTCCATCTTTAAGAACGAAAGCAGTATCCTTGTCCCCTTCTGTAACCAAGGCCTGGATGGGGATTAGGATGGCTTCAGGGTTTGACCGGAGGACGATCTCTACCCGCCCGAACATTCCGGGGTTCAAAATATAGCCGGGGTTGGGAATGGAAATCTGGATTTCGGCGGTCCGCGATTGGGGATCCAGGGCTGGAGTGATGACAGCAATGCGTCCCGGAAAGGTCCGCTCGGGAAAGGCCGTTACAGTTACTTTCACAGGTTGGCTCTTTTGCAGGCGGACGAATTCTTTCTCGATGACATTGACTATCATCTTCACTTCGTGCAAATCCATCAGGGTCAAGATGGCTGTGGTGTCCTTAACCATCGTTCCAGGGTCCACGTAGCGCTTGGTCACGCCTCCATCCATAGGCGAGAGAATGATTAGATTGGCCAGCTGGGCCTGGGCCAGTTCCAAGTTCGCTTTGGCCTGGCGAACCTGGGCTTCGGCCAAGGCGATGTCGTTTTCCCAGGTCTTTTGCCGGATGCTGTTGAGGGCCAGGTCGTGAGCTACTTTGGCCACGTTATATTTGGTGTGGGCCTCATCAAGTTGCTGCCGAGCAATGAAATTTTTCTCATAAAGTTCCCGGGCGCGCTTCAGATCTGCCTCAGCCAGGTCCAAGTTGGCCTTGGTGTGCTGTACCTGAGACTGCACGACCTCCTCTGAGGTGGCTATCACCTGTTTCAGCCGGGCTTTAGCTGCTTCGAGGCTCGCCTGGGCTTGGGCTACGGCAGCCTGAGCCTCCCGGGCGTCCAGAGTGACCAGCACCTGTCCGGCCTTCACTCGATCCCCTTCCCGGACGCTAATTTTCTCTACCCATCCTTGGACTTTGGAGTAGATGGTCACTTGGGCATCGGGCACAATATCACCGGTGCGGAATATTTTTTCCTCGACCAAGCCCTGAATTACGGGAGCAACCTCCACTAAAGGCACCTGGCTCGAGGCTGGCCGTTTCGGTTCTTCATTCTTCTTCCCGGAAATAACCTGGGCCACGCGGAAGGCGCTCAGAGCGGCAATGGTTAGGATGGCTAAGACGACGATTGTTTTCTTGACTTTAACCATAAGTCCTCTTTTCCTCTATTACAGTTCTTCATCCTCCCCTGTATTTATCGGACCTTACCCATAGCCTTTTCAATCCTGGCCTCTGCGACCTTGTAATCGTAGAGCGCTTGAATATGGTTGGCCCTGGCATTGGCCAGGAGAACTTCTGCATCAGTCACCTCCAAGGGTTGGCCCACACCGACTTGGTAACGGCCTGTGGCCAGCTCGAAATTTTCTTGGGCCTGCGCTACCCCCTTCTCTGCCACGCGAATTCGCTCCTCGGCTTCCTTGAGGCTGAGGAAGGCCTGTTCCCCCTCCAGGCGGATGTTTAGTTTCAAGTTCTCCTCCTGGGCTTGAAGATTCTTCAGGTTGGCTCTGGCCTCGGCCACTTGGTTGGGCGAAGAAAATCCGCTGAAAAGGGGGATGCTCAAAGTGGCGCCAACGGTCCAATCCCAGTAAAGGTCACCAGGGTCGGTACCCCGATAGAGGTAGCTCGCCGCGCCGGAAAGGGTGGGATAATAGCTTGATTGGGCGAGCCTAATATTGGCTTCCTGGCTGCGCTGTCTGGCTTTCAACTGTAACATTTCGGGGCGCTGAATATAAGATGACTTTAGGATTTCCTCCAGGGTAATTTCCACGGGTTTGAAATCCAGAATGTCCTCGATGGCAAAAGTCAGGTCCTCTCGCAGGCCCATAGCGTTGTTCAAATTGACGCGGGCCACTTGATAATTGTTTTTTGTGCGAATCAACCCCAGTTCGGCATTGGCTAAGTCCACCTCAGCTTTCGTGACATCAATCTTCGGACGGGTCCCTGCCTGGTAAAACCCCCGAGCTCGCTCTAAGTGTTGTTTCATTTGATTGACCGTCTCCTCAGCCACCTTAATAAGGCGCAAGGTCTGGAGGACGCCGAAGTAGGCCTGTTTGACGTTCAGGACGACTGTCTGCTTCGTGGTGTTGAGGTCCTCTTCATTGGCTTTCACATTCTCCCGATTGATTCTAACGCTATTAGAAGTGCGGCCAAAATCGTAAATATTCTGGCTGAGCGATAGACCCGCAGAATAGAGGTCAAAAAAAGTCCAGCTGTAAGCTGTGGTGGCAACTCGGCCCCCGACAGCGGTAAAGTTATTCGTAGAGGTGCTGTAGCTGCCTGTGGCATTCACCTGAGGATAATAATTGGCCAGGGCTTGTTCCACCCTGGCTTTGGACGCCTCTACTGTCGCCTGATTGGCGCGCAAAGATGGGTGGTATTTCAGGGCGATGCCTGTGCACTGTTCCAGAGTCAGTGGTTTTCCCTCTGGAGGCAGCTCCTCTTCAGCCGATGCTGGGCTGGCCAGAAGAAAAAGGATAAACAGGCTCAAAAAATGACCCAACCCCCCCTTTCTCCATTGGTGCATCATTCCTGCGTTTCCCCTTTCCATGTGAATTTTAATTCAATCCCGTTTCGCTTTCAAATTGACTCGCGAACCTTTCGAATTTTCACTCCGATTGGCCCCGCCTTGGAAGCTGAACGTTCCGAATCAGCAAGGCCGGAACGATGCCTATAAAAATAAGGACCGCCGCAAAGACAAAGGCGTCCTCAAAAGCGCCTACCGCAGCCTGGCGATGAATCCAGAGGGCCAGCAGGCTTTTCCCTTTTTCATAGACTTCAGCTGGAGCATAGCCGGATTTGAGCAGCAGTTCCTGGATGACCGATTGCCCCCGATAAACGAAGGGAGAAAAGGCATTATTGATCTGCTGTAAATAATGAGCATAATGGAAGAACTCTCGGCGTTGCAAGGTGGTGCCCAGCAAGGCCACTCCGAATGCCCCCCCAACCTGCATGATGACGGTGATGAGACCAGAGGCGATGGAAGTTTGTTCCCTGCGGACGGCATTGATGGCCGCGCTTATGAGGGGGGCGTTGATCAACCCCAACCCTGCTCCCCGCATCACTTGGGGCCAAAACAGGAACCAGTAATCAGAATTGAGGGAAAGGTCTTTGTAAAGGTATAGGGAGTAAGCCACCAGCAAAGTTCCGCAGAATAAAGGGATCCTGGGCCCAATCCGGTCGGATATGATTCCCGAGAAAGGCGAGACAATGGCCACGCTTATGGCCGTGGGGGCCAGGATGATCCCTGTGCGCAGGGCTGTGTAATCCAAAAGATTTTGCAGAAAAAGGGGCAAGAGAAACATGGAGCCAAAAATGGCCACGGCCCGAACAAAGTTGACGATATTGGCCATCAGGAAATTATGGTTGGCAAAAAGGCGCAGGTCGATGAGCGGGTCTTTCAGCAAGAATGCCGAAGTAATGAAGGCAGCCAACCCTAAGAGGCTAAATCCAAAGCAGGAGAGGATGTAATCAGAATCCCAGCCTTCTCGCTGGCCCTGGGATAAGGCAATAAGGAGGAAGCCGAGGAAAAAGGCGAAGCTAATAAAGCCAAGGAAGTCAAACCGCGGTACTCCGCTCACTCTTCTGGTAGCGGAGAGAATCATAAGCGCTGCCAGAATGGCTACGGCTCCCACTGGCAAGTTGATATAGAAAATGGCCCGCCAATTGACCTCGTCCACCAAATAGCCGCCCAGGAAAGGTCCAACTGCCGGAGCCACCATGGCTCCGATGGACCATATTCCCATAGCCATTCCCCTCTCTTGAGGGGGAAAAGCTTCTGAGGCTAATGTCAAACCTGTAGGCATCAGAGCCCCTCCCCCGATAGCCTGGAGGACCCGGAAGCCAATGAGAGAGTCCTTGTTCCAGGCCATGCCGCACAGGGCTGACCCAAAGCAAAAGAGCACTAAGCTGGCGATGAACACTTTCTTTAGGCCGAAAACTTCCCGCAGCCAGCTCGTCGCTGGCATGGAGATGGCGAAGGCGATCATGTAGCCAGTGATCACCCATTCGATTTGATCGACCGTGGCTCCAAAAGTTGCCATGATCTTCGGCAGGGCGACGTTGACGATGTTATTATCCAGGATGGCCATAAAGCTACCCAGGATGACTACCCCGAGAACGCCCCATTTATGATTTTCGCTCTGTGGAGAAAAACTGTTCAACCTAAAGGGACCTCAAATAGAATTTCCGGTTTAAAGTTTGTCCTTTTTAATTGGCAACCAATGTGCCAAAGTAGAAAAAATTTCAATATATAGGTAACTAGTTGAAAATGAACCATAAAATTCTCAAAAAGTTATCTGCAATGCTCGGGCCTGCTCCGCGGATGGACGAAGAAATTGTCGAGATCTATCACTTTTCGAGAAAAAAGAATAATAATTTCAAAAGGTTAAACAGATTAATACCCTTCGACAATTTAGAGTTTTTCGACAATTCTGTTTCATTTAACTTCGATCGCTACAACCACCATCATTCCCGGTTTGAGGGGGTTTTGTCGGTCTTTTACCGAGATCCGCACCGGAAGTCGATGAGTGATCTTAATAAAGTTTCCTGAAGGATTCTCAGCTGGAAGCAGGGCAAATTCCGACAGCGCTGCCGCCCCGATAAACTCAACCCGACCTTCAAAGGTTCGGTCCGGGAAAGCATCGACTTCGATTTTTACTTTTGATCCCTTCTGGACTCTTCGGACTTTTGTCTCTTCCACGTTGGCCACAATCCATATATCCCTGGGATCATTCACCACCAGAATCGGTTGCCCGGGCTGGACCATCTGCCCTTGATCGGCCAGTCTCTTGGAGACCACCCCACGGATGGGGCTATAAACCGTGGTCTCCTGGAAACGGATCTCTGCCAGCCGAAAAGCTGCTTCCGCCTCCTGTACTTTGGCCTGGAGGAACTCGATATTCTTCTCTTGAATGGTAATCTGCTTCCTCTCTTCCTCAGCCAAGTCCAAATTGAGCTGGGATTTGCGCAAAATCTGCTCAGAGATGCGGATATTCTGTTTCTTCAATTCGATCGAGCGCTGGTTGGCTTCAGCCAGCTCCAGCTGGGAGAGGGCCTCACGTTCATTTTCCAGGGCCAGCTGGTATTTGCTTTCAGCCACCTGCCAAGCTGTCTCGGCTGCATCGCGATCGTTTTCTGCTATGTATTTTTGGCGGAATAGCTCCTGCAGCCGCCTAAACTCTTTTTGGGCGTTTTCCATGGTGGCTTTGGCCTCCAGAACCCTGGCCCGCGCTGCCTGCCAGTTGGCCCGAGCGCGCTCGATTTCTTTATTCACCCGATCTGCTTGGAGGACGGCATCGTCCTGGGCGAATTTCAGGCCCTCTTTGGATTCCTGGACAGAAGCCTGGGCCATTCCGATTCCCTGCAGAACCCGCTCTCGAGTCAAGGAGAGCTGGGTAACGGCTTTGGCCAGCTCTTGCTTGGCCATTTCCAGGTTGGCACGAGCTTGGGACCGAGCTGCATCATAATCTTTTTTTTCCAGTTCGACAAGAATCTGCCCGGGCTGGATAGAATCCCCCTCTTCGACCAGCAGCTGGGTAATTCTTCCCGCAACCTTCGCGCTCAGGCTGATCAAATTTCCCTTAACTTGGGCGTCATCGGTGGACACGTAGTGCCAGCGAAAAATTAACCATTGCAAGCCAAAATAAGTTCCTACCCCTAAAAAGGCAACTGTCAGCAAGAGAAGGACAGTCCTTTTGCGGCGTTTGTTCGATGGTTTTTCTTTTTCTTGGTTCATTTTTCTATGGGATTTCCTTTAATCCATTCAAAAAGGCATCCACGAATGTTTCTACAACTTTTTTGTGGGAGAAATGGAAAAATTTTTTCATCCCATAAATTTCTTGGGCTTGCACATAGTGGATAACCATGCCGATGAAGGCCCGGGCGGCAAGCAAGGGGGGAACCTTCCGAAAAGTTTTTTCTTTGATCCGCTGGCGAATGTATTTAGAAAGGAGCTTGGCTTTTTCCATGGCGTTATTTTCAAAAAAAATCCTGGAGAGGTCGTGGCCCTCCAGCGCACTGTAGAGAATCAGCCGCATAAAGGTCGGATCTTCGGTATTTTTCCGGATTAAATAAGAAGCGATGGATTGGAATACCTGCTGGTCATCCTTAGCCTGGATGGCTTCCTTGGGGAAAAGCATCTCCTCCGAGCCATCCGTCCTTTTTTGAATAATCGCCCGGTAAAGGGCTTCCTTGCTGGGAAAATACTTGAACATCAGGGCCTCGCTGATACCCAGGTGCCGGGCAATCTCCCGGGTCGTGGTCCCGCGGAAGCCCTTCTGGGCGAAAAGCCGCATCGCCCCTTGCAGGATTTGTTCGCGGCGACTTCCGGCGGGCATGTGTCTCTTCATGTCCTTCCCCCTTGGATTTTTGAAAAAATAAGTAATCACTTACTTATAAAATATTTTTCTTCCCAAGTCAATAAAAAAAGGATCATCTCCAAATTAGTTGAGGGTTAAAGAGCTATCATATTTAAAATGTCCAGCGATTTCATGGTCCCGGAAGAAAATCCCGCCTTGGCGGGATTGCTTGCAATCATCAGGCACGTATTTCTCATGTAGTGGCGATTCGTGAATCGCCCCTACGGGCGGGGGGGTTCTGCCATTTCTCCGAAGCTTTCTTATCGCGCCCCCGCTGCGCTTTGTCGAGAAGACCCGACCACGGGCGGATGGCCAGCAGGTCGATAAGACTCGACTACGAGGAGTTTATGGAGAGCGGATCTCCTGCCGATGCTTGCCCTGCACCAGAACGGTACAGGGCTTGCGGCGTCCCGCCAGGGCGGGACCTTTCCTTCTCGTAGAGTCGAGTCTCCGACCGGGCCCTGGGCAAGCTTTCATCAAAAATTTGGCCAACTAATTTGGAGATGAACCAAAAAAATATTTTGGTGAATGATTTAACAAATCTTCCGCAACTCCGGCGCGATTACCAGTCCCGTTCCTGATGATCTTGATTCCATTTTGAGATTAGGTTACTTTACTTTTTATGGGATTTATTGCCAATCGGCCATAAACAATCCCTGAATCTGGAGATTCTGATTCAGAGGGACCTATCAACTCCTGGGGTAATGTCAAATCTTCTATGAAAAAGAGGAGAAGATATGAAACCACAGGAATTTCACCACCGAGAACCCAGAGAAAAAAATTAATACGGACGCATTAAATAATTTGACTCAAAATCGTTTCCCTCTCCCCTCGCGGGAGAGGGCCAGGGTGAGGGGGATTAGAGTCACGTCGGATTCACTCACCCTCACCCCAACCCTCTCCCATCAAGGGAGAGGGAGTCCATTGTCAAGATACTTTCTGCGTTTGTATTAGTTTATAAAATCTCTGCGGTCTCTGTGGTTTGTTTTTGACAATACCACTCAGGGAACAGGGAGGAGGGTATGATTCGACGAATTGACCATATTTCCATCGCCGTCCGCGACTTGCAGCGAGCCAAGGCCTTCTTTCTGGACGGCCTCGGAGGAAGGGAACTCTTTTCCATGCCTGTGCGCCAGGGGAAATATCGCTGGACTACCATAGAACTCGGAACCTCCTGCTTTCTGGAGCTGATCGACCCTTTGGAGGAAGATGGCTTCCTGCAGCGATTCTTGGAGAGCCGCGGAGAGGGGCCTCATCATATTACCATCCAGGTAAATGATCTGGAAAGGACGTACAGGATATTGCAGGAACGCGGGATACCCACATTTGGATTTTCCGAACCCTTTCCTGGATGGAAGGAAATGTACATCCATCCCAAAAACGCTTTTGGCACGCTGATTCAGTTTGCCGAGTTTAATCCTTTAGACTGGATAAACCCCGGATACATTCCTCCCTCATACCGAGAATTCGCTTCTCCACAAAAAATCGATCTCCCGAAGGGGCAGTTAGAAATTCGCCGGGTGGAAACCGAGGATGGGCCTCAGGTGGAAATCTGGCAGGGGGAAAAGGTTATTCGCCTACCCCAGGCCCGGGTGGAAGATTTCATTCAGGCCCTAAAAACCATGGAGTAATCATTTATCCAAACACTTGACATTTCCTCCGGTCTTAATCAAATATAGATCACGGCGGGGAAGCTTTATCAGTACTTGCGCTAACGACGGGCGATTGGGGGGGAATAAAAAGTAAAAGAAGGAACGGAATAATGGAATGATGGGGGTAACCTGGCAATGGTTGCCAGCTGAGAGGGAATGCGGCATACGCAGAAGCCCTCCTGAGTAAGGTTTAGTCAACCGCTTAGTAAAGTACCGACCGTAGGCGCAAGCCAGGGAGGAAGGTACTT
>Ga0315312_1002366_pt1 | contig 13179 bp, 12 predicted proteins | sample TDP7_MG_FD_203629 | JGI IMG/M metagenome (GOLD analysis project Ga0315312, IMG submission 203629) | Freshwater sediment microbial communities from Lake Towuti, South Sulawesi, Indonesia - TDP7 | ecosystem: Environmental > Aquatic > Freshwater > Lake > Sediment | place: Indonesia: South Sulawesi... | reverse complement strand
TCTATGGCATTCTGGTTCCAGGTGTTTTCGCCATAAAGAGGAGGGAGCTGGTCTCTGGGAAGAGGGCGAAGAGTGTATCCGTATTAATGGATTGTTCAGCCTCAACGGGGTTGAGTATGAGCATCGGTCGGGAAAGGGAGGCGGCTTTCGGGCTTGTGGAGGCCGCTAAAGAGCGTAACGACATGATATCATTTGTTCCTTTCAGCACAAGTGTTCTCTACGATGATACAGTCTTCTTCTCGAAGGACTATGAAGGGATAGAGGATGCGATCGTTCGAGTTGAGCCTTCCGGATATACAAACGTGATGCCGCCGCTTTCCCTAGCCTTGAAGGCGGCTGAAATGGCTGGTAGGCAGACTACATTCATAATGACCGATGGGGGAATGTGGGACACCGAGGAAGCTTTAGGAATGCTCAATAGGCTGACAGAGTTCGGCAAAGTCGTATTCTTCATATTTGGAGCAGGTGTCTCTGGGATGCAGAAAGAAGCTAAGGAGTTCATTAGAGGCGTAAATGTCTACGAATGTGACCCAAAGGAACCGATTATGGAAGAAGCCCTAAAAGAATATCTTGCATGAAACTTGATATAGATGGAAAAAAAGATAGAGGGGTTAACTTGCGGTTCCGGCAATGCATGAGAATGAGAAGACGGCTCCTGTATCCGTAACTATTTTCACGACGTAGGCTGTTCCGGATGATGCCACAGTAGTTAACGGGCCTACGCTCGTCGCCGCTTTGACAGGTATAGTGTATGCTCCTGTGGTAACTTGAGTTCCACCTACGTAGATTGCAGCTACATGGACCTCAGAAGAGCCTACATTCCTCAAATAGAGCGTAATCTTTGTGGGATCTGTCCAAACAAATGCTTCGAGTATCACTTGTTCCTTTACTTGGGCTCCTCCTCCGCCCATCAGCGTACCCAGCAGACCAGCACTCCACACATAGACTATCACTGATGCTGCAACCGCAACAGCTATCATCAGTAGCGTAGCGATGACAGGAGAAACCGCCTTCTTGCTCACCCTAAACTTGCCAATCCTCAACTTTCTCTACCTTTTTTACTAGATATCATAGGATAGAGGGGTTTAAACCTTGTGCCTCCCTTCCTCCCTAGATTATACACTAGGGCACATATTTAAGCTTGAAGACATACCGAGGCATACCCGAGCATACCAAAAGGACCAGAACAAAAAACTTTTCGCCGTCGTGGGGGCATATCAAGGCATACGCAGGCATAGTCACGCAAGCTACTCAAAAAGGTTATAACTGCAACTCATTAGCGGCTACGCTCGATCACTTCAAGCACCATTGGGGATGTTGTTATTCTCGGTTCTAGGGAGCACCCTAGCATTCCTTCCAAGAATCCCAGGAGCATCTGAAGGTTCCCTATAAAAGGATTCTTAGCTATGATGAATTTGTCTCGATAGATCACATCGCCATACCCGAAGACTCTAAGCCTCTTCAACACTTCTGGCCAGTTTTCTCTCTTTGTAGGATCCATATTGAAACTTGCTTGAATTGACAGTCTCATCGCATCCCCTACCTTGCGGCCAGTCTCACGCAGCTTGTCTTTCGGTAGCAGATCGACAAGAGTGTTAAGATTCTCTTGGCTGAAGAAGGCTATTCTACTGACCCCGCAGTAGTACTCGCCGGGGAATTTCCAGTCGTAGATGGCCATGCTACGATAAACGTCGAACATCTTTGATATTAGCGGTTTTATTCCCGGCTCCTTCCCTTCCTTGATGAGCTGCTCTAGGTATTGGCGGTCTTTCTCGTTAAAGATTATCGTGGTCCTCTTCGTCGCCTGTTTCTTTTCCATTCGACGAGACCTCAAACATATCTAGGTTGAATCGTACATATATGTATGCCGAGCAGGTAACCTTCCCCACAATACAAGCGAAGCGACGTGTCTTATCGCGTTGGCTTTTTTGTTTCCATGAGATATTGGGCTAACGTGATTATGTTTCCAACCGGATCTTCGTCGAGCAGCCTGCTGCCCTTGCCGAAAACCTCGTTGTAGAGCTTCGTGGCTTCCTTTATGTAGAAGAAAGCCTCAGCTGTCTCAAGTTCCTTTGAAACTTTGACCAAGAAATAGAGTCTAAGAATGTTTCTGACCCTGTACGTGTCCAAAACTCTCCTTTGGAAACCACTGAAAACAGCGTCGTACAGGTCACTAGCCCTATTGAGTCGTTCTTTTACTTTTTCCACCATTGGACACCGAAGATATACTTAGTGTTCGTATGTATAATTAGAGCTTACGTTGGGCTTAGCAATACTGTTACTCAAGCCAGAAAGGAGTTCAGATTTGAAAAAATCTTCGCGCGATATCCTAGGAGGTTTCTGAGAGGCACAGACCGATCCTGCTAGTGATCAGACTTCTATGCTTCATCCGAGAGAACGTTTGCTTTGGAAAATTCCCTTTTAGAATTGCGGCTGATGAATTATAGTCATGACGATTGCGATTTGATGGTTATTTCATCCTGCCCAGTCGAAATGAAGGTAATCTCGGTCGTCTTCATCGACCTGTCGTCGAAGAACCTCCAGTAGCTGGAGCTGCATGAGACCGTTGGCTGATATTCTGTTTGAAAATTGATCGTGATATTGAATCCTGAGGAACCTCGTAATATGAGTTTCATTTCCTCTGGCTTATTGCTAATATTGGCTTGAATCGGGTTGTGGAGAGAGGGGAAGACCGCTGTTACGTTCTGAGGCTTTAATGGCTCAGATGGATACGATGATTGGAAAGTTAGGTTTCCCGTGATGAACTTCGGTGAGAACGGGATTCTACCCAGTGAAGTTCTGTCCTTGAAGAAAGTGTAGGCTAGAAGGTATTTTCCGCTGACCCAGATGGGGTCCTTGCCTTCATAGCTATCGGTTTCCGTTAGATACCATGGATCATTGGATAGTCCGGCTTCCGCGTATGCTTCGAGGATGTCGTATGCCACCTGAGAGTACTCTGGTGCTAGTCCTATTGCTGCGAAGACCGATCGGCTGCTAGCTGTTTTGTCTTCTTTCCTCCATTTTATCAGCCATGAGTTCTCGTTCTCACGAAGGTTTTTCACTAGGTATTCTTTCAGCTGGTCGACTTTCTCATCGCCATCGATGAATGGAAGCGTCATTCCCAACTGGAGCGCTAACCCGTAAGCTTCCCCAGCGTTGCTTCCGAATATGCTTGTCGGGAACCAGTTCCATGTTTGATTGTAGAAGTGCGTTATGAGATCGTTCGCGTAGAGTGTGTAGCGTCCGTAGCTTTCCATATCATTTACCAGGGTCCTAGCGACTTCTGCCGCTGCTACTAGGGCTGCGTATTCAAACGCGCTGTCTACGCTAGCAGTCAGGTCTTTGATCTCGACGACTTCGATTCCGCCCTCTGTTCTATACGCGTCTATGTATGCGCATGGTTGATGGCGTTCCGGAAGCCACATCTTCGTGAGGGAGTCCGCGACGTTTCTTAGTATCTGATAGTTTCTCATTCCCCATGCTTTATCGAAGCATGAGAGCGTGTAGTATTCGAGGATGAATGCTGCGACGTAAACTGGTTTGTAGTCGTTCCAGTAGTCTTCCCAAGCTCCATCTGCTCTCAGATACTGGATTAGACTTTCGAACGGCATTTTAGGGCGGTTCTTCACGTTTGGATACCAAGCGTGATTGTAGTAGGTGACTAGTAGATCCTCCATCGTGCCAACAATTGAGGCGTCGCCTTGATCTATTCTCCAGAGTGTGTAGGCGAGGACTGTCCACCTGAGGAAACGGTCACCGTAGATGATTTTGCTGCTGTCGTTTTTCTTCAAGGCTTCCGTGACTGCTTTTAGTTCTTCGGCTTGGATTCTCTCAGCCTTCAAGGCTGCTTTCTCAATTGTGCTGAGACCCGCCGGATAGCCGACTTCTGGCCGCTCGGAGGCTATGTACCAAGAGCTGAGAACTACGATCAGGACTATGACTAAAGCGCTGATTGTTAGAGTTCTCTTCAACGATTCAGCCCTTCAGAGTATTTTAGAACCTTTCGTGTTCTTGGATTTTTCTAAAGATTGCTTTGGAAAGGCAAGCCCTCTTACTGCGATGCTTCAGCGGTCGAAGCACGCTCAAGAATATAGTTGTAGGAGAAGAACCAAAATAGGACCAGATAGAGTAAGGTCAAGATTGTTCCGGCGTAGTCATGGAATACGATCGCTGGAAGATAGCCCACATAGAAGGCGAGTAGGACGACAAAGACTATTCTGAATAAGTTTAATAGGAAAATTCCTTCTGCCCCTAGAATTACGCACAAGGCTTTGCTTCTTCTCGTAAACGGCCCTTGCAAACCCGTAAGCAATGTGAATACGAAGAGGATCAGCGATTGCCATCCGACACAGTTCCATGCAATGTATACGGTTAGCGCGCGACCTGCAGACTGTATATGTAGATACTCGCTCGAGACGAGCGTTTGGATTCCGAAGAGATATTGGAGTATCGCTGCGATCATTTTCACCTCTATGGGGACTACAACATCATGGATGAAAGTGTACAACTGAATTCTCATCACTACTGCGGTTAAAAGTTCATTGAAGCTACTGACGAAAGGTAGAACCATGAAGAGCATAGCCGCTATGACTATTATGTACTGGTAGGTCCTCCGAGCGATCGGCGGTTCCCTCTCTGCTACCAATATTATCAATTCCTTGCGAGGCATCTATCGCTATATTGTAAAGACGCTCCCTCTTTTAGATTTCAAAAGCTTCCAAGCCAGCCTTCATCCCTCCCTTCCTCATCCAAAATCGATACAAAAGTGATCGATCGCCTCCTTTCTCCCTTCTCGACCACGTACAAGTTTCTAAGTCGAATACTGAAGGTTGAACTGCATTTCTTGCAGATAATCTTGTAGCCCGCAATCTCCTGATCTCTGCCGCTAACAACCTCAATCTTCTTTTCTATCACTTCCAGTTCTTCGACATTCTGATTCGAGCAACGAAAGCATTGTTTGAGCTTGATAGGTTGAAGCCCCCGGGTGCCTAGTGGCGCATATATTTGATCTGGAAGATCTTCGATCGAGTCACCTTTCATCCACGGAACCTTCAATTCTAGCAGAGAACCTGCAACTGCCATGACTAATGTTGCAACAGTAGCTTTACTAAGATTTAAATGGCTACGACTAGCCGATACCTAGGACGATCCAATAATGTCGTATACCTGTCCTTACTGCGTCTGCGCGACCGATTGTCCGATTAAGCCATACCGTACATGGCGTATCCATCGAAGGTCTGAAAAGCCACGCTTTGCTCTAATCATTCCGCAGCAGTAGCTAACATCAGATCCATTTCACTCTCGATCGCATAGCTAGGAGAATATCTTTAATTTCCACTAATATTTCTACAGAGGTATCTGAGGACTGTCACTGTGCGCAGCCATGATCACGAAGATTTGAGCATTGCCTTGAAGAAACTATTGTTGTTCTTAAGAAAGTCGAGGATGACCCTGATCTTACTATTCATTCTAGGCCTGTACATTTATAATGTTCAAAACGCGCTTTTCGCCAACAAGTTAGATGAATCATGGTACGCCAATGTTCAAAGCAGGCTTTCATCGATAGAAAAGGGGGAAACTCTAAGTGCGGAAAATTTGGTTTTTGACCCGGAGCTTTACGCCTTGGCGGGGTGGCTGTATATTCACGGCGTCCCACCGAGCGAGTTTAACTTTGAGCATCCCCCGCTCGCAAAGTTTTTCATAGGGATCTCGGAAGTCTTGTTTCACAGCCCAACCACGATGAACGCTTTCTTCGGTCTAGCCACCTTACTTGTGGTTTACCTGCTTTCCATTAGGCTTTTTGGCAAGACTTTTTTTGCGTTGATACCCGTGTACATGCTCAGTTTGGAGAAGCTTTTTCTTGGCGCGGCTCGAGCCTCAACATTAGATATTTACTCAGCGTTTTTCATTTCCTTGTCCGTCCTAATGTTTCTTTACACGGTTAAGAATGATAAGCTCTTCCCAGCGCTCTCTGTGGTGATTGGCCTCGGAGTAGCCTGCAAATGGGAGACAGCCTTCGTAATATTGGCCTTCATAACCTTTCTTTTGCTGGATAGAGCATGGATGAAGCTGGGTTACTTCATGGCTAGCCTACCCCTAGCTCTTTTAACGTACACCATGGCGTATACAACCTATTTCTCAAGTGGACATAGCTTTCTCGAGTTTCTTGCTTTGCAAATGTCGATTTACAAATTCTATTCAATGGGGTCGATGTATACTGGAGGTGCCCTAATGATATGGAGGATTCTCTTAGCAGGGGTTATAGGCCCAGAGACCCGCACTATCTTCTACATCGATGAGAAGACTAGCGAAATAATCAAGATCGTAACGTTAAAGGGTTTAGCTGTGACTCCTTCGTTCAATCCGCTAACCTGGTCCATCTCAGCCTGGGCCGTGCTTGCGTGTTTTCTGAAAACTTTTAGAGCAGGTGAGGAGGCTCGGGTGCTACCGCTCTGGTTTATAAGTTTCATGGCTCCTTTGTCATCTTGCCTAATCTTAGAGTATCATCTCATAGCTCTTATGCCAAGCTTCATTCTAAGCATAGCCTACATCCTTAAGGATGGATACAGCAAAGGAGAAGGGCGCGGGAAAACTATGCTCTTAGCTGCCATAATAGTATATTTGAGTGCTTTAGCAGTCTGGCACTACGTGATTAAAGTTCCAGACTTCATCGCCCTATGAATAAACGGTGAAGCAAAAGAGAGAAACTGGGTGTTTTCGAGTTGAACGTCCGCAGAATGCTGAGCGAGAGCAAACAGCGCGCTTTTAGTTACTATCTTAACCATGTGCTTGCGCCTAGCATTAAACTAACAGCCGTGCCTACTGTTACGGGTAATTAGCTTCTCTCTCCAGAAGTGAAACTATGAGAAATGATAACGACAGAGCTAAAATCTCAACCCTTCAAAGATAATCGACCAAATACTTACACTTCCGGCTGAGAATTTGATGCTTTCGGGCCTACTGCGGAATTTGAGGCAGTCGAACAGCTCAGGCGAAGGCTTTTCTTGCTCTGATTCACCATAAAAGGATTGAGAATTAGAGTATGCCACGCAGCTATGTCATCTACGCAGTCTACCCGTCTGCCTTGGCATTACACTTAGCATTTATGCTCCTAGTCTCGCCCACGGATTTCACATGGGGAAGCTATCACAGGTGGCAGAATGGTTCAACATGAAGATTGCGATTGTTCACGGCCCAGGCTTCTACTACAACGGTGGAGGCGAACGGATCGCCATAGAGGAGACGAAAGGTCTTAGAGAGCGAGGCTATCACGTTGACGTTTACTCGACTCATGTTGAAACCGCACACTGCTTCCCAGAAGAAACAGGGAAGCTGGGCATAATTCCATTCTTTTGCAACCTTAATTTACCATGCCAAGCTGCTGTTAGCTTGACACTTTCATCCGCTATCTATCCAATAATCAAGAAACGGTTACGAAACTATGATGCTCTGATCTGTCACTCACAGCCAGCTATCTGGATCGGTAAAAAAACGGGAAAACCGTTCATAGCCTATATTCACAGACCCAACTGCTTTCTGTATCCTAAACCCGTAGATCATTGGACTTTTGACGTAAACATGTTTGTCTTGGACAAAGTCGTAAGATCGTTTCCTCTAAGTCGAAAGCTTGACCTGGAAAGCACGAGAGCAGCCGACAAGATTCTCACGACCTCGCAGTGGATAGCAGACTGGACAGCCCGCATCTACGGGGTTACACCTGTAAAATGTCCTCCCGCACCGTCCTCCATATTTCAACATGAAAATCCAGTTCGCATCTGGTGGAGGCATCGCTCATCTTTAGATCACCCAAAGCTGTTGACGGTAACTCGGCATGTGCCGATCAAAAGATTGGATTGGACACTGGAAGTTTTCGGCAGATTGTATCAAGAGTTTGAGTGCGCTTCCTTGACGATAGTCGGCAAACATAGTTCTCACACCGAGTCTCTCTTGAAACTGGCAGAGTCGCTTAAAGTTAAGCATCGTGTAGCGTTGGTTCAAGACATATCAGATGCGCGGCTTCTCGACTGTTATCGTTCTGCCGACTTGTATCTATCGTGTGCTCCAATGGAAGATTTCGGGATAGCGCCTCTTGAAGCAATGGCAACTGGGCTTCCCATTGTGGTCTGGAGCTTCGGTGGAACAGCTGAACTAATCGAGGATGGCATAACGGGATTCAAAGCTGAGGCTTACAACCTAGACGACTTCTACGAAAAAACAGTTGGAGTGTTCGCGCTGGATGAACGGGAATATCGTAAACTCTCCGAGAACGCAACCGCTAAAGCCAATGAATATACGTGGAAACGCCATGTAGACATACTTGAAGAAGCGGTTCAGGAACTTGTCAGCTAAACGTATTCTAAATCTCGGTTGCGGAAACGATACATACGGCACAGATCGTGTAGACATAAGAGAAACACCTACAACGACTCACGTGCATGACCTTGAGAGAGGCATACCTTTTCCGAATGAAACCTTCGACGAGGTCTACGAGAAAAACCTGCTCGAACATTTGAGAAACATTGGCTTTCACTTCGAAGAGATTCACAGAGTTCTTAAACTCAATGGCAAATTGGTTCTAATCACGGACAACGCCGCCTGCCTGAAATACTATCTGGGGACACATACAGGACGCTATGAAAGACTACATAGCGGAGATCGCCACTTCGGCCTTTTCACCCTTCAGCATCTGAGGAATCATCTTGAACGAGTTGGATTCAGGATAGAGAAGATTGGTTACTGCGATACAGAACATCCAAGTCGCTACTTGGATAAACTTCTCAGGATCATCGGTTTGGAACGATTATCGCATCCCAGAATAAGAGTTGAAGCCACAAAATGAAAACTGAGCGTGAAACTAACGTCATTTCAAATGGTCTCAAACAGAAATCTAAGTAGCTATCTAGAAACGATCGATGGTTCCCAGAAAATGATTACTTCAGTTAATGCCAAAAAAGAAGGTTTGAAGGCATTTTCGGCTAGTCATCGTGCCCTGTCTAACCTCAGTTGGAAACCTAAGAGGAAAAGCGTATTTATCAAACCCAACATCGGAGCAACTTCCAAAACAGCAAACACTGATCCAGAAGTCGTGAAGGGAATAGTTCATTATTTGAAGGAATTTGGAATCGAAGACATCATAATAGGTGAGGGTTCTGTGGAGACGGAGTACGAGAGTACTTCTTACAATTTCGACTATTGTGGATGGGATAGACTAGCTGAAGACGAAGGCATTGAATTGATAGACCTCAATAGGGCCGAGAGAATAGAAATTCCCTGGCATTACGGAAAAATCGCAATTCCAAGGGCATTGTTTGGCAAAACCTACATTAACGTAGCCAAAATGAAAACTCACATGCAGACATTAGTATCGTTATGCATTAAGAATCAAAAAGGATTACTAGACAGTGATACAAGGAAAACATTTCATAGACTAGGCTTGCATGAACCCATCGCCCGTCTTGCAGAAGTAGTAAAGCCAGAACTATGCGTGGTCGACGGAATAGTCGCAATTGAAGGAAATGGACCAGCAAACATGGGAAATACGAGAGAAATGGGGATCATCGTAGCGGGAAGCGATATGATCGAAGTAGACAGAGCGTGCTGCAGAACCATGGGCATAAATCCAGATAGAGTGGAGCACATTAGATTGATCTCTGAGGGATTCGAAGATACCTATGAACCCTCTGATACAAGTGGTCGTCCTTTCAAGTTGCCAGAAACGGAATTCAAGATGTTTAGAGTCCACATGAGACCTGAAAACGCATGTACTGCTTGCATGTCTAGTGTAGGTAAGTTGAACAAACTAGCTAGAAGATCGGTAAAAGGAATTTGGCATTTCCTAAACCACGGGTTCCTAAGAAGATTGGACATTATTATCGGAAATCCTGAGAAGCTACCAGAAAATAGTGGAAAATGCATCTTTTATGGAAATTGCGCATCTCAAATAGCCAAGAATTATCCCGAGTATTTATGGATCGAAGGCTGTCCTCCTAACTCCAAAAAGGCTTTGGAGACACTAACTAAATGAAGAGCCTCAATAGGTTGTGACAAAGGGCAAGATTTTTCCTGAAGTTTCAGTACTGTAAAAGGAGAAAAAATTGTATACCTCTAGTGGCTCTATTGTTCTTGACCTCTAGGTGTAACCTGAACTGTGGATACTGTTTTGCAGAACACCGAGGAGAATTCAAAGACCTTTCTGTTGACCAATGGAAAGACGTAATAGACGAGTTGAAACGAAGGGGGACGGAATTGATATTCTTGATGGGGGGAGAACCTCTTCTCTATGATGGTTTCGGCGAAGTCATAGAATATGTTAAACAAAAAGGAATTCAATGTCACTTGACTACAAACGGTGTTTTGATTCCGCAGTTGATAGAAGAAATGAAAAAAGTTGATCTCCTAATGGTAAGCCTCGATGGCAACAAAGCAGGTAATGATCTGAATCGCGGAGAAGGTTCGTTTGCAAAAATCACGAGAGGAATAGAGGTTGCTAAAGAAAACGACATACCCTTAAGGATCAATTGTGTCTTGACAAGGAACAATGTCGGCGATGTGGAATGGCTGTTAGATTACGCTGAGAAGATCAAGGCTTATGTAGGGTTCACAATTCCTGCAAAATGTCCAGAACTAAATTCTATGGGTAACATGGTCTTATCCAATGAAGAGATTAGTGAGGTTCATAAGAAACTCTTAGAGTTGAAGAGGAAAGGAAGAAAGATAACGCTTTCAGAGAGAAGCATCAAACATATCCTGAGTTACCCAAAACATTTCCATGAAATCGTATACAAGGACGAAGCTAATTACAAAGAAGCATCGGCTGATGAATGTTGTTATGGAAGATACATTATTTTCGTCGACGCAGAAGGCTCAATTTATCCGTGCACAACCCTTTGGGAATGTCCGGAGGTCTATAAACCAAGAAATGTGTTCAGGGACGGTTGGGACGAAGCATTAAGGAACGCTCAAGAGTTGCCGTGTTGGATTTGCTATTGCGCTGGCGGGGTAGAGTGGGATTATATGACTTCTTTTAGGGGGATAATTCACGCTCTAAGATTTAGTTTAACCCAAGTATAGCGGATTGAAAAGGAATGAAGATTGAATTTGAAGCACCCTGAGCAACTCTTGGATCACTTTATAATCTCAAAGAGATACCTGTTGTCACCCGGACGCCCCAGTTTGAAGATCATTCCTTCACTCTTCATGACGGGCGGATTGAACATCACACGATAGTATTCTGACTGCCTTGATGGATGATGAGTCCAAGTCGAACAGCAGAATATTCCGCAAAAAAAAGGTCGTCTATAGCTCCGGCGCCAAAATCCCATTATAGAGCCACCTTTCGTCCAGAGCCCTACATTCTCGCAACTGACACGCAGCGACCGTGAACAATGTTTCAGCGTTGGTTTTGCTAAGATTTAAATGGCCACGACCAGCCGATACTTGTAGTGAGGATGATCCAACATTGTCGTATATCTGTCCTTACTGCGGCTGCATGACCGGTTATCCGACTGAAGCCATGCCATACATGACGTATCCGTCAAAGGTATGTCGATTCTGCGGCGGACTTGCGACTTGGATACCTCAATACCAAAAGTGGTACTGTTTTCACTGCAACCACTACGTCTGAAAGCCCGCCGTTGCCACAATCAGGTTCCGAGACCAACTAGTACCGGACTCATTTCGGTCTTGATCGCGTAGGTAGGAGAATATTCAATTCTCATTCATACTTTTAGGTAGCGCTAGAGAAGTTGACGTCACGCGCGGCAATGATCACGAAAATTCGAAGTTTCTCCTAAAACCTCGTTCAATCGCGATTCTACTTTCCAACCCATTCTTTCTTATATCATTCTTTCCATATCATCCTCCAAATCTCGAGTGAAGAGTGATGACAACGTCGAAGCTCGAAGGTAAAGTCATGACGCTTCACGAGGCCGCGAAACTCGTTCCGAATGGAGCTCACATCTCGCTCGGGGGCTTCACAACCCAGCGCCACCCAATGGCGTTTGTTCACGAGATGATTCGACAGTGCAAGCGAAACCTCCACGCCTATGGGCACTCCCCAGGCGGCGACTGGGATATGCTGATTGGCGCGGGCTGCGTCCGCAGGGTTGAACTCGCCTATGAAGCTGATGAGGCATTCGCCCGCATTGGCCCTCGCTTCAGGGACGCGGTCGAGAAAAGCCTGATAGATTGGGAGGACTACAGCAACTTCGGGATGGTGCAGCGGTTTGCAGCAGGAGCCATGGGGATCCCCTTCATCCCTACGCGGACTATGCTGGGATCAGACATGCTCAAGAAGGAGGGTTTCAGCCCTGAACTCAGGAAGAGCAACCAGAAAATCGCTTCTAAGAAATTTGCGGTGATGGAATGCCCGTTCACTGGGGATAAAATCGTCCTCCTCCCTGCAATTCAACCTGACGTTACCATCATTCATGCCCAAATTGTCGATGCGCAAGGTACTGTCAGGATTTACGGGCAGAACTTCGGCGACGAGCAGCAGGCAAAGGCCGCGAAGAAACTCATTGTTACTTGTGAGGAGATAGTGAAGCCAAAGAAGTTGCGCGAGTTCCCTGAGCACAACTACATCCCGTTCTTCCGCGTCAACGCGATCGTTAAGGTTCCCTACGGAGCGCACCCTTACGCTTGTTACCGATACTACGATTATGATCCGGAATTCCTGCGCCTGTATCACAAGCAAGCGATGGAGGATGCTTCTTTCAAAGAATTTCTTGATGAATACATTTACGGAGCAAATGATTGGGATGAGTACCTTAAGAAAATAGGCGGTGTCAAGAAACTGAGAATGCTCAAGGCTGACAAAAAGCTAGGATATGCGCCTAGGCTCAAGCGGAGGTAGGATGATGAAGAAGAAATACGCGGAAGACTACACGCTGATGGAACTCATGGCGGTGGCTGCAGCACGTGAAATCAAGGACCGTGAAATTGTTTTTGCAGGAACTGGTCTACCAATGCTCGGTGCCATGCTCGCTCAGCACACCAACGCTCCTAATTGCGTCATCGTCTTCGAGGCTGGGGCGGTTGACTGCAAGCTCGCTCATCTTCCAATGTCTGTAGGAGACCCACGCACGATGCGATTTGCGTCGACGGCGACAGGCCTCTTCGATGTCTTTTCCACTGTTCTACAGCGCGGATTCATTGATGTCGGATTTCTCGGCGGGGCAC
>Ga0315312_1002365_pt1 | contig 13180 bp, 11 predicted proteins | sample TDP7_MG_FD_203629 | JGI IMG/M metagenome (GOLD analysis project Ga0315312, IMG submission 203629) | Freshwater sediment microbial communities from Lake Towuti, South Sulawesi, Indonesia - TDP7 | ecosystem: Environmental > Aquatic > Freshwater > Lake > Sediment | place: Indonesia: South Sulawesi... | reverse complement strand
TGGCAACTTGGACTTCAGGGTAGGCTTTGAGGTGCATGACGAGTTCTTCTAGACCGTGTGGGGTGTTCTGGAACGCGAATTCTTCTAGGATTCTTCCTTCCGGCGTCTTGACGCATGCGACGCAACGGGTTTTTATGGACATCAAGTCCTACACTATTCATGGGGGTTTCCGTGAGCTCCTGTGCTGGCTGGCCTACGGCGACATGCATCAATTCGAGCTTCCATGTGTGGAGCCCAGTTCGAGTAGTTGCTGAGTCTTAGCCCATTCACCAAACGAGCCGTCAGGTGGCTCAGCGGGCGTTCGGGCTTGGCCGGCCACACATCAATTCGAGAAGCTAGCTAGAAGAGAGCTTCCAGACGCCGAGAATTTTCATCTCGACACCAAGGATGGCACACACAAAAAAAGTACTCCTCCTCTCCCACTCCTGCTCCTGTCTCCTCCAATAGATATCTGGTATGCTATGCCGATCAGATTGATACCTCCTGAGATAGCTGAGACGTTGACGGCATTGAATCTCAAGAAAGGAGATAGATTGATCATATGGCTGAACGATGGTCAGATAGTTATGGAGCCTAGCAAGAAGAAGGGGAGGTGAGAGTATGCTGTCGGTGAATATCCAGTGTGTTGAGTGTGGAAATGATATTCGTCTGTCCGAAGCGGACTACTCTTACAAAGGTAACATACGTTGTCCAGAATGCAAGGCACTTCTTGAAGTCTAGATAGAGGGTGGAAAGCTCCAGAAGACTCCTGTAGTTGTTGAGGGACGCAAGGGAAGGTACACTATCTCACGTCCTTTGGACCATAGTCCGGTTTGGGCAATGGGGTTAGAGCAGCGGCGATAACCAGCTTCTAATGCGAACCTGCTCTAGTCCAGAAGAAGAAGAGCAACCCGTTCCTCCTGCTCCAGCTTCAGATTTGGGCGCCCGCACCAAGGTACCTTTCTGTATGTGCCCATCATGGTGCGCACGCACACACGAAATTGCTTTTCTCCTATTCCTTCTCGATCTTCTTCTCCGTGTTCGTGTCAATGTTCGCGTGCTTAGGGAAGAATCGCCTAACAGCCCTGCCATCTGCGCGTGCACTCCCCCCAGCAGTTGTTCGTCTAGACCTATGGCCAACCTGCTTCGATACCATCGTGCCAGTAGTGTGTTATCCCAAGACATCTCGCACATCATGGTCTTGCAAGGTGTTCTGCGAGAAATGAGAGATATGGGACGTTCTCTGAAGCAGGCTTCCGCCGGGGTTCCTTCACCCAAGCATTCTGGCTACTCAGCGCAATCGTGTGCAATATGTTGTGGGACAATACACCATCATGCCAGTAGTGAAACCTTTATATGGCGTACAAGGGACTTGGACGATTGACGACGAAAAGGCGCTCTGCCGAAAGGTTAGGGCGTCTCAGTCTGTGAACGAACCGAAACACAGTAACTCTAACCTTACTTTTACCGTAACTTTGCCCCTACTTCTACCCCAATTCCGCTTCACAGGCATGTTTCAGCTTGTCGAGTTTGCCTTGGATGGTACTCTTTGTTTTCGACGGAAGCAGGTCGGCATCGTTGCTGAGATCTCCGAACAACTCCTGCAGGCAGGATTTGAGTTCAGTGGTGTGATTGCAGGTGTAACCTTCTTCACGTAGGAATTTGAGCCCTTCTTTGTCCGCCTGCGTCTTAAGCGCCCCGTACACCGCTATCGTGTTGTCCGGCCCGCCAGGGCCGTAGGCGTGCAGGAAATCCTCTACGCTCTTCTCTATTGGGAAAACTTCCCAAGTCCTAGACCTATCTGTTCTATGCAACGCATAGGGCAAGAGGCAGGCCACAGTACTTCCGATGTCACCGATCAACAGCATTCTGGCCTGAAACGTCGGCCTAGTAAGGGAACTGACGTGTCCTCTGTAGAAATCCTGTGTAGGCAGCTCACTGTCGTCCTCAATTTCGAGCTCCCGAGTTGGATACAAGTAACTGTGCTGCGGGCACTTGCGAAGGATAGAAGCGACAGCACCCGCTGTCGACACGACAGGGTAGTGAGCGTCACCCGCCGTTATCCCCGAAAACAAGACTGACCCCCTTCTGAGTTTGGGGCAGACCCCAGAGTCAACAAGATTCTTCCACCAAAAAACAAACGGAAACCCCCCGTCCACCTGAATCACTAATAGTCGGTCGAGATCCCTTGGATCACGCAGCAGGGGCGACATAGTTTCGAGTTTCATGACTATTTTGCGGATGGCGAACGCTTTCAGAAAGGATTCAACATGAACGGGTTCATTCTCAAAGACCGCAAGATCACTGATAGCCTCCGACAAACGCGTGGTTTCGTATTGTTCCCCTCTTATGATTTGGATGAGGGTCTTGCGATGAAGGAAGCAAGCATCGCCTTGCAGGTGCATGAGTTGCCTCAGAAGTTTGAGTTGAGTTGCCTCGCGCAGCACAAAGATTGTGAAAGAGATTTGCGGATTGTCCAACACCTCTTTAGCGTAGCGAAGCAATGTGCCTTCGTCTTTTCCTTTCAAATCCTCGTGTCGTACAATGAGATTGTCGAAGTGCTGCAAGTTCTGAAGTAAAACGCTTGATTCGCTCGGCAGCGGAACTCCCAGTCTCACAAACAGTATCCTTTCGCCGACTCGACCCGCCTCATCTATTCCCTCGATTTCCACCAACTTGGGCTTCTTGGACAAGTTCATCGGTTTCAAGAGTTCCAGTTGCACACTTAACTGCTACGGAACTTTCGTCAGAAAACTGACCAGAGGCAGTTGCAGATTTGCTTCACCTCGGAGGCTGAAATGTCTGCTCATACACAACAAAGACGATCTGATCAGCTTCTCAGCCTCGCCAGAACACGCTCATAGACCTTGAACGGTTTCCAGCTTCTAACTCGCCTCTTCAAGTAGTGCACTGTACTCTTGCTCAGACCAAGCCTCCGCGCCTGCGAGTTAGAAAGGTCAAGGATTCGTCCCCGAAGCTCCCTATCATCCGTCCTGCGCAGACTGGGAGAAGACTCTGAGAAATCGAGGCTGGAGGATCGACCAGTCAAGAAACAGCCAAGCCCGACTGCTTCTTGCTCGATGACAGTGTCCCACCTGAGCCTGCGGCCATTGTATCTGACGCCCACGTTGAATCGTTCTCGTAGAGCTCTAAGGAAGCGTCGTTTGGCTTCCGTCTCGAAACGGTATCGATAGTCATCTCCCGTGAAGTAGAAATCTGGCAGGTCCAGCACGCCTAACTCGATAGCCTCATCAACAGCTACATCCGCGATCCAACGAAACGGTTCCTGAAGGTCATACACCAACGATTGCTTAGTCTGATAACTACTGAACTCGTGAAGGAAACCCACCGAAGGCTCCAAGCCAACTGTATTGATTGCAGGCCGGCATTCACCTTCCAAGACTCCGTAAGCATAGTTCAAAGCCAAGTTCACTGAGTCTGAGGCGTTGTTTTGGTGGCTAGATGCTATTCCGCCTTGGAACTTGAAGCATCCCGGAATCACGCAACGGAAGGTCTGCCAGTGGCCTAGACCAACGGATAGTTTCACTCGTGAGCCCGTGTTAAATACCGGCTGGGAGAAAGACTCTCCCAGTCACCGCATGATCTTCCATTGAAGATAAGCGCGAGTGTGTACTGGACTGACGCCTAGGCTTTCAGAAATGGAGACATCTTTCCTGAGCACCCAGATCAAGCGTGCCGGGGAGTTTCTGAAAGCCGGGGCACTAGATCGCATATCCGACTACAGCAGACGCTTCTCCTCAGCACCCGAGATCTACGAGAAGCTTCTCTCGGAACTGATCGTCCACGAGTTCGACACACAGCGAGCTCACGAGACCGCGTTGAGGCTGTTCGGCTCGGACCGGGTGAAGTTTGCGGCCGTTGACGGGACCGAGTACGCGCGGACTATGTTCGACTTGATCATCTTCTTCGGCGGCGCATACGTAGCCTCAGGTTGGGTCAAGTTTCAGAAAGACGCGCCGCCCGAGGTTGAGCACAGCGACAAGCTGCTTGAGGGTGGCCGAGGCATCTCGAGCTGTGTTCCAGTCTACGTGAACGAGGTGCCTGACATCGACCCGAGCCTAGAAGCTCTTGAGAGTCGAAAACCGCTCGATGACGAGTCCATCTTCGATAACTCGCGAATCGCGGACTGGATAATGGCGTTCTCAGAGTTCTATCTCGCCTACAGACTCATCGTCGACGAGGATGTTCGAATCCTACTCATGGACCGCACCCTCTCCGGCGAACACTCAGCCCTAATCAGCGACACCGCATATGGCAGAAAGCTGAGGGAGAAATCCGGCCTATGCGGATTCGAATTCGAGGGCCACCCTGTAAAGATGGAGGAGATGATCTACTGCCGCCACAGATTCATCAACAAGGAACTAGGTCTCCCTCCCCCGAGAGGCGACTACCTGAGGCCTCGAATACTCTATGAACTCGAAAACGCTGGGCCAATGCCGCTGGATGGGATTTGCGAGAAGATCGGACTTCAGTCGGCCGATTGCAGACACAGGGCCAAGAAAGTTCTTGACGGCTTAGTTAAGGCTGAGTATGTGGAATCGGCCGGTACCACCTATGCTCTGAACGAGCGATATGTCGGTGGCTGGGAACGGATCAAGAGGCTAACGACGAGCATCGGCGAACGCCTCTTCCTCGACAAACCGCCACCTGACCGTCCCAACCCGATGATGGTTACAAAGGCCGGCCGACAAACCTGGCTGACGACAGTTGACATCGCGTTCCTAACGCTGTTCTGCCTGAACATGATCCTTGAGGAATCTTGGAAGAGGCACGTGCTCCTCATCGGTCTCACAAAGGACACCGCCGCCCGGGATTTCAGACGACAGCTCGTCCGCATTTGCACCCGAGAGGGAATCTGGAAGGCTGACCTCTCAGCTGAGATCCTTGAGAAGATACCAAACACGGACCGTATGTTCCTCCAGTCAGCCTCGGTGCATAACGCGGAGAAAATGCATGTTCCTTGGACATTGATCGAGTATGATACGGCCTTCAAGACCATGGTGCCGGAACTTGGAGAGGAGGAGAGAGAAGACAGGAAAGGCTACGTCAGCGGCGCCGTCCAGAACCGCATAGGTCCCGAACGCCTGTTCCTGAAGTCTTACATTCAGCTCGCCCAAGCGGAACAGGATCACAAACTGCGAAGCAACGTGCTCCTTATGGATCGTCTCGTCCATCCCGAATTTGACATTGCCCCTGAGGTCATGATCCAATTCTCGCATGAGTACGGCGGTGTCGATGAGAAAGTGAAGCCTCTACTCTTCGCCAATAAACATGCGAAAAACGATATCCAGAACCTAGTCATGATTCTTTTGCGAGCGATGTCGAGTACGAGCATTCCTGAGGCTTTCGGCCACAACGTCCCACTCTTCATAGCCGACAATGTCGCCAAATGGCACGCGCGAGAGTTCCGGAGGATCGTTGAGGCCACCAGGGATTGGATCATGACGAACCGTGACCTACGCGAGTTCGTCTTCTACATGAGTACATTTCGAGAAAGGAGAGCGGAGTTTGAATCTACGAGAAGAGGGCCTTAGACGATACTTCACCGACTTTGACGGGAGATTCAAGGCTCGGGTAGCAAGCGTTCGCCCACGCTACGGCCCCACGCCAGACGCGATCCAGATCAGCACGACCGCCCGTTACGAGTGCAACGTCAAGGCAGAGTACCATCGGGATGTGATGCGCCTCATTGAGGAGGGCATGATCCTCGGCGTGAGGAACTTCCGCGCAACAAGACACACGGGAGAGCGATTTACACTATCTGAGATCGCAAGCGTACGACCTGAACACTTTGGTCTTCGGGGGCTCTCTGACCAGAGCTACTATCCGATGCAGTTCGAGATAATCCAGCAATCCGTACAGGACTGGGAATCAAACGACAAGTCGACCATGATGATCCAGATCCAGTCGATCCCCATCAACTATGATCTCGTAGTCGGGGAAGAGGACGGGCCGGAGTACGTGAAGGGGTTCTCATACCCCATTGTGGGCGAGCAGGCGTACATCCTGAATCAGAATATGATCCATCAAATGTACAACCGCAAGATCCTCGAAGAGATAGGCGTCGAATGGAAGAAGCTGAAAACCACCGATGCCGCTCGCGAGGATCCCCGCCTCGGCGTCATCAAGATGTTCGAGTCTGAACAGGCCCGCGTTCCAATCTACGTCAATTTTGAGAATCTACTCCGCTACCACTTCGGCGTCTTCTCATTCACGGGCGGCGGAAAGTCCAACCTAATGTCGAATATTCTCCGACGCCTCATCTACCACACCGCGGACACAAAGGTCGTCATCTTCGACATATCAATGGAGTACCCGTTCCTACTCATGGACGTGTTCGCGGACAAGAAGATCCCGTCAAAGATAATCCTCGAGGACCCCGTCAAGAGCGCCTCTCAGCTCTACGACTCCCTCGTAAAGCCCAGAGAGTTCGAGAAAGACGAACGGCCAGTCGCCGCATTCCGCAACATCATCGAGCAAGGAAAAGTAGACCGATACATCAGACCGCGCTTCGCGATCCCCCGATATTCTGACATACTCAACGCAATCGCGTCAATGACTGGAGAAAGCAGCGGCAAGCAAGTCTACCGTGAGGCTCTGGAAGCGATCGCATCATCGGCCACGGAATACATGGCAAAGAGTCACAAAGATGAGATTGATGAGATCGATGAGGATTTCGTCACATTCCTAGACTCGGCCGCACGCGGCGCCGTGGAACGCTATAACGTGAGCGACAAGAGCAACGTCTACGGCTGGGCCACCTCACGCCTCGAACTGCTCGACGCCATTCGTCGGGGAGCTGCGGAGAAGGGAAGACCGGGACTAACCACAGAGAAGATCCACAAACTTCTGGAAGGCCCCACACGACTGATCTCACTGTCGATATCAGACCCAGTCTGCATCAAACAGCTCGCAATCGACTTTACATCGGAAACCCTCTGGAACAGGAAACGAAGCTTCAAGGTCAAACCCTGGATCCTCTTCGTATTCGACGAAGCGCAAGAATTTGCCCCAGCCGCCTCGGAGGCGCGGGGAATCGAGCGTGAATGCACAGACGCAGTCGAGACACTTCTCAGGCAGGGACGAAAGTACGGCCTCGGCGGCTGCATAGCCACGCAGAGGATCGCCTACCTGAACACGAACGCGCTTCAGCAACTCCACACCTACTTCGTCGGAACGCTTCCACGACAGTATGACCGCGGCCTCGTCAGCACAACATTCACAATCGACCCGAGCATACTCGAGAAGACGCTCGAGTTCTCGCCGGGCAGGTGGCTGCTCTCAAGCTACATAGCCACAGGAATGGAGAACGTCCCGATCTTCATCATGGCCGACAACGCGGAGAATGAGATCTGCAGATACCTAGAGGCCCTGTGAACCAAGGACCTCACAACAAAGCTCAGTCGAAAGTCGGAATCCTGAATGCCAGTTCACTATTCATGCTCAAGAGCCTAGTGACCTGACTCTTTCGGATAGCTTGATCTCGCGCCGCTCGAGCTCCTTAACGAATGATCGTCCAGGGACGACTATCTCCAGCGGCTTTGCCCCGCGCGGGGTCTCACCGTGCGCCATCATAATCGCAACGATTGAGGCATGCCAACCTGTCGTACGCTCCATTGCGGTGAACTTTGTCTCTTCGTCATAATAGTCCACGACATCGAGGAGTACTTCCGTGGGCTGCCCGTTCTTCTCGCCGACGCATCTCACGCGGAGAACTACTACATCCTTCTCTCCCGGAAACCTGATCCTTGGCTCAAAGAGCGCCCGAAGGACCCGTCGAGGAACTATCTTTGCCCCGGCAACCTTCACTTCCTTATCGCTGAAGAGACCTAGGTCATGCATCGTTCTCAATTGTGCCAAGCTGCCCGGATACCGGAGCGTCTTGTTCATGAGGATCTCGAGTTTGCCCTCGAACGTCCATGGGCATGTAGATGATCCCCCGGACGTTGTGAAGGCTTCCAGCTTTCCTAGAGGGGGAATCTCTACAGGTTCCAGCTCCTCAAAGCAGGGCACCTCTACGATCTTGCCGTCACGAAGGCACACAGCCGTTCCTGTGTACTCGTTCGCGAGGCCTTCGAAGTTGAACGTCAGCATGTAATTGAAGGGTGGCCGCGGATTCTTGGGGAGCCCGCCACAGTAGATGTAGACCTCCCGCGGCTTATCCAGCAAATCCATCCCGTAGCACGCTAGCGAGGCACCCATGCCAGGATCCAGCCCACAGTCTGGCACAATCGAAATGTCGGCTTCAGCGGCCTTGCGATCCAGAAGGAGCTGCTTTCTGACGATCTCTGTGTTGCCTCCAAGGTCGCACATACTGGCACGAGCACGAATTGCCGCCTTCGTGACCTCGAGATTGTAGCAGTAGGGGACCGCGCTCAGGAACGCGTCGACATCTTTCAGAAAACGCTTGACCTGAGCCGGCCGCCTAACATCGAGGTGGGCGCTTTCGGCGACGTTGGACCCCGACAGAAGATTCACACGTCTCGCTGCGCGCTTTGCCAGTCTTGGATCAATATCTCCGAGCACGACCTTTGCGGCATTTCCGAACCTCGCCATATCATATGCAGCTGCGGTGCCCTGTCTTCCAGCACCAAGCACCGCGTACACATACTTCTGAGTTTGACCTGTCACCTGCACACCCAGTTCAGCCGACGCTCGATAAGATGCCTCTCACTAATCTGATTGTCGACCAACAACATTGCAGAGGAAGCTCGACCGCTTGCGCAAAAGTCTCGAAGTAATCTTGAGGGCGTAATCTTCGTTTCCCCCGTCATCTTGGTGGCGGGCGCAGGAGCAGCTCTCGCTTTCAGGCGTCTGAGACGCAAACGTAGAGGCGGATAGCTGACGGAAGGGACGGGAAGACATTCTGCTCGGTCCTGGAATCGGCCAAGGCATAAATCTCGGTCGGTTGTACTGCGACATTGTCGGAGAATTTCCAGATGAGTGTCGGGTTCGTTAACATTGGCAGGCTGGGCGATTTTGCAGCCGGATCAATGAAGAAAGCTAGCATACGCGACGAGCACATCCTCGTCGCGAACATTGACGGGCGCATCTACGCAATCACCGACACATGCACGCACCGAGGCTGCTCATTGAGCGAGGGAAGGCTCGAAGGCGATGAGGTCGTGTGCCCGTGCCATGGGGGACGCTTCGACCTCAGGACAGGGAAAGTCGTCGCCCCACCTCCGAAGAAAGATGAGGCCTGCTTCGAGGTTCAAGTACGAGGCTCAGATGTGCTTGCCAAGAAGAAGTAGAGCTCGCTCAGAATAGTCTCTTTCAGCTCACTCGAGTCGTCTTTTCCTCTGTTTCGGTTTCTTTGTGGTGAGGCGCTTCATTCTGTCTTGGAGCACATCGTATATTCCGGGGAGACTCCATCCTGATGCGCTGAATGACGCCCTCCTCCTCGCCGTGATGAGGTCGGCTTCGACCTCGTATCGGCGTCTTTGTCCCGCCTTCTCAAACGTCTTGATCACTGATCTTGCTTCCAGCAAGTCTGGAAGGCTTCTGGCTAGCCGCTTGACGACTCGCTCAAACTTTGCTTTCGCCGCTTCGGCCTCGAAGGGATCGTCAGGTAACCCCACAATAGATATTGGAAGGGCTTCCTTTGGCGGTTCCGCGAGTAGTTTCACGCAGTCTCGGCAGGTTATGATTCCCTGAAGCTCACCCCACAGGGCGACGAGCGAGTACGTCGTTCTTCGCTTTGTCATATCCTCGATGACTTGAGACAGATCCGTGTCTGGCGCGGATATCACTGGATCGCGCGCCATCAACCCCGAAACCTTCACGTCCAATCGTCTCTGCCCTTCGGCGACGATGGATTCACGCGCGATCCTTTCGGGAGGAGTCATCATGAATACGATCGCGTCTGATGTTACCATCCCAGCGATCTCTCTCTGTCCAAGCACGGGCAGATGATCAATATTCCTTTGAATCATTACGGTTCTCGCTTTGGCTACTAGGTCGTCCTCTCGAAGGAATGTGGGATCCGGTGTCATCACCGTCGCCGCAGTCGAGTTCAGTTTCCCCTGTCGCGACATTTGATCGCATATCGATGAGGCAGTCAGCTGGCCGACCAGCTTGCCGTTCCCCAGCACCGGTACCGCTCTCACCCTATGATCGGTCATTATTCTTGCCGCCCTGCTGACTCTATCCTCTCTTGCAAGTTGCGGCACTCGAGTCATCAAAGTGGAGATCTTTGCACTCGCTATGTTGCTGACCTTGAGGATGTCCCGAATCGTTACGAGGCCCCTGACCTCGTTCTTCTCCACCACGAAGACCTCGTAGGCGCTTGATCTCCGCAGAAGACCCATCGCTCTGCTGACAGGTTCCGCGGCGCCTACAACCGCTGGTTGGGTCAAGAGCTCTCCGACCGTCAGCGAACCGATGCTGTCCATCATTCAAGCTTCGCTCCGAATGGCGGCATACTCGCCTTTGAGGCCAATTCCTATCGGCGGGTTCCTCGTCTTGTCGGCCTAGCTTTGCCTATTAGCTCGAGCCAAATCCCGTCGGGATCTTTCACGAAAGCCAATCTGTAGCCGCCTTCCGAGAACGGCTCAACCGCCTTCGTGGCGCCCTTTTGCAGTAATTCTTGATATTTCCTGTCTACGTCTCGTTCCCAGAAGGCTAGGTGATCCAGTTCCGAGCCGCTCTTGAACCGCTCGTAGTACTTGGTTCCTAGCGGGTAGTAGTTGAGTTCGAGCATCTGGCGGGATCGCGGGTCCTTCAGCTGCACGAAGATCCCTCCCGCCCTCATTCTTCCGCGGAGAACTTGCTTCAGCCCCATGACTTTCGTGTAGAAGGCGATCGACCTTTTGAGGTCTCGAACCCTGATGCCTGTGTAGGTGAAGGTCATCTCATTTCACGCGACTAGCGATAGATGGCATTCGTGGCTTAATGATTCCGCAGGCGGTCGCCGACAAGGGCCGCTCGGGGAGGACTATCGTGTTGACTGGAGAGCCTTCTCCATCTCGGCAACGTATTTGTCCCAAATCTGGTTGGCGCGTTGCCTCAGATCTTCGGCGGTGTAACCTTCGACTGCCTTCTCCATCCTGAAGACAATGTCGAGCCTTGTTCCTTCAGGGGTTTCAGAGAGTACGTAGGTGCCGGTTCCCTCCCATCTCCCGCCCTTGAACTTAGCTCGCCACTCTTTGGGAGGATGCAGTGAAACCTCTACTCTTCTCGGCTTCACCGCTGGATCCGCGTACGTGTCGACGAAGATGACCCTTCTGCTATCGCGCGCAACGACCCTCCGGGTCTGGGATCCTCCGGATCCGATAATCTGCGGATCCACATCAGAGTAGTCTGTGCACCAAGCGAAAACCTTCGCCGCAGGGGCCTTGATGAGCTTCGAGATCTTCACTATCTCACAGCCGTTTGCTTTGTGAGCGGTTCCCATTTCGATCCTCGCAGCGTCCGGGCGAACTACTTATGCGCGACCGATTGATAACCCGAGCAGGCAAGCCGCCTAAGCTTTCCGCGATGCTATCCCGCGAGAGATGTTTACGAACAGCTGTCCCTCGGGGACACACAAAAACTACTCCTCCAACTCTAAGAGACCAATGAAGACGAGAAGAATAAGCTTGGATCTTCTAGCAGGATGTGTCCAAGCATATATCCCTGCGTAGAATAGCAAGTCATTTCTACTCGCATGGCGCTCCTAGCCTTCTGGCGGATTTGCTGAGAGTCATTGTCTCATCCTGCCTCCTTGCTGTTATGCTAGGCACTATGGTCGCTGATCTGGCCGTCTCCTCTGGTGTTGCGCAGACTCCTACATGGACTCTGACAGCGTCCACGACGAGAGAGCTACGTGTCATCGCCGTAACCGTGGGATCAGCGAACATGCCAATCATTGTTGACGGTGTTTCATATGCTGGCGGGGACCTCCCCAAGGTTTTCATGTGGAAGATTGGCTCAATCCACATATTGCAAGTTAATGCAACGATTCAAGGTGGCCCCGGGGTCCGCTACGTTTTCGTGCAGTGGAGCGACGGCTCCAAGGAGACATCACGCATAATAACCGTCTCACAGCCGATTACCTACGCGGTCACATCCAAGACTCAATACGAGTTGAAAGTGATCTCTGACTTTGGAAACCCGACTGGCGGGGGCTGGTACGATGTTGGGAGCTTGGCGCCCATCTCTGTGATTACTCCTGTTGAGGAGACGGCCTCGGTCCGATATCGATTCAGCCGGTGGGACGGCGGACCGCTGACAAGAGAAGCAACTGACGCGTCCAATTCAGTGTTGATGGATGGGCCGAAGACAATCAAGGCAACGTGGATCACTCAATACTACCTGAAAGTATGGAGTTCGTATGGCGCAGTTGCAGGAGAAGGTTGGTATGACGAAGGCTGGGTTGCCACATTCTCGGTTACACCATCCCAGCAGCCTGAAGAGGGGTTCCTCGGCTCTCTCGGAGGAAAACGGATTTTCCAAGCATGGAGCGGAGACTCGACAGCAAGCTTAGCAAACGCGACAGTCAAGATGGATGGTCCGAAGATCGTTCGGGCGCGGTGGACAACAGACTACTCTCAACCTTGCCTGATCCTTGGAGGGATCACCGCAGCAATCGCAGTCGCAGCCGCATTGATCTTCATGCAACTCAGACGCAAGGCTGAACGACTACGCGCCGAAATCGAAGAACTAGAAAAGCAGCTGGCTGCCTCCAAGTCGGAGGCGGCCTCATTACGGGTAGACATTGCACAATTGCAGGATAGGCTGGGGGAGTCAATACCCAAAGCCGAATCAGAAGCGAAAGTCAACGAAATTGAGGCCAAGCTTTCAGGGGCAAGACGAGAGCTTGAGGTCGCCAGGAACACGATCCAAGACCTTCAGGAACAGCTCTCCGAGTCCTCAGCCAGGATCTATGAGCTTCAAGACAAGCTATCCAAGTCGGTACTGAGAACCGAACTTGAAACCATCAGAAGCGAACTTCAATCAAAGATCGCCGACCTCGAAGGGAAGTTGGCTCTCTCGATCCCTAAGAGCGAAGCAGACGAGCTGGGAGCTAGAATTGCTGAGCTTGAGGAGAGGCTTTCTCGATCCGTACTCAGGAGCGAGGCTGAAGCCAAGAGCAGGGAGTTCACAGATAGGATTCGAGAGCTCGAATCCAAAGTGTCAGAGTCGGTTCCGAGGGCGGAACTGGATGCTGCCAAGGCAGAGGCCGAATCCAACATACGAT
>Ga0315312_1002364_pt1 | contig 13187 bp, 13 predicted proteins | sample TDP7_MG_FD_203629 | JGI IMG/M metagenome (GOLD analysis project Ga0315312, IMG submission 203629) | Freshwater sediment microbial communities from Lake Towuti, South Sulawesi, Indonesia - TDP7 | ecosystem: Environmental > Aquatic > Freshwater > Lake > Sediment | place: Indonesia: South Sulawesi... | reverse complement strand
AGACGAAGTCAACACCACACTACGAACCCTACTCTACCTACACAAAAACAAAGAAGCAAACCTCACAAACATCATGAAAGGAATCCCAGTAGGACAAAAAGCACTCTACACAGCACTATCAACACTCACAGAACTCCAACTCATACAAGAAAAAACAAGCAAAGAATTCCCATTCACAAGAAACTTCATACTAACAAAAAAAGGACAAGAAATAGCAAAACACCTCACAGAAATCGAAAAAATCCTAAACCAATAAACCTCACCAGACACTTGGCAAAGGCAAAACCCTTCTTCACACCTTTTATAAACAGAGTCTACAATTTGGCTACAAAAGGAGAATAACCTAATGCCAATCAAGGCTATACTATTCGATTTCGGCGACACACTGATCAGCACTGACAAATTCGACTACGACCAATGCCTAAAGAAAATACACGAAAGCCTCACAAAAGACAACGTCACAGTGCCATACGAAGAATTCAAGAAAGTCTACTTCAACGTACGCAACAGGCTATATAAAAAAACAGAAGAATCACTCCGCGAAGCAAAATTCAACCTAAGAATAACCGAAACTCTGAAACACTTTGGCTACTCATTCAAACAGAAAGACGCTGTCATCGTTAGAAGTACAGACGCGTTTGGCGACGCTGTCGTGTCAATGATGCAAATGGACCTCAACGTGCCAAAACTCCTCCAACAACTAAAAACACAAAACAAATACAAACTCGGAATCGTATCAAACTTCGCCCACCCAACTACTCCATTAAAGAAAACCCTAGAAAAATTCGACATAACCAAATATTTCGACGCCTTAACCATTTCTGGCGAAGTTGGATGGCGCAAACCAAGCCCAAAAATCTTCAAAAAAGCCCTACAAGCTTTAGGTGTAAAAGCCTCAGAAACAGTCTTCATAGGCGATTCACCTCACCATGACATAGAAGGCGCCAAAAACAGCGGCATGAAAACAATACTAGTCAAGAAAGAATCAATAAATGAAGATGATAAACTTGGGAACCCAGACAAACGCATAACTACGTTAGAAAAACTGCCAAAAGCATTATCAGAGCTATTTTAAGGCGCCCAACATTTGTCTTATTCTATCAAACTTGTGCTCCAAAACCAATCCTATGAGGTATTCGACCCTACTCAGAGCGTCTCTCTTAGTGTTTGACTTTTTCAATTCTGAGTGGCATAGTTGCAGAGCCGCTTCAAAACCTTCCTCAAAATTAGACATGTCTTTTCACCATTCTACATCTTTATCCGCGATTTCGCGCCAACAGTGGCTACAAATCGGTACCTGCCTGCCTTTATGATAAATGTAGACTTCTATATCCGAATTTTTGCACTCGCCGTTCCAAGGATTTTCGCAATGTTCACTAAATCTTGCCATAGAGTACCCTCTCCACAGAAGATGCTTAAGATTTCAAGACTCATTTAAAGCACTCGGCGAAACAACAATCTAGAAAGTGGGGAGAGAAGAGTGAAAGTAAAACTATTGTCGCTTCAACAATATTGCCTTGCCATACAATTTCTCTTTATAGGAAACACTATGCCCAAAGTTTCTTACTGACTTTGATGAAAACCAAAATGAAACCGCGAAGGCTACGGGAATTCTTCGAAATAACCAAAATAGCCAAGAAGTTCGACCGTGCTTCGAACACGTTCAACATCAACATCGCATATAAGACTGCAACATGCATCACACCAAGAACACTTGTGGTAGCAGAAGCCTTCGGGTTAGGCGTAGACAAAAGCCGAACACAAATCTTGTATGATAGCATTAGGTTGCATATTGGCTCACAAGACATTGTCTACATTACAGGCGAAAGCGGAAGCGGAAAAAGCATACTACTCAAACGACTGCAGAGATTGCTGGCTCCAAACACCTTCAACATTAGGCGTATTCACGTTGACCACAAAATGCCTTTAATCGACACTGTTGGCAAAACAGTTGAAGAAGGCTTAGAACTGCTCAGCCGAGTTGGCTTAAACGACGCCTTCTTGTTCATACGCAAATACAATCAACTAAGCGATGGACAAAAGTATCGTTACCGAATAGCAAAACTCATCGAAGCAGATAAGCAGTATTGGGTTATGGACGAATTTTGTTCAACACTTGACAGAGACACAGCGAAAATCGTCGCCTATAACGTTCAAAAGCTGGCAAGACAGGAAGGAAAGGCGGTTTTGGCAGCGACCACACACACCGACTTATTCGAAGACCTAAAACCCTCGGTTCACATTCACAAACGCTTCGGAAAAGAAGTAAGAATCCGATACTATCCAAACAAAGTCAATAAAGAATGTTCAGTAACAAAGCAAATACGCATACAAGCTGGCACAATAGAAGATTATAGGCAACTAGCCCAGTTCCACTACCGCGAAACCAGGGGAATGCCACCTCCAAGAAAAATATTCACACTAAAACGTCAAAAAGAGTTAGTAGGCGTAATTGTTTATAGTTATCCGCCCATTGTGTGCTTTGGAAGAAGAAAAACCTTCACAGAAACATTGACAGCTCGAGAATTGAATGAAAAATTCTCTATAGTTTCAAGAGTTGTACTGCATCCAAAATATCGAACTATTGGTTTAGGAGCGAAACTTGTCAAAGAAACCTTGCCGCTTGCAGGTACGCCTTATGTCGAAGCAGTTGCAGTAATGGCTCGATACAATCCCTTCTTCGAAAAAGCTGGAATGCAAAAAATAGTAGAATCAACACCGTCAAAGCCTCTCCTAGACGCCCTAGAAAACCTGAGACTATTAGGATTCAATCCAATCATGCTTTCTAGCTACTTGGCAAACATGCGAGTGTTGGAAAAAATGTCAAATACAGACATTGAAAAAGTGAAGATGATTTTGAAGGTATTATGCACTCGTCAACGGGAGCATGGGAGGCGTCTGTTGAAGACTAAAAGTGCTTTTCCAAAGTCAGAGGAAATACAAGAGGCGATAAATCAAATCGGCTTAGAGAAACTCGCGAAAACGCTTAGAATCCTTAGCATCCTAGCCCAAACAAAAGTCTACCTTTTCTGGAAATCTCAATGTCACTTAGAATCCCCAGTCTTCCATCATTGTTATTGATGTTTTGTAGTTGTTGTTCGCCATGGTCCTTATTGTTACATCGTATGTTTCGCCAACTCTGAAAACTGGCAAGCTAAGAGGCTGACTTGGAATGGCATCCGTAGATGGGCCATATACAGTTATATGGTCAGGATTGAGGTACAGCGAGAAGTCCCTGTGAAATCCATAATCTGGGATGAGCAGTGGTGGACCCAACTTTATCGTTAGATTTCCTATGTCAACAGAATATATGTATGCTTTAGAGCTAGGAGCCATATCAAAGTTGAACGACATGTCAGGCAAGCAGTAATTTTGGTCTTCAACTTTTCCTTGACCTAGATTTATTATTGACACGTTAAAGCCATGGATTTCTTCTGACTTAGAGAATCTCGCTTCTATTTCGAATCTGCAGGTTAGTAAGCCGTCTGTGTGGAAAACTACGGGAATTTTTCCTTCGGCAAATGTTGCTGGAGTGATTTCCAGATTTGAGTGGAACCTTCCTGTGGTATGGTATGGATTATGCCATCCCCAAATTGATTCCCACATAAATCCCTCATGCGCATAGTATATGAACAGGGTTCCATTTCTGTCACGTTTAAGGTTGTCATTATACCATTGAGAGGAAATATCGCAAACGAGGTCGCCTATTTCTATTTTTGATATTTGAACGTCTGTTAGTCCATTATTCTTTATGTTGAGCAGAACCCAGCAATTATACAAGTCCATTCCACTAGGTTCTAACAACTTTATTGAATCAAAAAGACCGTTATGTAAGCCAGCAACAATTCCCAGTGGGACGATAATGAGGGAAAAAAAGCCAAATATCAGAACTTTGTTTCCCATTTTTCTTATTCTCATCAAAAAAGAGTCAACACCTACCCAAACGCCTATGAAAATAGGTATGAAAAAGAGAAACAAGAGGGGATTCCCAGTGATTATTGCCAATGAGCCAGTAGAGCTTCCAGACACTAAGGTCTCGACAATTAACATAAGTGCGTAGAAAACTGAGAGAGAAAACAAAAAGGAAATTATCTGATATCGCAAAAACATACGAGGAATGTTAACAAAACTGCGTAATTGTAGTGATGTAGACAATCGTGTAAAGAGAGTTGGCACGCTTTTTTTAGGTCTTGGACACCAATTTAACAGTCTTTTTCGGATACCCATCCTTTCACTCGCCCACAATCTTTGAGAATAGGATTAGAGACAAATTGAGTTCCCTTGTAAGCCTCTAAAGGCTGACAAAATAATAAACCTTTCGGAAAATCACGCCTTGCTATTGTTTAGCACGCTAAATGCAAAGCAGCTATAACTTTCCTCCTAGACGTCAGATTGTTGAACGTGTTACAGGCATCTCTCGTCGACTGAATCACCAGCTCGATTCCCATGCTTTTCAAATGTTCTTTGGCGTCTGTTGAAACTTTCACAAGTTCGAAATAGCCAGTGCCGATGACTAGTATTTCAGGTCTTTCTTGAATCACTTCTTTCAAGTCTTCAATGTCTATGTGATGCCCTATCTTTCTCCACCAGTTGTCTTTGACTCGATTTGGAAAGATTATGACATCAGTTGTGTAGCGTTTTCCATTGACTACTATCTGCCCGTAACTGTAAGAGTCAATCATTTCTGACCTTATACCCTTGTGTTAACAAGCCATAAAAAACGTTATTTATGTAAATCAAAAGTAATAGGCTAATCACAAGGAAAGGATGTGAATTATAATGGGTTTAGATTGGCTATTGAGAGATAACGAAATCAAGAACCACAGTCTTCATGGCAGTCAACATTGGGGCAAAGAGGCTCCACGCACAATATACGAGAAAAGACCATTAAAAGACCCAGAAGGCAAAACAATAGAAGACCTCTACGTTTCATGGATAATACTAGACAATCCCAAACAATATAATTCCTACACAACTGAAATGGTAAAAGGAGTAATAGCAGGATTCGAAAACGCCTCACTAGACAGAAGCATCGTAGCAGCAGTATTCACAGGAGTAGGCTCAAATGCCTTTTGCACAGGCGGAAACACAAAAGAATATGCCGAATACTACAGCAAGAGACCAAACGAATATGGAGAATACATGGAATTATTCAACCACATGGTAGACTCCATCCTCGCATGCAAAAAACCCGTAATCAACAGGGTAAATGGGATGCGAGTTGCAGGCGGACAAGAAATAGGTATGTCATGTGACCTAACAGTTGCCTCTGACTTGGCAGTTTTCGGGCAAGCAGGTCCAAGACATGGCTCTTCTCCAGACGGAGGCGCCACAGACTTTTTGCCATGGTACTTAGGCATCGAAGACGCAATGTGGAACTGCATCTCATGCGAAATGTGGAGTGCCTACAAAATGAAAAGATTGGGACTAATAAGTAAAGTTGCTCCGGTAATTAGGGATGGGGGCAAGTGGATTCGCAATCCGACAGTTATTACAGATAAGTACGTGGAAAATGGCGAATTAGTTTATGGCGAATTCAAAACAGGAGAAGAATACAACAAGGCATCTACATATGTTAGGGAGGCAAGAGACCAGAACAAAATAGACTTTGAACTATTAGATAAAGAAGTGGATAAAATAGTTTGGACATTTGCGAACCTGTTTCCAGGATGTCTAATAAAGGCTATAGATAGCATAAGGGCTAAGAAGAAATTCTTCTGGGACACTACAAAGAATTATAATAGGCATTGGCTAGTCGCAAACATGAACTACGAAGCGTTTCTGGGCTTCCACGCGTTCAACACGAGAAAGATCACGGAAAAAGACACAATAGACTTTATCAAGTTCCGTCAACTCATTGCAAGAGGAGAATTTGCAGACGACGAAACATACGCAAAAGTATTGCCTAAACCAAAACAACCAGTGCCTAGCAAGAAATAGAAGGCAAGAAAAATATGGCAAAAATTCCAGAAAAAATACAAACCTGGCAAATGATTCAGCCATGGAGTAAAGATCCACAAACTAGCAAAGTCATAGAGGGCAAACTTGAAAGAAAGGAGATTCCTGTTCCACAACTTCAGCCTAGAGAAGCGCTAGTGAAAATTGCAGGCTGCGGTGTATGCCATACAGATTTGGGCTACTTCTACGATGGCGTTCGTACGGTTACCACGCCTCCTCTTACTTTGGGGCATGAAATAAGTGGTACCGTAGTTGCTGGCGATAGCAAGCTTGTTGGCAAAGAAGTTATCGTGCCTGCTGTTATGCCTTGCAACAAATGTCCCATCTGTGAGGCAGGGAGGAATAATATGTGTCTCTCCCAGAAGATGCCTGGCAACAGTTTAGGCATTTATGGCGGCTTCTCAGACTATATCCCTGTTCCTGTAGAAGATTTATGTATTGTGAAGAATCGTGGTGATTTTCAGTTAGCCGAATTGGCGGTTATTGCAGATGCTGTGACAACTCCTTATCAGGCTTGTGTGAGGGCGGGGGTGAAGAAAGGCGACAACGTGATAGTTGTAGGCGTAACAGGAGGCGTAGGCGTCTATGTGGCTCAAATGGCTAAAGCTTTCGGCGCCAAAACTGTGGTAGGGATTGCACGTGACCCAGAGAAGTTGGAAAGGGCGCTAAAGTATGGTGCTGACTTTGTCATTAACTCAACTGGCAAGGATGAAAATGCTGTTAGAAATGAGTTTAGAGAATTGTGTAAGGCTAAGGGACTTCCAAGCAATTATGGCTGGATAGTCTTTGAAGTAACAGGAACTCCACAGGGGCAGGCAATAGCGCTTAATCTTCTGTCCTTCATCGGCAAACTAATCGTAATAGGCTTTGGCTTACAGAAGAATGAGTATAGTATTTCTAGGCTTATGGCTTTTGACGCTGACATCATAGGCACATGGGGCTGCTTGCCAAAGTATTATCCAAAAGTCTTAGAATTAGTCTTGAATAAGGCTATTCAGATTAAGCCTTTCACAGAAACGAGACCAATGAGCAAGATTAGAGAAGTGTTTGATGAGGCGCATACTAAGAAACTGATGAAAAGAATAGTACTAACACCAGACTTCTGAATGCACTGACTTGCTGTCTCTACTCTACAGCAGAAAAAAATTATTTTGGTTCTTCTTCTCCTTCTTCTTCACCTATTAGGATATCGTCTAAAGTGTCGATAGGTTTATATGTTGTATGCTGTATGATATATGATACATGGTGAGTGCCAATGAGTGCTAAAAGAAAGACTAGGACAACCCTTGTTTTGGAAGATATCGTACTGAAAAAGCTCAAGCAGAAGTCAGAAGGAAACATTTCAGAACTAGCCAATAAGATACTGAAAAAGGCTCTATTTGGCAAGGGTGAAAGCATGTTCGGCGAACTGAAAGGAGTAATATCTACAAAAGACATCAGAAAGGAAGAGACTCATGAAGACCTATATCGTTGATACCTATGCTTGGGGCTCATATTTTGAAGGAAAAACAGAATTCAAAACCCTTATTGAAGAAAATGAGCTTTACACTCCTTCAATTGTCTTAGCAGAAATAAGCAGAATATTGGCCAGAAAGAAAGTGCCCAAAGAGAAAAGCGAGAAGATCCTAGGATTCATAAAGAAACGCAGCCTAATACTAGACCTTGATGAAACCAATGCTGTTGAAGCAGGAAAGATAGCGGAGAAGGAAAGCTTCTACCTCATTGACGGCATCATATATTCATATGTAAGCGAAAATATGCGACTTTTAACAGGTGATAGGCACTTCAGAAACAAACCTTATGTCGATTTTATCGAATACAAAGAATAGAATTCGGTCTCAGAAATCGTTACTTGTTTTTCCATTGTGGTTTTCTTTTTTCCAGAAACGCTTTCAACCCTTCTACCGCATCTTCTGTCTTAATTAATTCATTGAGATAAATGTCGGTGACGCTATCTAACGCTTCCTTAAACTCTCTATCAAGTCCTTGATAAACTGCTTTTCTAACAATTTTTAGCACAATGGGACTTTTTTCTTTAAGTTTCTTAATTAATTCGTCTGTTGCTTCAGTCAGCTTCTTCTGTGGAACTACTTTGTTTACTAAGCCGATTTCTTTTGCCTCTTGAGCACTTATTATGTCGCCTGTGAAGATTAGTTCAAATGCTTTCTTTCTTCCAATTAGTTTAGGCATTAGTACAGACGCTACAGTTGGTATGGCGCCGACACTAATTTCTTGTTGCCCAAACAATGCCTTATCAGACGCTATTACAATGTCAGAGGCTAATACTACCTCGCAGCCTCCACCATACGCCATACCATTCACAACAGCAACAATAGGCTTATTGACATCAGTCATCACATGAAACATTCGATGAAATCCTTCCAACGTCGCATCAATTTTATCTGGTAAATGATCCTTAATGTCAACGCCTACCGAGAATGCACGGTCGCCAGATCCAGTGATTACTATTGCACTTATGTTTTTATCAGACTGTGCAGTCTTCAAGGCAGAAGTAATTTCGCTTATTGTTTCAGTGTTCAAGACATTCAGTGGCGGTCGATTGATTGTGATCTTTGCGACTCCATCCGCTAACTCGTAGATAATGTTCTTGAAATCTGGGCTCAAGCACAAACCTCTGTGGAACCCATTTACTTGCGGAACCTATTGGACTCGACATCTTTGATAAACGTAATTAAGGCGCGAAAATATGTTTCCTGGTCATCATACATACAAAGATGACTTCCATTCTCACAGATGACAACACGAGAGTTAGGTATGAGTCTACCCATCTTTTGAATGTCTTCCACACGCATCGTGTCATAGCGGCCAACTATAAGAAGCGTGGGAACCTTGATATTCTCGATGTCGTTCCACCTATTCCAATCTTTAAAATTTCCTGTCACAACAAATTCGTTCGGGCCCTGCATAGTATTATACACTTGAGTACTCAAGGTCCTAAATGTGCGTTGAACTGGTTCAGGCCAAGGACTAATACGGCAAAGATGCTTCATGTAAAGTTGATTAAACAAAACTTCTTGATACTCAGGTGCATTATAGTCTTCTTTGGCTTCATATTTTTCCAAGATTTTCCTAGTTTCTAATGGAAATTTCTGGCGAAGTTCGTTGATATGTTTCACATACGAAGCGATACTGACTGTCATGTTCGATATAATCAGAGCCTTGAGGTGCCGCTGATATTTCAAAGCATACTCAATGCTCAGCATTCCGCCCCACGATTGTCCATACAGATAGAAGTTGTCCAGTCCAAGTGCTGCTCTTACTTGTTCTACTTCCTCACGAAAACGATCAACAGTCCACAAACTCGTGTCTTTCGGCTGATCAGAATAGGCTGATCCAAGTTGGTCATAGTAATAAAATTCAATTCCTTGTTGTGGCAAAAAATCTTCGAAACATTCGAAATATTCGTGTGTGCAGCCAGGTCCTCCATGTAGAGTAAGCATCTTTAAGGGACTACTGCCAATTTTTTTTGTCCATACCTTATACTTCCCGTCCTCAATTGGAATCAGTTTGACTCCGCCAGTCTTTATTTTGTTTTGCAAGTTTTTCATAGTATCACCTGCTATGGTTATTAATGTTGAACGATTCCAAGTATAATTGTTACAGACTGCTAATATGTTTTTGCACTGTGTAACCTAATATAAGTTGCGGAAATCTTATATAATCTCTTCAGTTTTTATATAAGTATTTAAGGAAGTATCATGCTTGATTGAAGAAATATTCCAAACATTCAGAAACTCAATAGACAATAGGCATGAATACGCCAAAAAGTGGAAAGAAAAGACAAAAGGCAAAGTAGTCGGCTACTTCTGCACATATGTTCCCGAAGAAATTCTTTACGCAGCTAGAATATTACCCGTGAGGATTCTTGGCAGTCATGAGCCGCCAACGGTGACAGAGCCATACATTTTCGCCATGTTCTGCCACCTATGCAGAGACTCATTAGCTCAAGGATTGAAAGGCAAATTTGACTACTTAGACGGCATAGTAGAAGGGCAATCATGCCTACATTTACGACAAGCTTTCAACGCTTGGCGACTACACATACCAATAGAGTTCACGCATTATATTCATGTGCCACATGGGATTCAAATACCCCACGCTATACCATACCTAACACAGGAACTGGCAAAATTCAAACAAACATTAGAAAAGTGGACTCGCAAAAAAATCACTGACACAGACCTTGACAGAGGAATAGCAATAGTCAACAAGAACAGAGAATTAATGCGCAAAATCTACGAATACAGAAAACTTGACAACCCGAAAATAACTGGACTTGAAACCATGGAAATGGTACTCTCAAGCCAAATGATGGACAAAGAAGAACACAACAAACTACTCGAACAACTGCTAACCGAATTGCCAAACAGAAAAATAAACCGCAACACAGGCATTAGGCTAATGATAATTGGCAGCGAAGACGATGACAGAACTTTTATGAAAAATGTAGAAAACTTGGGAGCCACATTCGTCATAGACGAACACTGCACAGGCAGCAGATACCTATGGAACAATGTGCAACCACAACAGGACAGACTGAAGACTATTGCAACACGCTACGTGCAGAGAGTGCCATGCCCAAGCAAAGACTGGCCAGAATTCACAAGAATTCAGCATGCGGTTAATTTGGCGAAAGAGTATAAGGCGCAAGGAGCCCTCGTGATACAGAACAAATTCTGTGACCCACATGGAATCGAAATTCCGCCTTTAAGAGATGCCTTAAAATCTGTTGGCGTGTCCACTTATCCATTAGAGTTTGATGTTACGGTTCCTTGGGGGCAGTTCAGAACAAGAGTTGAAGCGTTTTTAGAGACACTGACTGGACTGGAGGAACTATTCTAATTAAAAAAGGAGTAAAAAAGATGTCAAAACAAATTAAAGAATATCCAACCGAACCATTAAAATGCTGGGACGAAGCCAAAACTCTCAGAAAAGACTACTACGAAAACTACCTAAACGCTCACAGCAAAGGGGGAATACGTTGGGCAGGCGGAGCATGGACATTCAGCGCCATACCAGCTGGATTAGGCAACGATGTCTACTTTATAACAGGTGAACCATACGGCGCAACAATAGCATTCCACAAAGACTTTGCAGCAAAATGCCACGACGCCACAGAGGCAGCAGGCTTTCCACGAACCCTATGCGCCTACATGAGAAACTATTGGGGCGCAATACTACTGGACAAGTTTATATTAGCTGATGGCAGCGTTGTTGACGGCTATCCTGCACCAGACTTCATTTGGCAAGACCACATCTGCTGTAGCCATGGGAAATGGTATCAAGTAGTGAAGTGGCTGGAAAGAAAGAAGGGGAAAGAAGTGCCCATGTACTGCGTAGACGTTTCAGTGGGTTACTCTCTCGACCCTTTAGAAGAATACAAGAAGAACTACCTTATTCAACAATTAAACGATGGCATAAACTGGCTGGAGAAAGTCACTGGAAGAAAATATGACGACAAACTATTATGCGAAGCTGTGTGGAACGAAATAAGGTCCACATCTTTGTGGGCTGAAGTCTGCGCGTTGAATCAAGCAGTTCCAGCGCCTCTAGATGAGAAAACCATGTACTCGCTGTATGTGATGGGTACTTTAATGAAGCATAAGTCTGAATGTGTCGCCTTCTATGAAAGGCTGAAAGAAGAAACTGAAGACAGGGTCAAGAGAGGGATAGCTGCTGTACCGTATGAACGTTTCAGGGTCATAACAGACACGCAGCCTCCTTGGGGTTTCCTAAAGATCTTTAGAGAAATGGAAAAATACGGCGTTGTATCATTAGGTTCACTCTACACATTCGGTCTAATAGGCATGTGGGAATACAAACCAGACGGCACATGGATTCCAAAGCCTCTGCCACCAAAGAAGCCCAAGACAAGAGAAGAAGCCTTAAGAGCCATAGTAGAATGGACATTAAACAAGCCAGAGTGGGCACACTTCTACAAGCCAGAACTAAAAACGAGAATGATGAAAAGCATAGTAGACCAATGGAAAGCCAACGCCGTTTTGCTGCACTATAACAGAGGCTGCGAAGGACTAAGCGTTCACATAGCAGAAAACCGTTTAGGACTGCTTGAGGCAGGAGTCCAAGTCTTTCCATTTGAGGGAAACATGGGCGACGAAAGAGAATTCGATCTTGCAGGAACATTAGGGCGACTAACAGCATTTTTCGAAAGCATGGAACTGAAGAAAATAGTGGAGTGATCAAGGGAGGAAAAACTATATGATAACAGCAGGCGTGGATGTTGGAGCAAAATTTGTTAAAGTAGTTTTCTTTGATGGCGAAAAAGTAATTGGAAGAGCTAAAGCTCTTGTCGGCTTCGATGTTGGGAAATCTGCAAGCGATTTGTTTGAAAGTGCACTTAAGGACGCTGGTCTCAAAAGAAGTGACATTAAGAAAGTTGTTGCCACAGGCTTGGGCAGAGAATCGGTTCATGATAAGCCACCAGTGAACGCTGAAGAAGTTGTTTCTGAGGTTGTGGCAGATGCAGCAGGCGCCTTCCATCTTGTTCCAACCGCAAGAACTGTCATAGATGTAGGGGCAGAAGAAGGAAGAGGAGTTAAAGTTAGCGAAGGCGGAAAAGTCAAGGATTTTGTGATAAATGAGAGATGCGCAGCTGGTGCTGGAACATTTGTCGAGGCGATGGCTAGAGCATTAGAAATTAGGGTTGAAGATATGGGTCCGCTGTCATTGAAGTCAACGCAGACTATTCCGATGAACGCCCAATGCTGTGTTTTCGCCGAGTCAGAAGTCGTAACTCTCATTCATTCCAAAGTGTCAAAAGAAGACATATCAAAGGCTATTCACGACGCAATCGCAAGCAGAATTGGCTCAATGGTTCTGAGAGTCGGGGTTGAAAAAGACGTTGTCCTAATCGGCGGAGTAGCATTGAACCCAGGTTTTATGCCACCATTAAAGAAAGAACTTAACACTGACATAATTGTTCCCGAACACCCAGAATATGTTAGCGCCTTGGGCGCAGCAGTAATCGCTGCTAAAAGTGGAGTGTGACGAATATGGCTGAAGTGAAAACTCAAGAATATTGGAGATGGCCAGAGTATCGCTACACAGTTCCTAGCAAAGACTGGCGCAACGTAAAGAGCATAACGGTTGGCGTGGACATTGGTTCTGTCGGTAGCAAGGCCACTGTGATGCTCGACGGAGAACTTTACGCTTATTCTGTCATGAGAACTGGAGGCGTAAGCGAAGCC
>Ga0315312_1002363_pt1 | contig 13190 bp, 10 predicted proteins | sample TDP7_MG_FD_203629 | JGI IMG/M metagenome (GOLD analysis project Ga0315312, IMG submission 203629) | Freshwater sediment microbial communities from Lake Towuti, South Sulawesi, Indonesia - TDP7 | ecosystem: Environmental > Aquatic > Freshwater > Lake > Sediment | place: Indonesia: South Sulawesi... | reverse complement strand
CGCAGCCCCCGCGAAATCAAATCTTTCAGCTATCGAGCTGCTTCGCTTCTCCTTGAGCTTCAGTGAAGCAAGGCTCACAACAAGAATTCCAATGGGGACGTTGACGTAGAAGATCGACCTCCAACCGAAATTTTGGACAAGTACGCCTCCGATGACTGGGCCGGCCATGAGCCCAGCGTAAACGGCCGTTGCGTTGATGCCCAGTGCCTTGCCTCGCTCCCAGCTCTGGAACGATTCGGTCACGATGGCCGGGCTGTTTGAGGCGATGAACGCTGCGCCGACACCCTGCACCGCTCGGAAGATCACGAGTTGGGTGCCTGTTGCGGATGCACCGCACAGGACCGATCCTGCCGTGAAGATGATGAAGCCGAGTATGTAGCCCCGCTTCCTACCCTTGAGGTCAGCGAGCCTTCCGACGTTGATGAGAAGCACCGTCAACACAAGCAGATAGGCTAGAGGTATCCAGACGACCATTTCGAGCCCTATCATCATCGAAGATGCGATTGATGGGATCGCAATGGTCACTATGCTCCCATCGAGCGGCGCCATGAAAGCGCCTATAGTCGTGATGAGTAGCACCGTCCACTTGTAGCCCGATCTGGTTTCGGGCTCAACGACTGTGAAGATGTATGCCTCCCTTGCCTGTTCTGTTATGTCTTGTAGCGGGTCTGTTGGTCTGGACACTTTCCAAGAGTTAAATCGTCTGATAAGCCCTGTTCCTTCGCGTTGGAAGATTCACTATGGATATCGAGAGAATACGCTCGGAATTCCCTATCACGAGGAAATATGCTTACTTCGATCATGCAGCGGTCGGTCCACTTCCGAACAAGGTGGCTGAGGCAGTCAAGATCGTGGTCGATGAGAAGTGTGAGGGTGACCTCCACTGGGCTTCCTGGGAAGAAACCGCTGAAACAACGAGAAAGTCGATAGCAGCTTTGATCGGAGCGAGCGCGGACGAGGTTGCTCTGGTTCACAGTACATCTGAGGGCATAGCCATTGTCGCCAATGGGCTATCGTATGACAAGAACTCGAACATTGTAACCTGTGACATGGAGTTTACGTCGAACCTCTTCCCTTGGCAGGCACTAGCGAGACGGCAAAGCCTTGAGCTAAGGGTTGTCCGCAACCACGACGGGATACTGCGCATGCAGGATTTTGTTGAGGCGATCGACGAAAGGACGCGGCTCGTCGCGATCTCGTATGTCCAATACGCCAATGGTTTCAGGATTGACTTGGAGGGACTCGTCAAGGTTGCCCACGACAATGGTGCGTACGTTGCTACCGACGCGGTCCAAGCGGTAGGAGAGATGCCCGTTGACGTGTCCGAGCTAGGGGTTGACTTTCTTGCCACAAGCGGTTACAAGTGGTTGCTCTCGCCGATCTCGACAGGTTTCCTGTACGTGAGACGAGACCTCTTGGACTGTCTTTGGCCTACGATTGTGGGCTACCGATCTGACGAGCGGGCCATGGACTTCAGCTTCAGAGAGTTTCAACCGGCCCCAACCGCTCGAAGGTACGAAGATGGACAACTCAACTTTCCCGGTTTTGCGGGAATGAAGGAGGCCATTGATCTGGTGAGTGGCGTCGGCCCCCCAGTTAATATGGAGCAGGATTGTGTCACTAGTCGACAGATTGGTTGACGGTCTCAAGCAAAACCAGAGCACCCAATTGAGGAGTTCCGTGGATGAGAGGTCCAGATCCGGAATCGTGAACTTGGCATGCAGGGACCCAGAGTCGGTAGCGCAACGGTTACTGAAGCATGGGATTGTAGTCTCTGTCAGGGGCGGGGGACTGAGAATCTCCCCGCACTTCTACAACTCGGAGAGTGAAATCGACAAACTACTGGCGGAGCTCAACGCCCTCTAGATAGGAAGCGATTCCGGATCAGCCGCTTTCAAGCTGCAGGTCGGGAAGAATTCTTTCGTAGTAGTCGAGCGACCCCGGATCGATCAGAGCATCCCTATTTGTGACCGGTCTGCCGTGTATAATGTTGGTCACAGCGATCTCTACCTTCTTCATGTTGAAAGTGTAGGGAATATCAGGCGTTTCGAGGATCAGAGCGGGCACGTGCCTCGGGGAAGCGTTTTCACGCAATGCTTTTCTGATCTTGTCTTTCAAATCCTCTGTCAGGCGACAGTTCGGAGCGAGCTTGACGAAGAGGATAATGCGCTGATCTCCTTTCCAACTCTGCCCGACGGCTAGGCTATCAGCAATTTCTGGCAGCTTTTCGACCACATTGTATATTTCGGCTGTACCCACGCGTACTCCCGACGCCTTTATGACAGAGTCGGAACGCCCGTAGAAAGTTATGCCACGCGTGTCGCTGTGAATCACGATATAGTCGCCGTGCCTCCATACGTTCTTTCCTGCGGATCGATAGAAATCAAAATAGGCCTCTCTGTACTTCTGACCGTCCGGATCGTTCCAGAAGTACATCGGCATAGACGGCGAGGGAGCTTCGCAAATGAGTTCTGCCTGTTGATCAACTACAGGATCGCCCTTATCATCGTAAGCCTTTACCTTCATCCCGAGAGCAGGCGCCTGCAGCTCACCAGCATACACGGGGAGCGTAGGACTTCCAGCAGCAAAACAACCGTTGATATCCGTCCCGCCTGAGATGGAATTGTAGTGGAGATCATCTTTGATCTCACGGTAAACCCACTCGAATCCTTCAGCCGAGAGAGGTGAACCGGTCTGCGATATTTCCCGTAGCGATGACAGGTCGTAAAGCTTTCCGGGTCTGGCTCCTACACTTCTGAGATAGTTGATATAACTCGCGCTGGAGCCAAAAATGGTGATTTTGTCATCCTGAACTAGTCTCCACATGGCACCCCAGTCCGGATGGTTGGGATTTCCATCATACAGGACTATTGTAGCTCCCACGGCCAAGGAGCACATAAGCCAATGCCACATCATCCAGCTGGCAGATGTTATGTAAGTGATCCTATCCTGTCGCTTCAAATCTGTGTGCAACATCAGGTCCTTTAGTTGGTTCATGAGGACGCCCCCCGCTCCTTGTACCATGCATTTTGGCTTACCCGTCGTTCCCGAAGAGAACATGATGTATAAGGGATGGTCGAAAGGCAATTGTTCGAATCCGATCTGTCCTTCCTTTTCCGTTGCCAGAAACTCATCATAACGTACAGAGTTGGCGATATTGCTGATGTCGGGTTTCTCTGACGCGTACGTGGCCACAATCACTTTCTCCAAGGACCCTATTCCTTTCGCAACTCTCTCGGCGTTGAGCAACGTGTCAAAGGTCTTTCCTTTGTAGAAGTATCCATCTGCCGCAAACAGAACTTTCGGCTCGATTTGGAGGAGGCGATCGAGCACCGCTGCCGGGCCTAGCTCAGTTCCACAAGAAGCCCACATGGCACCGATGCTCGTGGAGGCAAGCATAGCTATGGCTGTCTCTGGCAGGTTGGGCATGTAGGCGCCGACGCGGTCTCCAGGAGCAACTCCCATCTCGCGGAGTGATCTCGCCAGACGCGCCACTCGGTTGTATAGGTCTGCGTAGGTAATCTCGGCTGACTTCTGGGTTTCCCCCCTAAACACGAAAGCCACATGGTTATCCCTATACCTCAAGAGGTTCTCGGCAAAATTCAGTCTAGCGCCTATGAACCACTTTGCGCCTGGAAACTTGCTTAGGTTGTCGACAACCTTGTCATATCCGCGGGAAGCTATTACGCCTCCAAATTCCCACATTGCCGACCAAAAATCGGGAAGATTCTCAACCGACCAATCATACAGCTGGAAATATGTTCTAATCCCGAGAGCGTACTTCTTATTGGCGAGGTCGATGAATCGCGTCAGGTTGGCCTTTTCTATTCGATCCGTAGAGGGTTCCCAGAGCAACTTTCCCATTTAGTTTGATTCCCTTCGGATTGTCTTGTTGAGGCCCTAATTAATCCTGTTGAAACATTTCGTCCGCGCATACGCGGCTACATAGTCATGTCCCGAGGAGTTGGGCATTAAGAGAGCAGGGAAAGAAAGAGGGGAGAGTGGCCAAGACTAGAGGCCCAACTGCAAGAAGAACATGGCATGTAGTACTCCGTGATCTCTCTGAACTCCACGCCAGCAATCCGAGTGACGGTAATGCCCAGAACGGCTAGATCACGTCTGTAGCCATGTCAGCCCGCTAATGACCTCAATCTGGAGCTAGTCAGCCGCATTGAAGCGGACATTCAGCAACTAGGCTCCCGCGGCGTGGGAGGCGTCGTTCATCTGGGAGCAGGACGGAAAATTCGAACCGCGCCCCGAGGCTAACTGACTTTTATACGGCTCGAAAGCTGCATCTAGCCGGATGATGCACGGTGTCGTCTCGAGAACCAGCGGTGAGTGAGAAAGTTGCAGCTCTCCGCACGCTGCGCGAGAAAGCGAAGCTAGGCGGCGGGCAGGAACGCATCGAAGAACAGCACAGAAAGGGAAAGCTAACAGCCAGAGAGAGAATCGACCTTCTCCTTGACCCAGGGAGCTTCGTTGAGCTCGACAGGTTCGCGATGCATCGCTTCCATGATTTCGGCATGGATCAGAAACGCTTCCTTGGCGACGGCGTCGTGACCGGATACGGGACAGTTGACGGGCGAAGAGTCTACGTGTTCTCCCATGACTTCACCGTATTTGGCGGTTCTCTGGGAGAGATGTTTGCCCGCAAGATATGCAAAGTAATGGACCTCGCGATGAAGGCCGGGGCGCCGATAGTTGGCCTTAACGATTCGGGAGGGGCGAGAATTCAGGAGGGGGTGGTCAGCCTCGGCGCTTACGCCGAGATATTCTTCAGGAACGTCTTGGCCTCTGGCGTAGTTCCTCAGATATCGGCGGTAATGGGGCCCTGCGCAGGAGGAGCAGTGTATTCCCCCGCCCTCACAGACTTCGTTCTGATGGTGGACAAGACGAGTCATATGTTCATTACAGGCCCCGACGTGGTGAGATCTGTGCTCGATCAGGAAGTAACGTTTGAGGATCTTGGCGGAGCATCCATTCACAGCAGATCGAGCGGTGTTGCGCATTTTCTCTGTCCTAGCGACGAGGAGTGCTTGAAGACCATCAAGCAGTTGCTGAGCTACATTCCATCGAACAACATGGATGATCCGCCCATGGTCGATACAGGCGATGATCCCAATCGAGCCGAAGAAGCGTTGAGCAAGGTCGTCCCCGACGATCCCGACAAATCATATGACATGAAGGAAGTTGTGACGGCGGTTCTCGACAGGGACAGTTTTCTGGAGGTCCATGCGCTGTGGGCGCCAAACATCATCGTCGGCTTCGGCAGGCTTAACGGACGATCAGTAGGTGTTGTAGCAAACCAGCCAAGTTTCTTCGCCGGAGCGCTTGACATAAGCTCATCAGTCAAGGGGGCGCGTTTCATACGGTTTTGTGATGCATTCAACATCCCCATAGTGACCTTCGTGGATGTCCCAGGTTTTCTTCCGGGACTCGAACAGGAGCAAGGGGGAATCATCAGACAGGGAGCCAAGCTGTTGTATGCGTACTGTGAGGCGACGGTGCCGAAGCTTACTGTTATCGTGCGAAAGGCTTACGGTGGGGCATACGATGTCCTCGGAAGTAAACATATTCGGGCTGACTTCAATCTCGCATGGCCGACAGCTGAGATCGCTGTAATGGGACCTGAGGGCGCGATAAACATAGTCTTTCGAAAAGAGTTGGCGGAGGCGCCTGACAAGCAGGCGAAACGCCGTGAACTGGTAGCGGCTTACAGAGAGAAGTTCGCGAACCCTTATGTCGCCGCCGAACATGGTTACATTGACGACGTGATCGAGCCCCCGGAGACGCGATCGCGACTCGTTAGCGCGCTTGAGGCGATATCAACCAAACGCGAGAACCGACCAGCAAAGAAACATGATAACCTGCCGTTGTAGCATGGGTCTTGCGCGCATTGACCTCCCAACTCTTCAATAAGATTCTGATTGCAAATCGGGGCGAGGTAGCTCTTAGAATAATCCGGGCCTGTAAGAGACTTGGCATCAAGACCGCAGCAGTGTACTCGGATGCAGATGTCGACTCAATGCACGTGAGGGTTGCCGACGAGGCGCACCGAATTGGACCCGCGCCATCGCACGAGAGCTACTTGGATCAGGATCGTATCTTCTCTGTCGCGTCCAAATGCAAGGCTGAGGCCATACATCCAGGCTATGGTTTCCTCGCAGAGAATCCTAGTTTCATCCGCGCGTGCGAGGAGAAAGGGCTCACCTTCATCGGTCCGTCAAGTATCAACGCGGAACGCCTCGGCAGCAAGCTCGAGGCAAGAAGGACGATGGCCGATGCCGGAATACCTGTCATTCCTGCGTCTGATGAGGCCGCTCAGTCAGAGGAGGATGTAGCGGCCGCTGGCAAGGACCTCGGTTTTCCGGTTCTTGTCAAAGCTGTCTACGGAGGGGGTGGAAGGGGACTCCGCGTCGCCCGTAACGTCAAGGAGGCCCGCAGATTCTACAAGATCACGGAGACCGAAGCACGATCAGCCTTCGCAAAGCCTGAGGTCTACGTCGAGAAATACATCGAGAGACCGAGGCACGTCGAGATTCAGGTTCTGGCGGACAAGCATGGTGCCATTGTCCATCTGGGAGAACGCGAGTGTTCAATACAACGACGGCACCAGAAACTGATGGAAGAAGCTCCATCGCCAGCGGTGGACGGCGAAATCCGAAAACGACTTGTAACTTCCGCGATTCGAGGGCTGCGAGCAGCATCGTACGAGAACGCGGGAACGGTGGAGTTCCTTCTAGATTCCAGACGAAGGCATTACTTTCTCGAGGTGAACAAGCGACTTCAGGTCGAGCACCTCGTCACTGAGATGACGACAGGAGTTGACATAGCAGAACAACAGATTCGGATCGCGGCAGGAGAGCGTCTAGCCCTCCGTCAAAAAGATGTACACGTGAACGGCTGGGCCATCAATTGTAGAATAAACGCAGAGGATCCCGCCATGGGGTTTTCGCCCTCTCCGGGAAGAGTCATCTCGTACACGCCCCCTGGCGGCCCGGGGATTAGAGTCGATAGCGCCCTTTACTCAGGGTACACGGTTCCTGAGTACTACGATTCTCTCATCGCCAAAGTGGCGGCCTGGGGAGCAAATCGCCTTCAGGCGATCTCGAGGCTGAGCGCAGCGCTCGACGAGATTGTGATCGACGGAATCTCCACAACTGTTCCAGTCCACAGGGCAATTCTCAGCAACAGCGCGTTTCGCCGCGGCGAACTGGACACACACTTCATCGAGCAGCATCTGAGGTTGAGACTTGGCCCTACGGTATCAGGAGACGAAGCAGCTGCTCTATCAGCCGCTGTTGCCAGCTCGCTGGGCATCGTCCAAATGGCAGCGCCTGCCGGCCCGTATAGGGCGACTCCACAGCAGGCCAAGTGGGTCATCAACGCTAGACATGACGCTGTAGAACGAAGACCGGCGGGGGCTTCTCGGCATTTTGAGACGATATGAGATCACAATCGACGGCAAAGTCCATTCAATCTCGCTGGACTCTTCAGTCGCAGAGGGCTCAAAGATTCATGCGAGAATTGACGGGAGAGACATGATTGCCGTGTTCTCACGCCCGTCGAAAACCGACCCTAGTGGGATACTGCGCGTTGGGAACCTCACCTTTCACATTAACCTTAGTGCAATGAGAGATCCCGCCTCACCTACGATTCAGGTAAACGGACGGCCCTTCGTTGTGAAACTGCGTGAACTGCCGATCCAACTTTCGCAGAAGGGACAGGTTCTCAACTCCGTAAAGCCCGTGACCATCTCACGTGGGGTGATTGTTGCTCCGATGCCTGGAAGAGTCATGTCTGTCCGAGTTCGGAAAGGTGACACTGTGAAAGCGGGGCAGTCCCTCCTAATGCTTGAGGCGATGAAGATGGAGAATGAAATTGCCGCTCCGAACGTCGGCACTGTCAGAGAGGTCTGGGTAACGGAAGGAACGACCGTAAAGAAAGATCAGCGGCTCCTAGAGATATCCTAGCTTGATGGCAGGATCGGCCCGGAGTTGACACACAAGAGGACCGTGCGTTCTCCATCGCTCTTCCAAGCCCGCTCATCGGCGATCGCCGGCTAATCCTGCAGATTGATTTGTGGTTTGGCAGTAGAGCCTGCTGGAAACGGGTTCCGGAGGATCTACACTGCGAATCCGTTCTTTCAGGTGATTCTTGATCGAAGCTTTTTCAACGCGTCTCAAGGTTCACGTGGACTCGCCTCGAGTGTGCGGCGGATGACTCAAGCTCCACATCATCATAGGCCGGGCCAACGAGGCCTTGTCAATTGAATGTGAGAAGATTTCCCCCTAAGGCAACAGCGCCAATCTCACAGCCACAAAAGAAACGCACACAACTTTGCACAGCCCTCACACTCCGTAGATGTCTGGTCGCTTGAGCCGAGGGCGCACTTGCTACTGATATACTTCGACGAAGAAGAAACAACGAATCAGCTCCAATAGAGTGTCCGATCCGCCTTGAGCAGCCTTCAAGAACTGAGTCAAGCGGTCGCTGAAGCTATCTTTCTTGGATCTGACAGCAGAGTTAAAGTAAACCAGTTAGCCAGTGCTGTCCGGGCTCCACCAGCAGAGATCAGACAAGCACTACGTAGGCTGAAGAATCTCGGATACCCTTTCGTCTTGCGGGAGGACTTGATTGAACGTCGACCTCTTCAAACAATCGATTCTCCGGGGCTCAGAGCCGACCCGAGCTCCCGAAAGATCGGGCGAAAAGTAGAGTGGAGGCTGCATATCGGTTCAACTCAGGACGAGTTGAAGAGGATCGAGCGGGAAGCTGAAGACGGGACGGTTCTGCTGGCGGAGACGCAAGACTCGGGAAGGGGCAGGCTAGCCAGAAACTGGTTTTCGCCTCTTGGGGGAATTTGGATGTCGGTGTTGCTGAGGCCAGCTCAGCCGGCGTCACACCAACTATTGACTCTTTCCTTCGGCGTAGCCGTGACCAGAGCAATCTTCGGCGTCACCGGGGTCTCCGGGCTTCTCAAGTGGCCGAACGACGTGATGATTCGGAGCCGCAAGGTTGCTGGCATATTGGCGGAATCCACGTATGATGGCACCAAGCTCAAGCATTTGATCGTTGGCATTGGCGTGAACGTGAACATCAGGCCTACGCTATTCCCAGAGCGACTTCGAAGAAGCGCAACTTCCCTCAGCCAGGAACTTGGGCGAGAGATCGACAGAGACCTACTGACACGAAGGATGCTCGAAGAGATGGACAGTACCTATCAGACGTTCGAATCCGGTCGTATAAACGAACTCTTGGAAGAAGTCAGGCGGATCTGCTCCACAGTTGGGCGAAGGGTCCGTGTCACAACAGTTGAAGGAAACTTCGAAGGTCAAGCTCGGAACGTGGGAGATGATGGACGGCTGCTGGTGCGCCTGAGAAACGGTAGAACAGTTTCTGTTTACGCGGCTGACGTCGTGCATCTACGTTAGGCTCGGCTCGAGGACGAGCTTCGCCAGCCCGGCAAGTTTGATCTGTCCTTCGACCAGGCGACCTATTGCACACGAGTCGATGAGGCCCAAAGGCTCGGCAGGACCTCCTGCATCAGTTGCGTCTGCCGCCCGAGCTGTCTGGCCAGTCACAGAGCCTCTTTCCGTAGTCGTGACCTAGCTAAGGCAAGCCGCTCGAGTCTTGTACGCTGACGCCTAATGATCTGCCGAAGAACACGGGCTCGGATTCTGAGTAGTCTCAATGTTTCTTTCGGTGCAGGGGATCCGATAGATCGCTTCCGTGCCACAACAGCTTCTAGAGTGGCCGCTCGAGTTAATCTAATTGCAAGATTCTTGGATCTACTTCCAAGAGTGGCCTGCACTTTCTGCACGACCAGCTCCGGCCACAGATCGGGCTCTCTCGTCTTTCTCCTTGAGAACTCAGTTGCCGCTGATGCGACGATTTGGTGAGCCAGGCGGAAAGGCGCTCCGAACTCGGTCGCCAAGACGTTCGCAAGCTCGGTCGCTGTGGTTGCAGCGAGATCCGCTCTGCCGAAATCAACTGATCTAGCCTTTGTCGAAGAGATTATCGTGCGGAGCATCATCGTTACATCTTGCATTGCTTTCGATGCGGCCCAAAGGTTCGGCGTGATCTCCTGTAGGTCCAAGTTGTAGCTTGTGGGAAGCGAGTGTAGGATTGTCGCGGTTTGTGAGAGCGCTCCAGCCGGAACGGCACACTTTGCCCTGATGAGCTCAATTACGTCGGGGTTCTTCTTCTGAGGCATGATGCTGCTCGTGAAGGAAAGATCGTCGGGTAGTTGCAGCTGATCCACTTCAGGGGTCATGTAGAAGACGAAGTCTTCTGCGAGCCGACTGATGTTGATCGCCAGCTGTGCCATATCAGCTAAAAACTCGAGCGCAAAATCTCTGGAGCCTACGGCATCTAGGGAGTTCTCGACGAGCCCGTCGAACCCCAGCAGGCCTGCGACGATGCCGCGGTCGATTGATATGCTGGTTCCAGCGAGAGCGCATGCGCCCATCGGCGACAGATTGAGCCTAGCGTAGAACTCTTCAAGTCGCTTCAGATCACGCAAGATTGCGTCATGGAAGGCCATCAGGTAGTGGCCGTACGTTATCGGTTCAGCAGGTTGCAGGTGCGTCCTACCCATCATGAATGTCTGATGATGATTTCGGATGGTCTTCTGGAGCGTAGCTAGAAGATCGATCAGTAGATCCACGAGCTGGAGGACTTCACTTCGGAGGCGCATACGTATCGCGGTTGCGACTTGGTCGTTTCTGCTCTTCGCTAACTGGAGATTCCCTCCAGCAGACTTGCCCGCGCGCTTGGTCACGGCCTCTTCGATCGCCGCGTGTACGTCCTCGGCTTCTGAAGATCTTGGTATGGCGCGAATCTGTGCAAGTGCCTTCAAGATCTTGCGAGCATCTTGCTGAGTGATTATTCCTCTGCGTTTGAGCATTACGACATGTGCTTGGTTGATACGGATCACGGATTCGAAGAGGTACTTGTCTTGTTCGATGCTAGAAATGAATCGTGTGGCCTCTCTCTTCGCGGGCCCTAGTCTTGAAGCCCGGTACAGTGAAGACACAGCAGTTCCTCCGGCTTAGATGCTTCCCGAGTGATTAAGGGGCTCGCTCTGGTTTGCTTGTGTTGGGGGCCTTCTGCGCTTCCGAGATTATGCCTAGGTTGGCAGGATCGAGATTTGGATCCTGCGCTTGTAGTCGGCTTCTACCTAGTCGGTCACTCTAGGAGCAATGGGTGGAGCGGTCTGCTTGGTCTTGACTTTGATGTTGTAGGCAACCCTTGTAGGCAGGCCCCAGATCTCAATGAATCCGGACGACCAGCCTTGGTTGAACTTTGAGCCTGCCTCGTAGGTTGCAAGGTTCGCGTCATACAGCGACATCGGGGACGAGCGGCCTACGACCGTCGCTGCCCCCTTGTAGAGCTTCATGCGAACTTTGCCCGTAACTCGCTTCTGAGTTTCATCTATGAATGCATCAAGGTCCTCTCGCAACGGATCGTACCAGAGACCGGTGTAGACGAGATACGACCATTGTTGGTCCACTTGCTGTTTGAACCACAGTTCGTGCCGCGTCATCACAGCCTTCTCGAGATCGCGGTGAGCCTCTAGGAGCACGGTGGCAGCAGGGCATTCATATATTTCTCTAGACTTGATCCCGACGAGGCGGTCTTCCAGATGATCGATTCTGCCCACGCCGTGGCGTCCCGCAATCACGTTTAGACTCTCAAGCAGCTTTACAGGGCTCAAAGAGCTTCCATTCACAGCGATCGGGACGCCTCCGTCGAACTCGATCTCAAGGTACTCTGGCTTGTCAGGGGCCCTCTCTGGGGCGGTTGTCCATTCGTAGATTACCGAGGGCGGTTCGCGGCTTGCATTCTCAAGAACGCCTGATTCTATGGAGCGCCCGAACAGGTTCTGGTCAATGCTGTAAGGTCTGTCTAGGTCGACAGGAATCGGAATGCCATTTTGGTTTGCATACTGAATCTCCTCTGCCCTTGTCATGTTCCATTCCCGGATCGGTGCTATTATCTTCAATTCAGGCGCTAGTGACTTGATCCCCACGTCGAATCTGACCTGATCGTTTCCCTTCCCGGTGCAGCCGTGCGCCGCCGCAATGGCTTCCTCCTTGCGAGCAATCTCAACAAGCTTCGAAACGATCAAGGGACGCGCGAGTGCAGTGCTGAGCGGATACTTGCCCTCATAGAGGGCATTGGCCTTGATTCCTGCGAAGACGAACTCTTCAACAAACTTGTGTTTCACATCGATAGAGTAGTGGCGAACCGCGCCAACTTTGAGGGCTTTCTGCTCGATCGCCAGAAGGTCATCTCCTTGACCTACGTCCGCGGTCACGGTGACGACATCGAGGCCGTACTTCTGTTTGATCCAGGGGATAGCCACTGAGGTGTCGAGGCCTCCCGAATAAGCAAGAACTGCACGCTCAACCATGTGCGATCACTCGCTTGCTAACGGTTTCCTAATGAAGGGAGCTTGATCCTTAAGGATTCATTAATAAGCGTTGCGAACCCGCGAATGATTTTGCACAGAGTAAGCGCTGAGAGGTAAGAATCTTTGATATAGCCGCCGACGGCAGCTTAGTCTGGGTTCTCTTGCCTGAGCTGGATGAGATCGACAAGGCGATCCTGAGAAGACTCCAGAAAGATGCGCGAGTCTCGTTCAAGGAGATTGCCAAAGAGGTCGGAACCAGCGAAGCCACAGTATTCGTCAGGATCAAGAAGCTTCGGAAGAGCGGCGCCATTAGGGCGTTCAGGGCGATTGTGAATCCGGAAAGCGTCGGCAAGCGCGTAACCGCATTTGCATTGGTTCGAGCGGAACCGAAGTCGTACCCGAAAGTCTTGGCGGAACTGCGAAGCTTCGATGATGTCTGCGAGGTCTACGATGTAACCGGCGCCTACTATTCTATAGTCAAGATGAGGGCGAGCACGTCAGAGCAGCTGGCGCAAGTTCTCGATAAGATTGGCGAGATTGACGGAATCGTCGGCACGGAAACTGTGATCGTGCTCAGAACCATCAAGGAAGAAACTGAAATCAAATTCTGACTTCCAGTCACCTCAATGAAAAGTCTGGTCGTCCCTGGCCGGCAGGTGTAAAGTTCTCCGAATCTGTTGTCGGCAATCTTTATTTCAGGGTCGTTCCGTGAGTCCTCTCGATCCCGCGGTAGCTCAGCCTGGTAGAGCTTCCGAGTCGGGCGAAGAACCCG
>Ga0315312_1002362_pt1 | contig 13193 bp, 12 predicted proteins | sample TDP7_MG_FD_203629 | JGI IMG/M metagenome (GOLD analysis project Ga0315312, IMG submission 203629) | Freshwater sediment microbial communities from Lake Towuti, South Sulawesi, Indonesia - TDP7 | ecosystem: Environmental > Aquatic > Freshwater > Lake > Sediment | place: Indonesia: South Sulawesi... | reverse complement strand
CTTTGTATCAGAATTTTGGTCCTCCGCCGGAGTCCTCAAGAGCTTGAGAGAGCGCTTCAATATTCTCTAGAGGGGTCGGAGGATATATGTCCACGGTGACCATGAAACCGCCTTCCGGTGAGTTTAGCGCCGAGACAACACTTTGGACATGTCTCCTAACTTGGCAAGGCGTTCCGAAGGGCACGATCTTCTGCCGGTCTATGTCCAGATCGACGCATACCTTCCCTTTCAGCCTTGTGCGTATGTTGTCAACGCCGTTCACCAGGTCCTGAATGTTGAGTATGCTAGCGCCGGCTTCTAGTAGATCTTCCGCAACTTCCATTACGTGGCCATCGCTGTGAAGTCGGACATGAACACCCTTTTCTCTTGCTGGCAGAAACATCTCGGAATAGGCGGGGAACAGGTACTTCCTGAATGTCTCAGGCCGTATGGGTAACCTCTGCTGTGTACCAAGATCGTCTCCGAAGCTCAGCAAATCCACGCCAAGACCGAGCCATCTCCGCACCAAGCTAATATTATAGTCAAGCACCATGGCAATTAATCTCCCAAGCTCCAGAGGTTCTGAGGCAAAATCCGTCATCAAGTTGCTGAAGCCACGTAGATAGTAGAGACGTTGGAACATGAATCCGTGAGGGCAATACCCTACGGCGAGTCTGCCTTCTCTCTTGGCGTTCTCAACATCTTGCCTAGCCTTATCGAAACTGTTCAGTGAAGGTGGAGCGCCTTCTTCCGACATATTGTTCAGTAATAATGGATCTGGGGGCTTGTAAGAGTCCAGCGCTTTCCAGTCTTCCAGCGGGTGCTTCGCCGCCTGTCCTTGAAGCCCATCGGTCAAGAAGTGCCATTCGCATCCCCATTCGTCTGTGACAACATTACCTCTGCGTCGAATGCCGAAGTCGTCGAAATCTCTGCTTCGCTTTTGGTATTTCCCAAAGATCGCTGGGTGGTTCAGTACAAGATCTTCCATCCTCTCGCGATACTTGTGCCAAAGAGGAGGCGACACCGAGACTGTGCAAGGAATCCACTCAGGCCCACTCATCTCAGCGGCCCTGAGAAAGTTGTTCCGTGAATCCACTGCTAACACCGTGCCTTTCCTAAGAATCGACCAAACCTATGATTTAAGCGTTAGTTCTAGATAGCAGCACCCAGCCCCCCAGATAGGCTTAAGGCAATAAGAAGCGCGATAGTTGTTAGGCTGTCGGCGAGTGAGCTCTCAATCGGGATCACGAAGTTGTCTGGATCCAAACCCCTATGGTAGGTAAGGATGGCTACAGCGTAGGAGACGATTATGATGAAGAATCCAGCAATCAAGTTAGCGTTGATGAGCAAGGCCGCAAACCGTAAGAGATTCGTAAACGAGAAGAGCCCTTGCACTACCAGCGAGATCACAGAGTAGACCAGAAACATTATCAGGGAAGCTGCCCATGCGGCGGAGATCTCCGCTGCGTGACCCCTGATGGACAGAAAAGATGGCTTAAGCAAGCCCAAAGCGAGTTTTGTGGTGGCAGTTGAGCCGACAATGGCGCCGACGTCACCCATAGTGTCAATCATGGCTGGGTACACTGTGTAAATCTCCTTTCTTCCGCCTATGGTCTCGGCGACCTTGCTTAGGGTGGAGCCGGTTACATTCACAATGAAGGCAACAAAGACCAGTGTAATTGCGAACTCCCTAAGTGTCTCGGCAAACTGTTGTTTCCGCATATTCCTGGGCAGAAGGTATGCAGTAGCAAGTAGTAGTACCAAACATGCAAAGATGGTCACGTTTTGGCCGAGAGAACCAGACAGGAGGAAAAGGTTCACGACAGAGATGTAGATTGCCGTGATGGCGAGGTCGGATACTGTCGACTCGACTGGATACAGAACGATATCGGGGTCTAAGCCATGTGTAAAAGAAAGAAAAGAGACAGCAATCGTCAGTGGGGTGATGCAAACCAAAGCCACAGCCATAGTCGCCATGGTTACAGTTAGAATACTGAGAACATCAGCAGCCGCTATGCCGCGGAAAATGGATCCAAATAACGCTGCGACTAGGCTCATGGCCATGCTTGTTTCAAAGGTCATCACAACTATGGCCTTAAGCAACAAGTAGAAATCTTCAGTGTTGCCGAAGAAGCGGGGTTTCACCATTCCCAGATGCAGTCCTGTGCTCAAGCGTCCGGAAAACAGGCCGCCTATGACTCCTCTTGCGCTTATGACTGAAGGGTACACGGCAAAAACCCAAGGTGCAAGGCTGAATATGCCAATATGGTAAGCAAGGGCTGCGCCAGCAACCGTCCCGAACACATTGAAGGCGAATGCCATGACTGACTGCTTCAGGGTTTCAAGGAACTTGGGTTTCATGCTTTCAGCCATGGTATTGAATCCACCTCAGTTACCAGAGAGAAGGGAATTGAGAGGTGATGGCTAATGCAAATAAAAGGAAAACCTATGATCAACAATGACTTTGTGGAGAGTTCCGCGGAGGTCTCAATGGATCTTCTCGTCCATGGGGCGAGCTCTGTTGCCTTTCCAGCCGACTCGGCGTTGATGATGCGGGCAGCCATCACTGTTACTTACCTCCGTCTTCACTCGCCGCCATCCCGAAGTGTGGCTTCCTGACTGGATGAGCCTCGACACTTCTTCTTCTCCTTTTCAGCTTTCTGACATCTTCTCGCTCTTAAGCCTTTCCTCAACTTCAGATTCGAGCCATACAGTGAATTGCTACTAAAAAAAGGACTTGAAACGGCTAAATGGCAGCTTTTTGCGTTTCTGCGCCCGCAGATGCCCTCTTCTGACCGTTTCTGTTGTTCGACATCATTCCTCCTCTGATTGGGATCTACGGGCGCGTCGTTAAGGCGTTTTCCGGAAGCATCCTGTGTCTATATGTGAATGGCTTTCTTTGAGACTGCTTTGGCAGCTTCCATGATCGCTTCGCTGATTGTTGGGTGCGGGTGGATCAGTGTCCCGAGCTCCTCATAGGTGCACTCCATCTTCATGGCCAACGCGGCTTCACCTATCAGATCAGTGGCATGCGGACCGACCAAGTGAACTCCCAGAATCTCCCCTGTTTCTTTGTCGCAGACAATCTTTGCGAAGCCGTCAGTCTCGCCTAAAGTCAAAGCTCTCCCGCTTGCCATGAGCGGGAATTTCCCTACAACAACCTTGTATCCTTGTTCTCTCGCCTCTTCTTCAGACAAACCGACGCTTGCCACTTCAGGTTGGCAGTACAGGCACGTTGGAACAGTCTTGTCGTCGAAGGTGGATTCCAACCCAGCGATGCTCTCAGCCGCCACGATGCCTTGCGCAATGGCTACGTGCGCGAACATCTTCCCCCCCGTTACGTCTCCCACAGCGTATACGCTTGGCACGCTGGTTCTCATGTGCTTATCCACTAATATGAAGCCGTCCTTCACCTTGATGCCAATCTTCTCAAGTCCCAAGTCTTCTGTGAGAGGTTTTCTCCCATCGGTTAGCAACACCTTTTCGGTTTCAATCTCCAGCCGTGAGCCTCCCAAGATAGCGGCTATGCCCACTTCCCCATCAGGCTTGACCTTGACTGAACTCACCACAGTGTTCACGCAGACTTCGATGCCCCTTTTCTTCAGGATTCTCTGATAGGTTGTGCCTATGTCCTTGTCAAGTCTAGGAAGGAGGTTAGGTGCGGCTTCCAGAACCTTCACCTCCGACCCAAGAGCGTTAAAGACCACGGCGAACTCGAGACCGATGATGTCCCCACCTACCACAGCTAAGCTTTTCGGGCTTTCCCTAAGTCTCAGCGCCCCCTTGGTGGTCAATATTCTCTCCTCATCAATCTTTGCATATGAAGGCTTAGGCTCTTCTGAACCCGTGGCAATGATAATATTCTGAGCTTCTAGGGTCTCTTCGCTCCCACCGGCTCCTAGCACGCGAACCTGACTTCTAGAGAGAATCGTGCCCTTGCCCTCAATCAGGCTGATATTGTTCTTCTTGACCAAGAACCGTACTCCTTCGGTGAGACGGGCTACGACCGCGTCCTTTCTAGCCATGGCATTTTCAATGTCCGGCATCACTTTTTCAATGTGCACCCCGAACTCTTCGGACTGCTTGGCACTGTTTAGAAAGTTGGCTGTCGTCAGCAAGGTCGCTATTGGTATGCATCCCCAGTTCAGGCATGTACCGCCCAGCTTATCCTTCTCGACCAAGGCTACCTTCCTGCCAAGCTGAGCCGCCCGGATTGCTGAGACATAGCCGCCTACACCCGCTCCGATCACCGCAACATCGTACCGAGAAGATCCAGCCATTTCTGCAACCGCCTATGATTGATTCACAGATTCATGAGCCTTCATCTGTAAGTTTTTCTAACGGACACGTCAGCGACATACATCGAGCCGCCTCTGCCCCTACAGTATCCTGTTTTCTTGCCGAGAATCCCAGCCACCATCTTGTTCAAGTTTGCACCTTTCGCTACGCAGCGTCCGCAACCCTTATGGGTGCTCGCAACGTAGTCCTCAACTTGAGGGTCTGAGCAGACACCCGTGGCGGCTGCCTTCTCGCTAACGTATAGGTGCAGCGTACCAGGGATGAGGTTGCGCCCAAAAACGTCCCGAACCTTCTCCTCAAACCTCCTCAGCTCCCGCATCTTCCGGTACATGCAAACGGGAATGTCCTTCTCAATCCCTGTGATGCCAGCGGTACCAACACTCAACTGGTTGACCTCCAACAGTCCGCCTTGTCAGCTAAGGAGTATGAAGGACCTTAAAAAATCTGCCTCAAACGAATGGTATCAGAGTCAAGGGGGCCTTGAAAGAAAGGGACTCAAGCGTTATTTTCGGTCTTCTCCTTTGTTCAGGATGGGACAAGCAGCACTTTCAGGGCTTTTCGTTGTTCCATCATCTCGAAGCCTTGTCGCCATTCTTCCAGCGGCAACCTTGCACTGATCATCGGGGAGACTTTAATCATGCCGGAACTGAGAAGGTTTAATGTTCTCCGCCAGCTCGTCCAGACAGTGCCCCAAGACCCCTTCACGTCGAGTTCTCCTTCAACAATCCTGTCGAGATTGATGTCCGCAGGTTTGCCCGTAAGCCCGATTAAACCGACTTTTCCACAGCGTCTAACTATGTCGAAGGCTTGCCTGCGGGCTGAAGACGCTCCGCTGGCTTCGAGGACGACATCTGCGCCCCAGCCGTCTGTTAGGCTTTTGACCGCTTCAACCGCATCTTCCTTCTCGGCATTGATCACTACGTCTGCTCCAAGTTTCCTAGCGACTGCGAGACGCTCCTCGTCTCCGCTTGCGCCTGTCACGATCACTTTCTCCGCTCCAGCCACCTTTGCCGCTTGAAGCGCGAGGAGACCTGTGGGACCTGGACCTAGAACAGCGACGACATCTCCAGGCTCGATTCTCACCCTCTCGAGGACGGCTCGGACAACGCAAGCAGCGAGCTCGGCTACAGCAGCTTCCTCCATAGAGAGCGTCTCAGGTATGCTGTGCAGTATCTGGCTTGGCACTGCTACATATTCCGCGAACGTGCCGTCAGCCCTGTGGGCGCCGAGAATCCGCTTTCCACCGCCGACGCATCGGTTTGCCCGGTTGGTTCTGCACATGAGGCATATGCCGCAAGGTATCGTCGCAGGCGAGGTTACCCTGTCTCCAACTTCGAAACCGACGACCTCGGAGCCCTTTTGAACCACTATGCCCGAGTATTCATGTCCCAGGGTGACCGGCGGAGTGTAGAAGGCGGAGTCATGGTATATGTGGACGTCGGTTCCGCAGATTCCAGTGAACTTCACCTCAATCAGCGCCTCACTAGGCTTGATCTGGGGTGTATCAACCTCCTTCAGCTCAACGTTTCCGGGTCCTCGCCTAGTCTTCACAACGGCTTTCATGAAATTGTTCCTTCTCTGGCAGCCTTGAACTGATATTAGACCTGCTTAGATGTTAAATAGTTTTTAGGCGGGAACCCCTATCATCTAAGAATAAGGACGGGTCGGAACCCGCATACGAATCATTGTGGGACCTGGTAGATGCTGTTGCCTTAGGGGAAGAGCATGGAGAGTTGGAGACTCTTAGATGTCGAGACTCCAGAGCGAGCCGCCATGAACCTGGCGATCGAAGAAGCCATCTTTTTCGAGAAGATCGATGGGAAGGTTCCGCCCACAGTCCGTTTCTGGAGAAACAGAAGCGCAGTCGTCATAGGATACTCCCAGAGCGCCAAGGCAGAAGTCAACCTCCGATTATGCGCAGATAAGGGGGTACAGATTGTGCGCAGGTTCACCGGAGGCGGAGCTGTCTACCACGACCTGGGAAATCTGAACTATAGCATAGCTGTAGAGGCGGACCATCCGCTCCTTAAGGGACTCGACATCGCAGAATCCTACAGAGTCTTCTGTTCGGCTATCGCTGAGGGGCTTGGAGGCTTTGAGGCAATATTAACGTTCAGCCCTCCGAGCGACCTTCTAGTAGGAGGCAGGAAGATATCTGGCAATGCTCAATCAAGGAGAAAAGGCGCGATCTTTCATCACGGAACCGTGCTGGTTAACGCCAATCTCGACCTGCTGGCCGAGGTGCTGAACCCGCTGGAAAATGGACCGTGCATTAGCAGCGTCATGAGCAGGAGGGGTCCAGTGACGAATCTGGCAGATGAAATAGGTCATCGTGTGAACATAGAAAGGGTCAAAGAAGCCTTGCGTGGAGGTTTCGAAAGGGCTTTTTCTGTAGGTCTTGAGAAAGGCGCTCTCTCCTTAGAGGAAAGAAGGATAGCTCATAGGCTCTATGCCGAAAAATATTCAAGGAAAGAATGGAACTTCTGGCGCTGATCTACTCGAAGCCCTAAGGCATTTAGCCATCGCGCTGTCGCTCTGTGCACGTACACAGCAATTTTTAAGGGTCCAAACGTATTGGGATAGGAAGGTGATTCCGTGAAGCGAACAATGAAGGCAGTCAGATTCTACGCGCCGGGAAAAATAGCACTCGAAGACGTCGGCATACCAAAGATCGGGTCTGATGAGATACTGGTCAAGGTGAAAGCTGCCTTAACATGCGGCACAGATGTCAAGATGTACAAGAGGGGCCATCCCAAAGTCAAACCTCCGATAACCCTTGGACACGAATTCGCCGGGACAGTGGCCGAAACCGGCAAGGAGGCAACCACACGGTTCAACACAGGCGATAAGGTCGCCGTAGCAAACTCGGCACCTTGTAACGGCTGTTTCTTCTGCAAGATTGGGAAGCCTAACCTTTGCGATCAGCTACTGGCGACGCTCATCGGATTCAGCGTAGACGGGTCTTTTGCAGAATACGTTCGGGTCCCCGCGCCCATTGTCAGACAAAACACGTACAAGATGCCGGGGAACATCCCCTTCGAAGAAGCTGCGTTGCTTGAGCCCCTTGCTTGCGCAGTCAATGGAAACGACGCTGCAAACATAGGCTTGGGGGATACTGTGGTCATAGTTGGCAGCGGACCGATAGGCCTGGCGCACCTCCAACTGACGAGACTTAAGGGAGCCTCTAAGGTGATAGTCACCGATCTGAAGGAGGAACGTCTCAAGATTGCCGCTCAGTTAGGTGCCGATGTGGTGATAGATGCCTCGAAAGAGGACCAATTGAGCCGAGTTAAGGAGTTGACGGGGAATTCGGGGGCTGATGTGGTGATTGAGGCTGTTGGTCTGCCGCAGACATGGGAACTTGCGGTCCAGATGACCAGAAAGGCTGGAACGACACTCTTTTTTGGAGGATGCCCGTCAGGCGCGCAGATAACAATTGACACCGAGAGAATCCACTACGAAGACCTGACGCTTAGGGGAATATTTCACCATACACCTCTGTCCGTGAGGAGGGCCTATCAGTTAATCTCAAGCGGAAGGTTCAAAGGGAAGCCTCTGATAACCCGTCAGATGTCCCTTTCGCAGGTCGAAGAAGCATTGCAGATGATGGGCAGAGGAGAAGGCATCAAGATAGCAATCACACCGTAAGAAGAGACCGCTATAATGGAAAAGCAATTAAGCAAGTTTGCTGGTAGTTTAGAAAAAAATGAAGGGTTGAGTAAGCGTGCCGAGTGAGAAAAAAGCTCTGGCGAAGCTGAGAGACGCTATAGTGAACCTTGATATAGAAGGCGTCAAGGAAGCCTCCCAAGAAGCGCTAGACGCGGGCGTACCTGCGTATAAGGCAGTTGTCGAGGGTATGGCGAAGGGGATGGAGATTGTTGGTCAGAAATATGAAGACGGCGAATACTTCCTAGCGGAACTGATAATGGCTGGGGAGACTATGAAGGAAGGAATGGCGATCCTCGAACCACATCTGAAAGCCGGAGACATAAAAGCCGCTGGTAAGGTCATCATAGGCACAGTCAGGGGCGACCTGCACGACATAGGAAAGAACGTCGTAATCACCCTGTTGAAAGCCGCGAATTTCGACGTTGTGGATCTGGGCGTGGACATTTCGTCGGAGCAGTTTGTCGAAGCCGTTCAAAAGCATAGGCCAGACATAGTCGCGATGTCAGCGCTGCTCACAACAACCATGATAGAGATGGAGAATGTCATAAACAGCCTCGAAAAAGCCGGCCTACGGAGAAAACTCAAAGTGATCATAGGCGGAGCTCCCATAACCCCCGAGTATGCCAAGAAGATAAGGGCGGATGCGGCTGCAAGAGACGCTGTTGAGGGCGTCCGCATATGTAATGGATGGGTGAAGAGAAAATAGCACGGGTCTCGGCGGCAAGCTGCCAAGACGCCTGTTTCTCAAGATCAGAACCACACGAATAGATATTTCGACGGGCACTTCCTTTTTCTGTCCTATATCAAGGCATAGTTTGGATTGTCCGTCAGTGATGGCTTTCCATTCTTCTGGATAACGAGTTTTGCGAAGCCTTTCGTCCTCACCGATTCGTAGTCATGGCCGGAGTCGGATGGGTAGACTGCTAGAAAGATTAGTGTATCTCTCCCGGTGTTGACAGTGCGATGGGCTGTTGCAGGCGGGATGTACACGAGATCTTTGGGCTTTATGTCGAGATAAGTCGTCCTTCCTCGGCGGTCTTGCATCAAGATCAAGCCTTCCCCCTCCATGCCGACATAGACCTCGCTTGTCGTTTCCTTCTGGTGAAAGTGCCCCATAGTGAAATAGTATTCGTCGCCAATCGTGCCCGAATACACAACAGTACAGCCCACATTGAGCTGTCCCCCAATCGGTTTCTGAGGGACCTCATACACTTCGTAGATCACAGGGTTTTCTCCCTGTTGAAGCATTCGTTCGGTCAAGCTTCTATCGGAGAAGTGCTCGCGCATATCGCTCAGACGGCGCTCAGCCTTTACCTTGTAGGGAGATATGCCAGTCGCTCCGCCCAGTCTAGCTGAGAAGGCTTTGATAGGTCTAGTCAATTGTCTTCATCTCTTGATGTGGGCGTTGAGCTTTCAGTAATCGATTAATACCAAATATAAGCCTTTCGAGGTCGGGACCTGGAAGCCAGGGAGCTTTTCACAAAATCCAAGTCTCCCTGCAAGTTCAAGCTGACCAGAAACTCAGAGTCCTAGAAGGATGCGGGGCTGAGATTTTCTTACTCTTTCAACATGTTGCTTTGGGAAAAGCGATCTAACTGTACAGGCGTGCAAAATCGAGCGTAGGACTGGCGAGGCTATTCTATTTGTGGCACTCTCTTGCTAAGTACTCAAGGATCTGCTCCGCTTTTTCCTTAGAGAGGGCTCCAAGGGACCGCAGGCTCTTTGCAAGGTCTGATATGGTCGTCACAGACCTTACTTCGTAGCCTTTCCCCTCTAGGCTCTCCTTTCCGCCCTGTTCTCTGTCGACGACGACGAGGATGACCTCGACCCTTCCTCCCGCTTCCTCAAGGGGCTTTACCCCCTCAATCTTGGAGTCGCCGCTTGTAATCACATCATCAAAAAAGATTAGCCGTTCGCCCCTTTTCACCTCTCCTCCAGTTATTCTACTAGTCAAACCATAGGCTTTCGCTTCTTTCCTCACGACTATGCAGGGCAACTTCAGTCTATTGGCTATGCTGGGTAGGAGAAGCGCGCCTTTCAACTCGATCGACGCCAGTTTGTCTATGCTTTTTGATGACATGACAGCTTTGATCTCGTCAGCCACAATGTCGACGATGCATTCGAAATCTTCCGGCGAAGACAACAGCCACGACAGGTCAATGTAGTACGGACTTGCCACGCCCGATTTGAGCTTGAAGCTCCCGAACTTCAATGCGCCTGATCGTGTCAAAGCCTTCGCAATAAGCGTAACCTTCTTGGACATATGGCTCACCTGCACGAGTCAAGCTATGTATGCCCAAAGCCCGCTAAAAAAGTTGCCATCGTTCTTATATCCTCGCCTATCGTGGCACCCATGAGAGTATGAGCATGTTCCAGCCTAAGATGGGGAGCTCTGGTCCGTGTTTAGCGTGAGAACAACACCGGAGTAGATTGTTCGAAATCCGGCTTTCTCGTAGCATTGTATAGCGGGGATGTTTTCAGAGTCAGTCCAAACATCGATCTTTGCCACGTCTTTGGAGGCAAACCATAGCAGGGCTTTCCTGAGTATCTCTGAGCCCAGCCTTTTTTGGCGGTAGCCTTCCCTCAGTGCGAAGGATGAGATTGCTCCCCATTTGAACCCAAATGTTGACGAGAGAAGGTCATCTACGCGCAAGGCGATGTAACCAACGATTCTGTCTCCTTCCACGGCAACTAGGAAATTGTTCTTTTCGGAATCTTCGAAAACTGAGTTCACAAGCCGGTCAAGGTCCTTCACGTAATACTCTTCCACACTGCTCTCCTCCAGCTTCTTGTCTAGCCAGTATCTGTGATGCTTGAAAGCCTTTGACGCGATCTCTCTCAATTGAGGGAGGTCTTGACGTTCGACTCTTCTGAATCTGATCATCATTGCACATCCGCCGGGTTCACGTTTCCCGCTCGTCCTTTCTACGCTGCTCCCTTACTTAAGTCTCGACCCTCTTTCGGGGTCTAGCAATTTTGGCTTGTTCGTATTCAGCCTTCTTCTCGAACTGTCTCTCGTAGATTCCTCGCACCTTCCGGATCGTGTCAGCTTCCTCTGGAGATTTATCATAGCGGATCCGCGTTATGCGGGCGAAACGCAAGGCCATCCCGCACTTATACTTCGGGCTTCTTTGAATCTCGTTGTATGCTGCTTCTACGACTATTCTCGGCAGAACAGTGACTCTGTGACCTTCTTCCGCTACGGCTATCTCTTTGAGCCTCGTAGTCATCTCAGTCATCTCCTCGTCTGTTAGCCCCTTGAAGGTCTTACCCACGATCAAGAATTCCCCAGTCTCTTCGTCCCTAGCTGCGAGATAGTAGTCCGAAAGCCATCTATGCCTCCTGCCATACCCATATTCAGCTGCGGGTATCACCAAATCCAGAGGCTCCAGCGTCTCTTTTATCTTGAGCCAATGCTTGCCGCGTACTCCTGGCATATAAGGACCATCTAGCCTCTTCGCCATCAACCCCTCATGCCCTTCGTCGACGGCTTCTTTTAGAAACAGTTGGGCTTCCGAGATGTCTCCGACGATCTTTTGCTTCGTTAGGGGTATGTTTCCGGCTAGTTCCTGCAGCTTCCTCCTTCTCTCAGCATAGGGAAGGTTGATGAGACTTTCGCCTTCGACGTATATTGCGTCAAAAAGATAGAGGCTGACCGGAATTTCCTCAACCATCTTGTCTATCTCGTAAACCCTTCTGAAGCGACGCATGAGATGCTGGAAAGGCAGAGGACTGCCGTCTTTCCCTAGGGCTATGACCTCGCCTTCAAGAATGGCCTCTCCAGCCTTGACCTCTCGGCGGATGAGCTCCTCAACCTCTGGCAAGCTTTCTGTAACATCCGTAAGTCTGCGGCTGAAGACTTTCACCTTGTCCAGAGACTTGTGAATCTGGATCCGCGCGCCGTCAAGTTTGTGCTCAAAGGCGGTTTTTCCACCATGCTCTTCCAAGGCCTCCTCTGGGTCCTCCGCCGTTTGGGCAAGCATGGGTTTGATGGGTCTGAAGACTTTGAAGCTGAGCTTTGCCACGCCTTCCGCACCCTGTTTCTTGCATATGGCCGCTGTTTCGCCTATGTCTCCAGTAAACATTGTAGCTTCTTGAACGGTCTTAAGGGGAACCGAGAAGGCTTTGGACACAGCGTTCTCCATAAGACCTTCATGGAGCCCTGTTCTCATCTCGCCAATCATGATTTTCACGAGGTACTTGGCCTCAAGAGGTGTAGCCCGCCCGAAGAAAGATTCGACGATCCGTTCCTTCCTCTCTCTGGAGCCTTGACCTACTGACTCAGAGATTGCCTCCAGAATCCGCCTCACTTCAAGCACTGTCAACGGATTCTCAAAAAGCGTCGCCTGTCTGCGGACTTTGCTGTTCTCGATCACGGTCTGTGTAGCAGCCCCAATGTCGCCCGTCTGCCTGAAAGCTGCTGAGAATTCCGTCCAGCCAGTTTTTGTTAGCCGTTCGATTGTGGCGCTGATGGTTGCCCAGCTGACGTCTAAGGTTCGCTCGTCCCATTTTGGGAAGGCGCGGCCAAGCATCATCGAGACGGCTGGCTCAACCTCGGCTTCCTCCAGCTGTCTCAAGAAATCGCCAACCATGTTGGTCATTGCGGTGCGTTTGGTTGTGGCTGTCAGCCGTTCGCAAAGGTCAGCTAATGCTCGAAACCTTGTCATTTCCTACCCCGCCCTTGGCTATGTATCTGGGAGGTTCAGCCTTAAGATTTTCGCGGGTGCGCAACCGTGAAGGATAGGAGGAAGCTCAGAAACGTGGCGACTACGCCCAGATCTTGTCAAGTTCAGCCTGTAGCTCACGTTTTCTTCTCTCATACTCCTCTATCGAGAGCTCGCTAAGCTTGTACCGGGTCTGGAGAGTCTCGAGTTGTTCCCTGAGTTCCTTCTCCTTCTCTTTGCAGTCTTTGATTAGAGATTCCAAGAAAACGAGCATCTCTGTTATGTCCGGCGCGACTGTCCCAAGCGTCTCTGATGAGACTTTCCCCTCTCCAACGAATTTTCCAAGGACATTTAGATATGACCCTATGTTCGTTTCGAGGTCTCGTATTTCGCTGGGCTTTTTCTCAGCGAACGTCTTTTCTAAGGTTTCGATGTTTGCTTTAAGCGTCTTCACTGATTCCGCTAGCTCTCGTTCCTCAGCCTTCAGACTATCTGTTCTTTGCCCGAATTCCTTCTCGTCTATCTCGCCCACCTTGCGGCGGACCTCAAGTTCCTCAAGCCTCATGCCCACTTCGCTGAGAC
>Ga0315312_1002361_pt1 | contig 13193 bp, 13 predicted proteins | sample TDP7_MG_FD_203629 | JGI IMG/M metagenome (GOLD analysis project Ga0315312, IMG submission 203629) | Freshwater sediment microbial communities from Lake Towuti, South Sulawesi, Indonesia - TDP7 | ecosystem: Environmental > Aquatic > Freshwater > Lake > Sediment | place: Indonesia: South Sulawesi... | reverse complement strand
CTTCGGCTACGCAGGGCAGGCGAGCGACGAATCATGTGCTTGGCGATACCGGCAAGAATAGTTGAGCTAAATAAAGATAACGCGGTTGTTGATGCGATGGGCAACCGTTGGAAGGCTAAAACTACTCTCCTGCCGGAAGCCAAATTAGGCGATTTGGTGCTGATACATGCCGGCTTTGCCATCTCACTTGTCGATGAAGAAGAAGCAAAAAAAACCTGGGAACTTCTGGCTCAAATCGCCAACTTTGAGGAAACGCCAAATAAGGTTTCTGGATAGAAAAGTGTGAAACGAGACAAATATGGATATCAGGACATCAGGAAACCAGGATGCAGGATATTAGGAAACCAGGGTATCAGAGAGTCACGGATTCGCAAGCCTGATAACCTGGTGCCCTGATAACCACTACCTGATAACCTGATACCCGGATAACCTAAATCGCAAGATATGAAAAGAATGCTTGATAGAATTAACAAAGCACAACGCAGTATTGATGCTGCTTGCAAGCGTCTGGGTCGGCAAATCAACATAATGGAGGTTTGCGGCACGCATACCGTTTCTATCTTTCGCAACGGCATAAAATCAATCTTGCCAAAGGAGTTGAAACTATTATCCGGTCCTGGCTGTCCGGTCTGCGTTACCGACCAGAGCTACATTGATATTGTCTTGCATTTGGCTGAGCGCAGCGATTGTTTAATTGCCACGTATGGCGATATGGTTCGCGTCCCGGGCAAAGATGGCTCGCTCGAAACAAAACGCACAAAAGGCAATGTCAAGGTTGTTTTAAGCAGCGTTGATGCACTGCAATTGGCAAAAGACAATCCCGGCAAAATTGTGGTGTTCATCGCGGTAGGCTTTGAAACCACTGCACCGGCTACTGCTGTTGTGGTGAAAGAAGCAGCTGAAGAAAAAATAGATAATTTTTGTGTCTTAAGTGGACACAAACTGGTTGTGCCTGCGATGCGGGCATTATTGAGTGGGAAAAATCATAATATAGATGCCTTTCTATGTCCTGGTCACGTCAGCGTGATAACCGGCTACGGTGCTTTCGCCGAGATAGTGGAAAACTTTGGTCGGCCATGTGTTGTAGCTGGCTTTGAACCATTACAAATAATCGAGGGCCTCGCTGAAATCTGTCGGCAGCTTGCAGCCGGCAAAGCTGAACTGAAATCAGTATACACCGCAGTAGTGACCGAGCAAGGTAATGTCTCCGCACAAAAAATGATCTCACAATACTTTGAGCCAGCGGACGGCTACTGGCGGGGCCTGGGAAAGATAGAAAAAAGCACACTCAAGCTAAAAGACAAATACAGTCAATTCGATGCCTTCAAGCGTTTTAACATAACCGAAACACCGGGTGAGGATACCAGCGGCTGTCGATGTGGCCAAGTGCTTTGCGGACTAATCGAGCCGCCGGAATGTCAGTTATTTGCAAAAACCTGTACTATCCAAACGCCGGTCGGCCCGTGTATGGTTAGCTCTGAAGGAACCTGTGCAGCCTGGTTCAAATATGGCGGAATCAGAAAATCAGGATAACAGAGTATCAGAGCATCAGGAATGATGAAAAAAACAAATAAACACGACAGGATTTTACTTGCACACGGCGGAGGAGGTCAGTTGATGGGTGAACTGATCCGACATCATATTCTGCCAAGATTCAGAAATGAAACTCTCGCTGAACTCGGCGATTCGGCAAAACTAAATCTTACCTCCAAATTGGTGTGTTTCACCACGGATAGCTACGTTGTTAAGCCGTTGTTTTTCAACGGTGGAGATATAGGAAAACTTGCAGTTTGTGGAACGATAAATGATTTAGCCGTCGCCGGTTCAAAGCCGCTCGCTTTGGCTCTATCGCTTATAATTGAGGAAGGTTTTGAAATGGAGCTGCTTGAAAAAATTTTAGATAGTATTAGTGAGCAGGCTCACCAAAACGGTGTCAATATTGTTACCGGGGATATCAAAACTGTTGAGGCAGGTGCTGCCGACAAAATTTTTATAAATACTGCCGGACTCGGTGTGAAATTACCCGGTGTAGAGCTGAGGATGGAAAGAATTGCCGTCGGTGATAAAATTATTATTAATGGCACGATAGGTGACCATGGAATGACCATTATTTGCCAGCGAGAGGATATTAAATTTCAATCGTCTTTGAAAAGTGACTGTGCCGGCCTTGCGGATTTGACATGTAAGATGCTGGAAAACACAAACGGCGTCAAATTTATGCGGGACCCGACTCGCGGCGGATTAGCTGCAACGCTTAATGAAATCTCAAGAGCAAGCGGACTTAGCATCGAGGTTCGCGAAGCTGATACCCCGGTCAAGCCAGCGGTACAAGCCGCAGCCGATATGCTGGGCTTTGATGTGCTCAATATCGCCAACGAAGGCAAATTCGTCGCGATTGTCTCGCCCGAATCAGCCGATGGTTGTTTGAAAATCTGCAAAAACCACACGCTGGGGAAAGACGCAAAGATTATCGGCGAGGTTGTGCAAACGCGTGATGTACCCACCGTGGAGCTTATAACCAAAATCGGCGGAAGAAGAATTATACAAATGCCGTACGGCCGTGAGCTTCCGAGGATATGCTGATGCACGAAACGATGATAGCCCAGAACCTGCTGGTTGCCATATCAGAGCAGGCAAAAAAACAAAATGCAAAACCAATAAGTGCTAAAATCAGTTGCGGAATGTTTAATGCTGTCAATGATGAAATACTTTGTTTTGCTTTTGAAGCTGCCGCTAAAAGCACGCCCTGTGAAGGTGTGAGATTGGAGATAGAACATAAGGCGAAACTGGATGCGCCGTTGCTGCTGGAAGAAATAGAATTTGAAACGGACTAAAAATGCCGGTCGGCAATCTGATTTGTCCATCAGCCTAAGGAAAAGCATGAAGCACGAAATTCTAAATCCGAAACAATATCTAAATTCAAACTTTCCAATTTTCAAAATATATTTTTGGTGCTTTGAATTTTGGTCATTTGGATTTGTTTAGAATTTCGATATTCGGATTTAAGCAGTAACAGGGGTGAAGCTCAATACCCGCAAGTTAAACAAAAGCATCGAAATTTTTCCCATATCAGCCAAAACCGGCGAAGGTATGACAACTTGGTATGACTGGTTGATAAAGTCAGTTGAAGATTTACAATTGTGACCTATACTACGGTTTGACCTTTGTCTGGTACAGGCCACGTTTGTGGATGTAGTCAGCTACGGCTGGGTGCAGCATATTAGTTACATCTCGACCGGCGGCAAGTCTTTTTCGTACCTCCGTGCTGCTTATGTCAATCAGAGACGTTTTGATCACATTGCCTTGCAGTTTTTGGACCCGCTGGCGGCCCCAGAGGGCCTCAAATTTTGAAAAATCCGGTGGCTCAAAGCCGGCTCGATACATTGTGGACAGATTGCATTCGTCGATCAGCTCTGAGATTTTGTACCAGTGCGGCAAATCATCGATACTGTCGGCGCCTATCAGCCAATAGATTGAAGTTTCGCTGCCGTAGTCGGTCTGAAACTGTCTTACAGTCTGCAAAGTGTAGCTCGGCTCCGGCCTTTTCAGCTCATAATCGCTCAGCTCGAAGTGCTTATTGCCAGCGATGGCAAGAGCTATCATAGCAAATCGATCTTCATCGTTCGCACAGGGTGAGAAACCTTTAAGCGGAGAACGCTTTGCAGGAACAAAAACAATCTTCTCTGCGCCAATATGTTTTACAGCCTCGGCAGCAATATCGGTATGGCCGAGATGAATCGGGTCGAACGTACCACCAAACAAAGCTATTTTTCTTTTTGCCATAAAAAGCGACAAGTAAATTGTGTATTGTTGAAAAAAATATTACAAAAGAAATTAAAAAATTTTTTGCCAACAAAGTTAATTGACTGCGGTGAGAAACCTTCAAAGAACAAGTCGGCCCTTAATTATTTCTTTTTCACGACGCCTTGAATATATATGTGGTGACTAATGCTCGCTCACTCTTTTACAATCAAAAGTCACGAAATTTACCAGTAAGACTTCATCTTGTAATAAACAAGCTTGTATCTAAACCGGCCAATAGGGCTCGTCTGCTACTGTTCGGCGTAATGTGCACTAAATCGGGCTGCCCAGGTCGCTCCAATTTCTAAAAATATCACAAAAATACCTTGACAAAGTTAGGCATGCCCAACTATATTAGCGCAGATGTACATATTAGGACAAAAATGCTATGGTAGCAGCGAAGGCCAATGATTTAAGTGCTTCTTTAGAGGATTATCTTGAGGCTATTTTTAATATAGCTGGCCCATCTAAGATTGCCCGCAGTAAGGACATAGCAAAGCTGCTCGGTGTATCGAAATCTTCCGTTACAGGGGCCTTACGAGTCTTAAAGAAAAAGGGTTTAGCCAACTATAAACCATACGATTATGTTACACTTACCGAATCCGGCCGGGCGGCTGCAGCCGAAATTGTTAGAAAACATAATATTCTTAAGTCTTTTTTCATCAACGTCTTAGGTTTAAAACCGGATGATGCCCACAAAGCCGCATGTAAAGCTGAGCACGCGCTTGGGCCAGGCATCATTTCAAAGCTTCTGTGCTTTATCGCATTCGTGACCGAAAGCAACAAAAACGGTTACGATTTAGCGGCTCAGTTCCAGGAATTCTGTAAAATGAGGTTGCGGGAAGACGGTAATCGAGAAAGTTAAGCAGGTGAGTCAATCGCAATGGAGCAAAAGCAGATAAGGCCTTTATCCAAGGTACGGGCTGGCGAAACCGTAAAGATAGTCAGGATAGAAGCGGGGCGAGGTTTGAATAGTAGGCTTGCATCCATGGGGCTGGTACCCAACGTTCAAATAACTGTCGTGAAAAACACCCATCCTGGGCCTTTTGTAATAAGTATTAAGAACTCCAAGATGATGTTAGGTAGGGGTATGGCTAACAAGATTATGGTATTATGAGACTTATCGTTTTTTACCAGGCAAATTATATTTTTTTTACGTATATTGTTTGGAGCGCCTAACTTTTTTATGCGTAAAATTTGAAAACGATGGTCGCGATTATGAAAAAAATCACCGTAGCCTTAGCGGGCAACCCTAATAGCGGCAAAACCACCATATTCAATATGCTGACGGGGTCACATCAGCACGTAGGTAATTATCCTGGGGTGACCGTAGAGAAAAAAGAAGGACTGTGTAAATACAAAGATTACGAAATCACATTTGTCGATCTGCCAGGAACGTACAGCCTGACAGCCTATTCAATTGAAGAGCTTGTTGCCCGAAATTTCATAATTGATGAGCAGCCTGACCTTGTTGTTGATATTGTCGATGCATCCAATATCGAACGGAACCTGTATTTGGCGACCCAGCTAATCGAGATGAATGTGCCTTTGGTTCTGGCGTTCAATATGAGCGACATCGCCAAGCAAAGGGGGATGGTGTTTGATATCCAGCAGTTATCCAGGCTTTTACAAGCATCTATAGTCCCCACCATTGGCAATAAAGCCAAGGGCAAAACTGAGCTGCTTGATGCTATTATTGAAACGGCCAGCCGGGGTAAAGTGCAGCGTACCCATAAGGTAAGTTATGGACAGGAGATTGAGACGGAGTTAGCGAGTATCGAAACACTCATTTGCGCCGAAGAACGTCAGTTAGCAGAAAAGTACGGCTCTCGATGGTTAGCAGTTAAATTGCTGGAGCAGGATAGTGACGTAACTGCGAAAGTGCAGGTGAAAAAAGTTCTCGATGCGGCTGCCGCAAGTCTGGCACACCTTAGAACTATTTTCGGCGATGAGCCGGAAATTGTAATTGCTGACAGGCGGTACGGCTTCATATCAGGTGCATGTCAAGAGACCATCAAAACCACCGTCGAGTCACGTCACAGCAGTAGTGACATGATAGATGCCATACTGCTCAACCGCGTTTTGGGACTGCCGATCTTCTTAATATTGATGTATTTAGTTTTTTTCCTGACGTTTAAGATAGGCGAATATCCGATGAGCTGGCTGGAGCATTTTTTCGACTGGACAGGCAAAACGATAGCCGGTTTCTGGCCGGTCAGCAGCAACAACGCGCTCAAATCTCTTTTGGTTGATGGCGTGATAAGCGGTGTTGGTGGGGTGCTTGTGTTTCTGCCTAACATACTGCTATTGTTTTTTGCGATAGCGATTCTTGAAGATTCCGGCTATATGGCCCGAGCGGCCTTTATTATGGACCGAGTAATGCACAAAATTGGTCTGCACGGCAAGAGCTTTATACCCATGCTTATCGGTTTTGGCTGTTCTGTGCCGGCTATCATGGGCACACGAATACTGGAGAATAAACGCAATAGATTCACGACAATAATGGTGATTCCGCTGATGAGCTGCGGTGCAAGGTTGACGATTTATATGCTGATAATACCAGCTTTTTTCCCGGAAAAGTGGCATGGGCCGATGCTGTGGCTTATCTATCTAATCGGGATTATCTTGGCAATAATTTGCATTAAGATTTTGCGATTGACTGTTTTTAGGGGCGAAACGATACCGTTTGTTATGGAGCTGCCGCCGTATCGTATGCCTACTATTAAATCATTATGTATTCACATGTGGCAGCGAGGCTGGATGTATCTTAGAAAGGCAGGCACCATAATCCTTGCTGTGTCGATTTTGCTTTGGGCGGCCAGTAGTTACCCAAAACCTGATCCTGAATCTCTTAGAGGTCTGAATCGCCAGCAGGCTCAGCAAGTTAGCCTTAAATATTCTGTAGTTGGGCGGTTAGGACGGGCGATAGAGCCAGCTTTGAAGCTGCTCGGTTTTGACTGGAAGATTGGGACTGCTCTTATCGGCGCAACCGCCGCCAAAGAGGTATTTGTCTCACAATTAGCGATAGTTTATGCGGTCGGCAGTACAGATTCAGAAGAGACGACTTTGCGAGAAAAGCTCCAGGCGAACTATACGCCGTTAACGGGTTTTTGTATAATGCTATTTTGCCTGATTTACGCACCGTGCATTGCAACAATCGCGATGACCAAATATGAGACGGGTTCCTGGCGCTGGGCGTTATTTCAATTCTTCGGCCTGACTGCCTTAGCTTATGTGATAACATTTGTTGTCTATCAACTTGGCAGTTTTATAGCGAGTTAATTTGAGCACCCCTCAAAATCAGTCCCAAAATGAGGGTCGAAAAAGCCCGCCCTGAGGCGCAGTCGAAGGGTCAAGTGCAAATTACGAAATTTTTTTAAAAATTTCGTTTGTTATTTCTAAGAGGTAAATAGTTGAGAGTGAAAGGTTAAAATAAGTAAACTGTCGTTTAGCCGTCGCCGGCACGGCGATGGCTCAAAATATTTAGTCCCCAATTTATTGGGGGGTTATAAATAAGGAGTAATCAAAGTGAAGGGCAAATACAAAACATGTGGTATCGTTACGGTAGTTGTGATTCTTATCGGTTTGGCCGGTTTTCCTGCAGCCGATTCGCGGGCGGAAGCGGATGTCGCTGAATTTCCAATTTTCAATTTTGAGCCGGCGAAGGTCTTTGTCCTCGATACGCAAACGCTCTTAGAGGTCAAGCGGCGCGTGGCTGCTGGAGACCGCGAACTAAAACCCGCATTTGACGAGCTGATCGAAGATGCCGATAGGGCTCTAAAGGTAGGCCCATTTACCATTACCGACAAAAAGGACGCCCCGCCCAGCGGCGATGTGCACGACTACACAAGCCTGGCACCCTACTGGTGGCCCGACCCCTCGAAGCCCGATGGGCTGCCTTACATACGTCGGGATGGGCAGATAAATCCCGAGCGAGATAAATTCCGCGATAGAGCGATACAACGTGACATGTGCGACGCGGTCACAAATCTGGCGCTTGCCTATTATCTGAGTGACAACGAGACATACGCCGAGCACGCGGTCGAGCTTTTGCGAGTTTTTTTTCTCGATGAAAAAACGAGAATGAATCCCAACCTGAATTACGCGCAGGCCATCAAGGGTCAAAATACCGGACGGGGCTCGGGGATTGTCGAAACCGCTGGTTGGATCCACCTTATAGACGCCTTCGGGATGCTGAAGTCGTCCAGGTTATGGACCGAGCAGATCGACCAGGGCCTACGGGCCTGGTTCGGGGCGTTCCTTGATTGGCTGCTCACCAGCGAGAGCGGAAAAAACGAGTCGCAGTCGGATAATAATCACGGCACGCAGTATGACGCTCAAGTTTGTGCGTATGCGCTGTTTCTGGGCAAATCCGAGCTGGCGTGCCAGATTATGGAGCAAGCCAAGGCAAAGCGCATCGCCAAGCAGATCGAACCCGATGGACGACAGCCGAGCGAGCTGGCGCGGACGAGCTCCTGGGGCTATAGCATGATAAACCTGAGAAACTTAGAAAATCTCGCGTCGCTGGCGAGCAAGGTCGGCGTGGACCTGTGGAATTATGAAACACCGGATGGACGCGGGATCCGACGCGTGATTCAGTGGCACGTCCCCTTTGCCATCGGAGAGAAAAAATGGCCTTACGAAAACATCAGAGAATTTGAGTACGAGTTGATGTTTACGTCGTTGAGACGCGCCGCGATCGCTTATAAGGAGCCGCAGTACGAGAAATGGGCCGAAATGTTGCCGGGTGTGAAACCCACGGACCGGGTCAACCTGTTGTATCCGAAACCGAAGTTCTAATGTTGTAAAAGTCGACGCATCGGGTTTTTCGGCTAAAAGGTCACCAAGGACATGATAAACCTCAGCGTCCGCCAGTAGTCTATCGCACGCAATTTGAGGATTTGTCATTGCGAGGCCACGAAAGTGGTCGTGTCAATCTCCAACCTTTGAACAATTGAGATTGCTTCGCTTCGCTCGCAATGACATCCATCAATCAACCTGCGACAGAGCAATAGTTGCCTCCTTCTCCCAACGTTCGTACTCAGCCTTGAGATGCTCAGCTAATTCTGGCCCGCTAAACAGACGGCGGGCTGGTTTGCAGAGCATTCAGGACCTTTATGTCAAGAGGGTCTGTAAGTTGCTTTTTTATCTTCGTCCGCCATCTTTTAGGCATGGTATCGAACGTGCCTTTCAAAATATTTTCTTGGCCCTTATTAATGAGTGCCTGCAGGATCCTAATGGCGGCCTCTTTGTCTTTCGCCTGTTTTTCAGGCATCGGTCTTCTACTGAGAATAAGCAGCTTGTGAAATGCAAAATTGGCCGGATGAGGCAGTGTCACTGTGATTTCGCGGAGCTTTATTGTGATCGTATTCTGAGCAAGGAAATCCAGAAACCTCAACGCCTGAGCATTCAGTCCAAGTTTAGGCAACGGATAAGGCTTATCAGATGGTCTGCCTCTCTCGGGGACCAGAAACTCAATTATGAGCTGCGGATGCTCCAATCGGATATAGCCCTTTCGACCGGTAAAGCCGACAACGAAGCCGAGGTCTTTCAATAAATCTGCAACATCTGTTCGCGACTCAATTGCCGAGGGCCGCGGAACGAGCAGGTCAATGTCGCGTGTCTTCAGCGAAGGAAAATACGTATGTGACGGGAAATACTCACGATACAGCAGCGTGCACCAACTGCCGACCAGAACAATGTGTTTCAGAACACCGGCCTGGTCCAGCCGCCTCAGAACCTCGATACATAGCTCATACTGACTCTTTTCCACGCAATGTGGTCCTAAGAAATTTGATCTGCTTTTTCACTTCTGACAAGAGTTTTCGATACTTGGCTCTGTACTGCTTGGCTTGCTCGTATTTTTCGATCTGATCATCAGCGAGCTTGCCCTTGTATATGAACCTAACCTTTCCTTTTTGGCGGACCTGCAGGTAGTAGTACTCGTGTCCCTTGATGGTTTTCCTAACGAGACTGCCTTTGGGTAGTCTGGCCAGTTCCCTTTCGTAGCTCTTTTTCATGGCTAGGGAGTTGATGAGCTCCTCTTTCAGAACGCTCTTAATGACTTTCATATTAGTTTCTCACACAGAATAAGAGTTACCATACGCTTTTTATTGGATTCTACTTTGTATGGTAAGTCGAGTCAATGGTTACCATACACTGGTATAGTTTTTGCACCATATATGGTAAATCCCAGTTACACGGCCAGGTAACTTGAAGGCGTCTGATACCTTTGTCCAGTGACATGCCCGCGCCAATGTCTATTGCCAAATAGGAGATTGCTTCATCGGCCTAAAAAACGGATCTGCTCACAATAACCCATCAATTGATTTGTGACAGACCAATAGTTACCTCCTTCTCCCAGCGCTCGTACTCAGCCTTGAGATGTTCTGCTAATTCCGGTTTTGCAGAGGCAAGGTTAGCTGTTTCACCAATGTCGGTTTGCAGGTCAAACAACTGCCAGTCCCGGTTGGTGCTGTTTTGTTCGCGGATAAGTTTGTATCGACCCATCCGAATTGCAGTACTGCTCGTCCCCCAGCGCCAGTAGAGATACATGTGGGGCGAAGGGGCCTGGCAGACCAGAGCGGCTGTTGGGTCCTTTCCATCGAGCACGCGGTCGGCTGGCAGAGCCAGACCCGCGGCACGGAGCACCATTGGCACAAAGTCCATACTGGTAAGAGGCTCGCGGCAGACCGTCTTAGGTTTGATTTGCCCAGGCCAGCGAACGATGCACGGCACCCGGATGCCGCCTTCCCAGAGTGTCGTTCCTCCGCCTCGCAGCGGCGCATTTGACGCACATTCCAGCCCACGTGCTGGAATGAGAAAAGCTCCGTTGTCAGAAAAGAGGATGACGATTGTTTTTTTAGCCAGCTTCAATCGGTCAAGCTGGTCGAGGACACGGCCTACACCATCGTCAAGCGCCGTGACCACGGCCCGGTAGCGCTTGCGTTCATCAAGTGTTTTCGGCGAGTAGCCGTAGCGTGCAAAGACTTCGTCTGGGGCTTGCCATAGACAAGGGGTGCCGGGCGGCTGGTTTCTCGGATTCGGAAAATGGGCGGCGTTAAATGGGACGTAGCAGAAGAACGGCCGAGCTTTGTTTCGTTCGATGAACTGACATGCGGCATCGGCAAAGACGAAGGTGCTATAGCCATCGGCCTTTGCCGGCTCGGTGTTGCGGTAGAGGTCGTTGCGACCGTTGTAGATATACGTGTAGTAATCGCAGTTTCCGGAGATATTGCCGAAGTATTCATCGAAGCCGCGATCCGTTGGCCGGCTGCCGGGGGCAAAGCCGAGGTTCCATTTGCCGAAGCAGCCGCTGACATATCCGGCTTTGGCCAGATAGCGAGGTAGGATTACCTCGGTCTGCGGCAGTCCGATCTGCTGAAGCTCATCGATCTTCCAGAGTTGTTCGTTCAAGCCGTTGCGGAGCGGATGTCGACCGGTGAGCAAGGCACCGCGAGAGGGCATACAAGATGGGGAGGCAATGTAGAAATCAGTGCAACGAGCTCCCTCGGCGGCGAGCCGGTCGATCCGTGGCGTTTTCATCTCCCGGTTGCCATAACATGCCAGGTCACCGTAGCCGATGTTGTCGAGAAGTATGATTACGATGTTCGGCTTTTCGATAGCGCCAGCAGAGTTGCGTAGATGGGGCAAGACCAGACCGTAGGATGGGCAACTATATGTTGCCCATGCTGAAATAATCCGCATGGGCAGGGAACCTGCCCATCCTACACCTACTAAACCTATTGCACCTTTTAGAAAGGTCCGCCGCGAGAAACTAACATTAGATCCGACAAGATATCCACGTTTTATAACTGCTTGCCTCATTGTCCTTACCTGACTACCTCTGCCTAAGCCAGGCAACAAATTTTGCCAGGCCGGTCTGGATGGTGGTTGAGGGATTGTAACCGAGGTCTTTAGCAGCTTTGGTGACATCGGCGTAGGTACGTTCGACATCGCCCGGCTGAGGAGGCAGATATTTTTTGACTGCTTTTTTACCAAGTGCCTTCTCGATTTCAGCGATCAAGTCATTGACCGTTATTGGATGTGAGTGGCCGAGATTGTAGATACTAAAGCCAGCACATTTTTCCATGGCCAATACAGTGCCGTCAATTATGTCATCGATGTACGTGAAGTCGCGCATCGCCGTTCCGTCGCCATAGACTGGTATGGGCTTTCTCTGTTCGATAAGTTTAGCAAATTTGTGGATGGCTAAATCAGGTCTTTGACGCGGGCCATAGACCGTAAAGTATCGCAAGCAAGTGACATCGATTTCGTAAAGATGATGGTATGTATGGCAGATAAGTTCGCCAGCCTTTTTGGTCGCGGCGTATGGCGAGATGGGAAAATCAACGCTGTCACTTTCAGAAAACGGCAACTTTTTATTATTGCCATAGACGCTTGAGCTTGAGCCGAAGATGAACTTAGTGACATTGTGCTTTTTGGCTGCCTCAAGCAAGACCGTGGTTCCATTTACATTAACATCGGCATAAAGCATCGGCTGGGCAATAGAAGGCCGAACGCCCGCTCTGGCAGCCAAATGGACAATTATTTCGACACCATCACTGACGGCTGCGTCCATAGCAGCGAAGTCACGAATATCAGCTTCGATGAGTTGAAAATTCCTGTTTTTAAGGCAGCCCTCGATGTTGCGGCGTTTGATTTGGGGATCATAAAAGTCATCGAAGTTATCAACTCCGACAACCGCCCAGCCCTCTGCGAGAATTCGTTCGCATAGATGTGAGCCGATGAAACCAGCAGCTCCGGTGACAAGTGCTTTCATATTATGACCAGATATTGTTTTTACAACTCTGCGGATTGCAAAACAAAACCCCGCAATAAATTGCGGGGCTAAATATTTAACAACGCTTTATGCGGAATAAACGATAATTGCTCCAATGGCCAGAATAATTATAGCCATAACTCGAAGAAGCAGAGCGGATTGTTTTTGCCACCAATCAATCATCCGTCTAATCTTTTCAGGCCCGAGCATAAATATCAGTAGTCCTGAGATTAGAAACAGAATCCCAAAGACAACTATCACCCAGGTAATATCACATTCGCGAGCTCCAAGTAAAAATATTACTGCCAACACCAGTCTTACAAGCCCCGTAAAGTATATGCGTTTACCTTTTTTGAAGAATTCCATCAGGCGATTACAAACAATCGGCTTTAGCAAAAACAAAATTGCAATAGCAATAAAAACTATGCCGATAGCTATAATAACTTTGTCCATAACTCTGCCCTTTATTTGTTTGGGTTCAGCCTTCCAATGCTGTAATATTCAATTCCTGCTTTTTTAACTACCTCAGGGTCGTATAGATTTCTGCCATCGAAGATAACAGGTTTTCTCAATTTTGTTGCGATAAGTTCGAAGTCAGGGTTGCGGAATT
>Ga0315312_1002360_pt1 | contig 13198 bp, 9 predicted proteins | sample TDP7_MG_FD_203629 | JGI IMG/M metagenome (GOLD analysis project Ga0315312, IMG submission 203629) | Freshwater sediment microbial communities from Lake Towuti, South Sulawesi, Indonesia - TDP7 | ecosystem: Environmental > Aquatic > Freshwater > Lake > Sediment | place: Indonesia: South Sulawesi... | reverse complement strand
GGCTATAGGCACTATTCGATCCGCTAGAGGCAAAGGTGCTGCGACAGCAGTCATCGAGTCGGCTCTTTCGGATGCGCGGGCAATGGGATTCAGGTTCGTTGTGCTCCTATCAACCATTGAGGCTGTGGAACTGTACAGGAAGTATGGGTTCAAGGAATTCGGGAAACTCCCTGAGCACTCAATGCATTTTGAGGAGCCTCAGCCTTGATGTGAGCAGGGAGATTGATGCTTCCGCCCCTCCCTCCAAGTGGCCTTTGCTCGAGATGAACCATGTTCGTTCCGGCCATGCTGGCCGTTCTTCAACCCGGGCGGTGTTGCACCGAGTTGGGTCCCTTTCTGGAGAATAGTTTGGAAAGAGATCAGAAGGGGTTTGAAGGAGCGCCTCACGGTGCGCTCAGAACCATCGCTCCCTCGTTGAACGCGTCACTGACCTCAAGGGAAGTCATCCCGAGCTTCTCGAAGGCCGTATCAAGCTTCTCGGATAATGAGGAGATCTCCCACGATAGATCGCCGCCATTGCTTTGCGCCTTCTCCTCAACCGAGCTGTGCTCTTGATGCACATCAGTGAGCCATGGCAGATGACCCGTCGCCCAGTTGAGATAGGGAGTGCCCGCGAACAGCCACACGATATCGAGATAGACAGGATAGCTGACGTGCTCTCCCCAGTCCATGGTCGTCATGCCCTCGAGAGCTATCTCGGCGGCAGCGGGGTCTCCTCGCTCCAACGCATCGATGGCAAGTCTCAGCAGCGGCAGGTCGTGCGCATATGTCTCAAACTTCGAGACGCTGCACCAGCCAGGGTACGGATTCTCGACGCCTATGTCCTGGTCCCACAGGTATGGATTGACCGTGTTGATCGCGAGGTGCATCTTGGCGTTCAGAGCTGCGACCTGCTCTTTGGTGGGCTTCTTGATGCTCTTGATGTGGGCTTGCAGCTCCTTCGCCGCTGCGTCGAACTCGTCTAAAGCTGCGAGAACGCCGGCCATGTCGGCATCGGGCACGACTCCGAGCAGCTTGTCGACCGCCTCCCTGACCTCCTTGCCAGTCTCGGTGAGCTCGTATGGCAGGATCTCCGCTTGGCTGAGCCTCAGCCCTCCAACGCCTCTGAAGGCAGCATCCATCTTCAGGTGCTCGGGACTGATTAGCCTCTCCACAGTAGCGAGGTCCGTGTGATAGTATGCTTCTTCTACGATGGCAGAAAGGGCTCCGCAGTATATCGAGCACGCAGGCACTCCGGCCATGTAGAATCCCCAGCTGTCGAATGAGGAGACCGGCGTGTAGATGACTGGATACATCAGCTTCTGCACTTGCGTGTCAAATGCGACCTTCCTCAGGAACCCCTGGAGCTCGGGGGTCGTCTCTACATACATGTAGTCGGCCCATATGCCCACATCGTCCGAGCAGAAGCTCATGACGATCTTCTGGGCCCATTCCGGGTGCACAGAGGTCATGAAGTAGTAGCTTCCGAGGCCCCAGTCCCAGAACGATTCTTTGCTTCCTCCAGTACCGGATTCGTGACCACTCAGGGTCATGAACACTAGGGTTCTTTTCGGGGTTATCCCCGCATCCTTGATAGCCTTGGCGATCGCAAGCACAGATGCGACGGCTGCGTTGTCGTCGTTGGAGCCGCACCACCAGTGGTCGTGGTGTCCCTCGAATATGATGTATTCGTCTGGATACTTCGAACCGTAGATGAACCCACACACGGCATACGCGTCAGCATTCTCCGTGATTACGTTGTCAACGTCCACCTTCACTTGGACCGGACCCTCCTCGAGCAACTCCTTCAGATATGCTGCGTCATTCCCAGTGATAGACAGAGTCGGAATGTCGTTGTGCGCCGTGTCGACGTTCAACGCCTCAGGGTCCCTATACGGGTTGTAGGCTAAGGCTGCAGCAGCACCGTGGTATGCGGCCTCGCGAACCGAGGGCGTCGTGTACCACATCACCACGCTCCGTTCGATTAGCACGATCTTCCCCTCAACGCCACCCGGAACGTTCTCGTAGTCCTGAGTGCGGCCAAGGCCGACGAACACGAGCTCCGACTCAACTGCCCCGCCGTTCGGTGTCGATGGGCTGTTCGCCATCGACCTCGCCCTGATATTCTGCGTGACGGGGCTCGTGATCTCCACCGAGGCTGAGCGGTAGTCCCAGCTCACGAGCTTGAACGGCTCCATGGTCACTTCGTCGAGCTCGAGGGCCTCCATCTCGGCCTTGATATACGATGCTGTGTAGAAGTCCTCATAGCTTCCAGGCACGACCTCGCCGTCGTATTCAAATGAGAAGCTCGATAGCCTCGATGTGAGGTCCATTGCGTAGTCTTGGTTGATGTGATCGACGAACGATTGTTCTTCCGCTGACAGGCGTGGTGATGGCTTCGCTGCCTTTGCGTATGGAGTTGTTGCCAACGCGAAACCGAGAAACACCATGCAGACAAGCACACAAGCTAGGAATCTCTTGCGATAATACCCCAACTTCTCCCCCCTTGCGCATTGTGCATGCGCGTCACTGGAAACAACGTGTAATTAGATATCAGTTTCGCATGTCCAGGGCGTGATGACAAATCCCACAAAAGGCATAATGCCCCTGGACGATGATTTCGTCATGGGATAGGCCTTGCCACCAGCAGCGGTGAAAACGATTCAGGATCTCCTGTATTGGCAGTACTCGAAGCTGATAGCCCGGTCCGCGGGCTACGAGAAGAACTTCGGATTCATAATGGACAGGTTCAAGAAGCTTCAGTCGGGCGAGATAAGCTGGTCGGGTTCGATCAGGGAATACATCAGGGAGCGAGAAGTCGTGGGCAAGTGCATTTATTGCGGTAGCACTCAGAACCTTGCACCCGATCACCTGATACCCCGCTCAAGGGGAGGTCCTGATTCCGGCGACAATCTAGTTACGGCGTGCAGATCGTGCAACTCGTCGAGGGCGGACAAAGGCATCTACGAATGGTTCGAGCTCGACAGAAGAAACGAAGTCCCTCGCATAGTCGAGGGCAAGTACCTCAAGGAACTGTATGCTCTTCACGAGTCGAAGGGCACCCTTAGGATCGACAGGAAGAACCTCGAGAAGCTGTGCAAGGACTGTCGGCCAGGATACCTCTGCAAGGAAGCCGCGCTGACGGTATACTGTCTCGAAAGCGTGTTCTGAGTCTCGACGATGCCCGCCCCTCCGAAAGACACTTCAGCACGTAGTTGTATCCAGGGCTTCGGAGGAGAACGTGGAGGAGAAGATATCTTTTTGCGGGGATTCGCGCAGAGCGCATGTGGGCGATTGTCGTGGTCGATCAAGTGGTCCGGTGGCCATCGATAGAAGAACGATGTGCACGGGCAGGAATATGGGCGCGCCAAGCAGGATGGTGGCAATCCTGGTCCTCTCATCGGTCGCCATTCTTGTGCTGGGCACGATCGCAGTCACCCTGGTCAATAACGGAATCCCGAGATTCACCGCCCGGACTGCTACCGCAACCGTGATTCCCGGTTTCACCCTATCATACCAGCATTCCGACAACATCGTGCCTATTCCCTGTCAGTGGTGTGGCTTTTTCATGCCATGGCATTTCAACGTGGCCGTTCAGTGGGATGATGTGAAGTATGGTGGCCAAGGTGGCGGCCCTCCTGGGGACAATCTCTATGGCGCGGTCGGAGCGATGGACGACTGTCCGCACTGCATCGTGTACAGCGGCCCTGCATGCATTCAGATGATGGCATTCTATCGCGTAGGAATCACATTTCCACAGGACCTGATCTACGATCAGGGCGAACTCCAGGTTCCGGCTGGAGAGATCCAGGGGAACATGCAGATTGAGCGGCACGGGTTTGGGCTGACCGATGCGGTCTATTCGACGCCTCCCGAAATTCAGACCGCCTTCATGTCATTCGTTGGGCCATTGTACGTTCACAACCAGACGAGCATGACTCCTCTGACGCCCGCGCTTCTCTCGACCTACATAGCAGGCAGCTACCCGGTGATGTGGGATGATCACAATGGCTGGCCCGTGAACATGGACCCCACCTGGCCGAGCGCAAACAAGTCCGAGCAAGGCCACTACAAGGTCATAGCGGGATACGATGACAACAACACTCCGGCGGATACCACAGACGACCTCGCGCTCATCTACGACCCGTGGCCGGAGTACACTGATAAGTCGATCCTTCCGGCCGGGGCCTCGCAAGGGCCTGGAGGAACCTTCGATCCGTACTGGCTCAATGTGTCCACGGTCCTCGCAGATACGAGCGACATGTTCTTCGTGGAGTTCGCAGCGATTTCCGAGTTCTCAGGCATTGTGCTCCCTATTGTTGGGATGACCATAGTAATGGCAGTTGCATGGAGAATGAGGAATCGAAGGAAGGATTTCTGATCCCTTCCCTCCCTTGCTCAGACGGTCGTTCGCAAGAAGGTCGCCGTTCGAACTTGACACAGCAAGAAAATAGGTGGATGGCGATAACACAATCATGTCCATCGCGGAGGTTCTTGATAGGCACAGTGATGCTGTCGATGCCCAGCTGAGACGATACCTTGCTCCTTTGATCGAGGAAGGGCGCAGCTATCATCGGGATATCGGTCGTCTGTACGATGTCGTTGCAGAGTTCGCTCTGAGGAAGGGGAAACGGCTCGCCTCGTGCAGCACGCTTGTCGCATATGAGGGATACACGGGCAAGGTCGACGAAGGAATACTGAGCGTGGGCTGTGGCATCGAATTGTATAGGCATAGCATCTTGATTCATGACGATCTCGTGGATGCTGACGAGACCAGAAGGGGCGGCAGGACTATCCATAAGCTTCTGGCAGAGTGGTACGATGACAGATTTGGCGTCGGCTCGTCCATCTTCGCAGGCAATATCCTCTATTCTCTGGCGCTGCAGTCGATTCTGTCATCAGGATTTCTACCAGAGAAGTTGACAGCCGTCGTGGGAATGCTATCTCGCGAGTACAGGCGAGTCAACGAAAGCCAAGTGCTCGACCTCATGTTCGAGTACAGGAGCCCTACCGTGAGCGAATGGAAGGTTATGGCGAGCAAGAGGGCTGCCTCGCTGTTCAAAGCGACCATCGTTGCTGGGGCGCTGCTGGGAGATGCACCCGGTGAAGATCTGTCGCTGCTCGAAGATGCTGGCAAGCACATCGGATATGCGTTCGACATTCAGGACGACATCATAGACACCTTCGCAAAGGAGGACGAGTACGGGAGGCGTTTGGGCGGAGACGTCATCAGGGGCAAGAAGCCATTGCACTTCATTCTGGCCATGGAGAAGGAAAGACGGACCGCAGCCGCACTGGACAGCGCACGTAAGGGGGAACTCAGCAAGGAGATCGAAAACGTGAGAAGGCTCGTAGTGGATTCCAGTGCGCTTGCGGAAGCCAAAAGGATCTCGAAAGAGCATGCAGATGTTGCGACAGGCGCAATTCTGAGGACGCACATGAGCGATAGCTCAAAGCGATTCTTCACTTCCTTCATAGACTACATCAAGGAGAGCTTGGATTGGTACAAGTGAACATGTGCAAGCTTTCGCGATGTGGGCACTGACGCAATTCTACAGGTCATAATTCTTATCTATTGTCAAGCTGATACGTAAGAAGGTTGACCTTGTGTGATAATGGGTCAACGTATGAATAAGGAGGGGAGAGGATACACAGAAAAATGATAGCGGTAGCGATAGGTCTCGTATTCATGATCGTCGCGTTCGCTGGTTCCGTTGTGGCTCGGCCGGTGCCAGCTCCGCCTGCTTTCGACGTGAACGAGGCGTACGTGAAGTATGTCGAGGAAACACTGGTGAGCTATGGAACTTGGGAGGGCTACGGTTTCAGAGCAACTGGGAGCTCTGCTGAGTACGCGGCAGCGTCGTTTATATCGAAGCAGATGAAGAGCATAGGGCTCTCGTCTGTTCGGATGGAGCCTGTTCCCGTAGACGCATGGGAATTCAAGGGCGCGTCCCTTGAGGTCTACGGCTCGGAAGGCTCGTTCAGCTTCATAGCGTCATCGATGGGCGGAGTTCCCGGCACGCCAGCTGGAGGTGTCTCTGGACCAATTGTGTATGTTGGCAGAGGGGCCCCTGGGGAATACCCGGCCGATGGCGTCACGGATAAGCTGCTTCTTGTCGATTGGGATGCGGACTGGTTCTGGGTCAACCTGATAGGCCATCAGGCCACCGTATGCGGCGCCAAGGGAGTGATCATCAGCACAATGAACCACCCAGCCTACTACGAGATGCCTGATTCGATCGGAAGCTTCGATGCCACCTATGACGACGACTGGGTCCCGCTGATAGTGATCTCGAGAAACGACGGGTTCACGATCATGGACATGCTGGCGAAGGGGCCGGTTCAGGGTACAATGGTCTCGAATGCAACGATTACGTTGGCAGAGGACGGAGGCACGGGCTACAATGTCGTCGGCGTGCTCCGGGGGAAAGACCACGAACATCCCATACTGATTCTCGGGCACCATGACGCGTGGTTCTATGGTGCGAGCGATGACACTTCTGCGATCGCGGGCATGCTCTCATGGGCGAAAGCGATGAAGGTGTCGAAGTTCGTCCCGAAGCACGACCTGTACTTCATCGCGACGACGGGCGAAGAGTACGGGAACACGGATGCATACTATGAGTGGCTCGTGGGAGCCTGGTACATGATCACGCAGGCGCATCCAGACTGGGGCCAGAAGGCGATAGCCTTCGTCAATCTCGAGGGGCTCGGCGGGCAGTGGTACGATGGAAGCATCGGACCGTTCAGCGCCCGTTCGAACTATCAGTTTGCACCTCTTGTCAGGAAGGTGTTCAGCGAGAACCCGCAGATGCTTGCCGGTGGCTGGACGGTAAATACGAGGCTGAGTTCGTGGCAGGATGGATGGACCCTGACCGCCGCAGGGATTCCCGGGATCACATTCTCGAACGTCATACCGAACTACGACATGGTCTACCATACGAACTACGACAATCTGGCCCTCATGAACTACTCGAGGCTCGCGACCCAGGTCGAGCTGATGCAGAAGGTGCTGGTCGAGATTGACGCAGCCAAGGTCCTGCCGTACATGTTCTCCGAACGCGCCTACGACCTCGCGACGAGCGTCGATCCTGTCGACTACGAGCACATAGGCGTGGACGTGAGCGCGCTGTATGACGCCATCTCGGAGTTCAGAGCGCTCGCGATGAAGTTCGACGCTGTCCAGGGCAAGATCAAGGCTTCGGATGCGGCAGACGCGAATTCCCTGCTGATGACGCTCAGCCAGCTGATTGGCCAGGAATGGACGGCCCTGAGCTGTTGGGACTCCACGATATACCCGACGCAGCAGGTCGAGTGGGACGCCACCTGGCTGACGGACGCGCTCGACTATTTGAAGAAGGGGCAGCTCAATGCCGCACTGGATGAGCTCTGGAATGTGGGCCTCACGTGGAATGCCTTCTTCGACTACACTGTGTGGTCATGGGAGAACTCGAGGCATGCGCCAGGCGCTGAGCACCTGAACTGGGGCGCTCAAGGACATCTCGCGCCGTACGTGGACATATATGCGGCCTACGTCTCGCTCAGAGACAACTACCCAGGCGGCCCGCCGTACGACTACGATTGGGAGATCCAACAGCTCGAGAGCGTGCTCGCCTCTGAGCTCGAGGAGCTCCAGTACAGGGTGAGCGCTGAGACAGACCAGGTCCAGATGGCCAACTCGCTCCTCGCACAGCTGATTGCGCTTGCAGGCTGAGCAGCTGGCCTCTTGGACAAACCTCTTTCTTTTCATTTCACTATTCTTGTTTTCAGCAGAGGCCAACGAATTTGTTCATTTGGCGCGCGAGGGCGAACTCTGATGAAATACCAGCGTTTCCTGACTCCTGATTCCGACACTTACGACCCCCTGAGGCTCGCAGAGGAGACGGAGAGGATCGTCACTAGGGAAGGACCGAAGGGGCGCGAACGAAAGTATACCGGTTTCTACAGCGTGCCCGTGTATCGAGGCATAGCCACGGGGTACGCTGCTGGATGCTGCCTGAGATGCGTCTACTGCTGGAGCAACTGGTCGAGGGACTTCCCAGAGAGATGTGGCCAGTTCTACAGCCCTGAAGAAGTCGCTCAGAAGCTCTTCCGAGCAGCAGAACAGGGCATCCTTTATTCCGACTACTGGCGCAAGGCCATTCCTCGAGTGAACAAGCTCCGTCTGTCGGGCTGCGAACCGACGATAGGCAAGGAGCACCTGCTCTCAGTTCTAGAACATGTGCTCGATTCCAAGTATCCGTTGTTCATCCTCGAGACAAACGGGCTGCTGATCGGGGCTGACCCGCAATACGCGAAGGGGCTTGCCAGGTATGCGTCGAAGCTCTATGTGCGCGTTTCGTTCAAGGCAGCGACTCCTGAGGGTTTCGTTCAGAGAACGGGCGCAAAGAGCGAGTTCTTTGGCCTGCCATTCAAGGCATTGAGAAGCCTTCTGGACGAAGGGATTCATGCTCGAGCAGCAGCGATGACTGATCCTCGCGTCATGCCGAGCGAAGAGAAGAGAATCTTGATTGAAAAACTGGGCGAGATCGACCGCCGTTATGCAAAGGGCGAGCTTGAGGAGGAAGAAGTCGATCAATACGACACATCCGTCAAGCGTTTGAGAGCTTCTGCAGACAAAGGATATGCCGCCGAACTGGAGAAGAAGTTGCTGGAACAGAGTGGAGACCTTGGCGAGTGACCAAGCTGATCCCGACACAAGCATCAGACCTGCGAGACCTTCTCAGCAGCCTTCTTGTGCTGCGCATCAAGAACGCAACTGTTATCTGGAACGTTTGCGATGAATTTGTAGCGGCGAGTTCGGAGGTGCCCAGGGATTGATGTTCATCAAGGCGGCGCAGGCCTCGGAAATAGGACCAGGCCAGATGAAGATGGCGAAGGCTGGTAGCAGAGAGGTCCTCATTGCCAATGTGGACGGCCGGTACTACGCCATCTCGCATATGTGCACTCACGCAGGGGGAAGCCTGTCGGAGGGCACTCTCCGCGGGAGCTTCGTCACCTGTCCCAACCATGGGTGTGTCTTTGATGTCACGAACGGGAGAGCGGTACAAGGTCCCCAGATCGCCTTCGCGAAGTTCAAGGCAAGGAACGAGCTGACCTACAGAGTGAAGCTGGAAGGCGGGGATATTCTCGTGGGGATCGATTGAAACTCGGCGGCTAGCAGAATCGAATCAAGCATTGCAGCACGAGGTCTAGCTGCCCGTGCTAGAGATAGGTTCCAGGGGTCACGGTGGCTGCTCATGTCCCTTCTCCGGAATAATCGCGCCAACCCTCGATAGCGCCCCGCGGTGACACACGGGGCATTGAGGGACAAGCTTTCCGAAGAGCGTGTGACAGACATTGCATTCGTACACGTCGGCCGTACTCTTGACCTCCGAGCAGGTATTGCAGTACTATGGTTTGGGCGTTTTGGCGTAACCTCCGTAAGGTCGATTACGCTATTGCTCCACATCAGAAGCCAGAACTTCATTGATCAGTGTCTCGTTCACTCATGGTCGATGTGCTGCATGTCGAGCCGGAACCTGGTCGAAAGAGATAAGTGGAACGGAGTGTATCGCATAGCAGGGGGGTAGAAATGGCTGTATATGTAGTGCTCTCGAAGCTCACGGATGAGGGACGGAAGACGTTGAAGACCAAGCCGGAACGAGTAAAGGAAGTGAACGCGGAGATCTCGAAGATGGGCGCAAAGGTCTTACATCAGTTTGCGCTCCTGGGCAAGTATGACTTCCTGACCATTCTCGAGGCGAAGGACAATGTCGCGATTGCCAAGATCATGGTTGAACTCGGCTCGCGCGGGACCCTTGAGACGATGACGCTCTCGGCGATTCCTGTCGATGAGTTTCTTGCCAGCTTGAAGAAATAGAGCCTATCGCCCAGTTCCGCGTTCTCAGACTCGCGCGGAGTAGACCAGCGATCGTTCGTGATGGCGAGTCACTATTGGATGGTGAACTGTCTCGTATCGACCCATTCCTGCTTCAGCATCGACCAGAAATCCATTGTCACCTCTCTGTGGACGAACTCGTATGGCAACCAGCCGTAGCCTCCTTCTCCCCAATCCTTGCCCCAAGAGTTTCTAATTAGCAGTGCCCCGATCGTCGCGACGTCGCAGTCCGCATTTCTTATCTCAATCTTGTCGTCGTAGCCCACTGCGACAACAGCATGTCCTCCTAAGACTCTCTCGTTCTTGCATGGAAAAGGGATTTTGCCCGTGCTGTTCGCCTGATCCATCGAGCTGTACACGGTGAAGCCGAACATCACAGGTATGCTTGCTGTGAGGGATTTCTTGACGCTTTCCAGAACCGCCTCTTCCGAGGTACGAGCCGGGTCGTGTCTGAAGTACTTGATGCTCTTGTAGTTCTCCGCGAACGAATAGCAGAACGCGCTTGGCTCCTTGTCGAAGTCGGGGATCTCGTCGGTGTACGGCCAGTACTTCTCTGGCGGGACGCCGAACAGGACAAGTGCGCCCATGGTAGAACGGATGAAGGCGCCGCTGTCCCCTTGAAGCTCGGCGAGATTCCTCGCGGCCTTGTAGAGGAACAGCCGCGAAGCGTCGATATGTTTCCCGAAGGCCCTCTTCTCGTAGTACTCGACCATGCCAACGCCAGCATGGGCTGTGCAGGATCCGATCCCGCCCTGGTCCTCGACGGGCGAACACCATCTCCTGAGGTCAACGGATGACGGCAGGGTTGTCGATTCCGCCTTCTGCAAGCCAGTGGGCGTGACGAGTGCCTTGATCTCTTTCTTGCTTAGCAGTTCCTTACTCTCGAATGTGTAGTCTCGAATGTCCGGATAGTCGGGTATCCATCCCATGCCCCTTCTCTTGTTCTCCATGTCCTCAACTCCTCAGTCGTTGTCACTTCTTGCTCAGTTCTTGACGTTGCTGTCCGGCCGGGACAGGCTCGGCCACGCGACGAACAGCATCGGGGTATTTAGCAGTATTCGGAGACGTTGTGATATGCGCAGAATTGAACCAGAGCATGCACGGAGGCGTAGATGAGATAGGAAGTCTTGCTATTCGTCAATCAGGAGGGTTTCGGCACCGGGACAAGAAACCGCTTCATTTGCTTTCCTCGTATGGCCTTCGCTTTCCAAGGGTCTCCTCTCGGCAAGACAAATCTACGATGATCATTCTTGATGGAACGCCACCAGAATCGGCCTGAGGCTACGGGTTGCGGTCAGTGAGAATCGTCTTGTGCCTCGACATGGCACGCCTGGATAGGCATATCAAAGCCATACCTATCACTGGAATCAGGATTCCTTGGAACTCCGGAATAACAGGCACATATGGGAGAGGAACAACGGCAACGATGTTGGTTATTGGAGCCTGGCCCATGTAGTCGAAGTTGGCGTAGGTCGTTGAATCTGTTGACATATAGCAATAGCCCGTGTCTGTCACGATCCACATGTAGCCCGTCGTGTCGATCCCGATTCCCACATACTTGCTAGCGTTTCCGCCAGACGGTGTTGGCAGGTCCCCCAAAGCGCTCCAGGTCGTGCCTCCATCAGCCGAGTATCTGATGTCGCCGTTCTCGCACAGCACGAATACTCTGTCGTTCGATGGCCCCGGCCCATCAGGAATATACGTGAACTCAGATTGATTCGACGTCGATCCTGTCGGGCTTGTCAGAGATGTGAAACTGTTGCCGTTGTTAGAATACGAGAGACTAGTATTCGGCCCCGACCGAAGCGCGTACATAGTCCCCCCTTCGTAATTGAGATCCGTGAAGTCCGTCACCCCAACCGCAACAACGTCTTGATACTTCCACTCCTTGTTGGGAGGAGGCGAGATTGCATCCATCAAGTAGAAATACGAGCCATTTTTCGTGAGCAGCCACGCTCCCGTCTTGCTGAAGAAGGCCATCGAAACAGCCTCAGAATAGGTAGCGGTGTCAATTGGATGGGTTTGGCCGGCTGCCCAGCTGGTGCTCGTCGCAAATTCCCACCAGTAAGTCCTGCCCGTATTGGTGACGAGAAGGACGGTTGTGTCATCGGTGGTCACGGCGATGTCTACGATCCTGTCCCCTGGCTCGAGAGTCGGCGTCCCGACATAGCTCCAGAACGCGCCCGTGCCGGATTGATAGGTGTCGCCCGGCGCGTTGACTACCCAGGGATCCGGCACGCTTCCTGCCCGTGCCCAGTCCGACCTTTCCTTCCAATCGGTCGTCTCGATGATCGCTACAATGGAATCGCTTCCGCCAATGCTCGCAGCAAGCACGCTGAGCTCAAGGCGCTGCACGTCCTTTGCCACAGAAATGTCCCCGGATATTGAGATCCAATCAGAGCCGTCGTACGCCATCAGGCTTTTGGAAACTATGTCGCCGTGAACCCCCCGAATGTCGATGAGGTACTCCGCCCCGACCATCTTGTCCGACCTGGTCACTGGAAGACCCGTGGCGTTGGACATGTCGCTGTCGATGAAGATCCTCAGGATATCCTCGCCGGACTTGCGAGTCGGCATGACAGGACCGCCACCGCCGCCTCCTCCGGACGGCTTCGCCTTCGCAGAGGGAGCGTAGACACCCTGGAAGATCTCTCCCTCGACGGACACATAGAACGCGACGGAGGTCGTCATGCCGGCAAAACCTGTGGCGGATATGTTGATGTTCGAATTCTCAACGGACGCGCTGTCATTGTCGGTGTTCAGTCTTCCCAGCCAGTCCCCGAAGGCTCCGTCTATCTCGATTGATGCCGGAGGTGAGACCACATATGCATGAACGCCGTCCTGCAGTATCGTGAGGTCGCTGAAGGTCGAACTGAAGCTATCTCCGGTCAAGAGCACTGAAACTGAGCTGGTCGCCGAGATCGACGATGTGTCGACCTGGATATCGAAGGTCCTGTCCGTCCCAGGGACCAAAGAGGTCTCGCTGAAGGATGAGACCAGGGACGCGCCAAGCACCGTCGGTGTCATGCTGATGACCGAGCCACCCGTGCCTTCGCACGATAGAACGAGCCTTGCGAACAAAGCATTGGCATCTGCAGCCACTGTGCCAAAGTTGGAGTCGATTGAAGAACCAGGCTCCAGGCGTGCTATCAGAAGCCCGCCGGTCTCTGGAACGGGGTAGCTCACGGAATAGTCCTGGTCCGGGTTATTGGTCTGAGAGAGGAGCAGATACCTCGCATCATTGCCAAGTACGACCGGCAGATTGGCCTTGGCCTCGAGCTTTCCGGAGCTGACGGAATAGTCTACGGACCCACACGAAGCCCATCCGTTCCAGTCCAG
>Ga0315312_1002359_pt1 | contig 13199 bp, 15 predicted proteins | sample TDP7_MG_FD_203629 | JGI IMG/M metagenome (GOLD analysis project Ga0315312, IMG submission 203629) | Freshwater sediment microbial communities from Lake Towuti, South Sulawesi, Indonesia - TDP7 | ecosystem: Environmental > Aquatic > Freshwater > Lake > Sediment | place: Indonesia: South Sulawesi... | reverse complement strand
AAGTAGCTAACGTGAGGGTAATCGAAATTATGTATGCGTTCCCGATTGAAAGCAATCCCATTCGACTGAGGATGAAGGGTGCAAGAGAAACAATGGCAGTCAGCGTGGGTGATATTCCATCAATTAGTGCAACGTATACTGAAACGAACCTTGAAGCTTCGTGATGTATGGGATCAGGTTGGGTTAGCGCAACTTCAAACGTTTTCAGGTGCCCTTTTCTCTCAGCCCTTTCAGCCATGAAAGCACCAAAAAAGCCTGAGACTCCCATGGCTAGACAAGCTCCGAAGCCCGCTGCAACAATAATTCCAGCCTCAGTGATTCTTGCCACCCAAGAGCCTATGACTATACCAAATGTAGTCATCGAGCCGTCAAACCCATTCATGACAAAATATCGCCGAGCAATACCTCTGGCACGGGTTACATCCAAGTAAACCTTAACTTTACTAAGCAATCTTTGAAGACGTATACGCAATTCATCTCTCACATCAGAGGAATGTTTTTCTAACACTCCCAGTTTACGCTCATATCTTCAGTTAGCTTGATATAAATCTTCCTTTATCTTAGTAAAATTCGTCGGGAATTTAAACCGATATGTAAACCTATTCCCCTGCTCCAACATAAATTAATGTCTTGCGCTTGTTGATTTAAGAGTTAGGCAATTTGGTCTGGAGATATAAGAATATTTTCTAACCCTCTTATACGTATGAAGTCTTTAAGCTCCTTGTCAAGTGTAAGTAGTCTTAGGTTAAGACGGCTCGCACTTGCGTAGAGTATGTTGTCCACCATGTCCTTGTGGCCCTGCAGGTATAGGTTTAGGGCATCATAAAACGTTTTAGATTCTTCTTCCACCTTAATGTATCTTCCACTTTCGATTATGCTTCGCAGACCAAGGCTGAAGCTTTCTCCGTCAAAAGGACCGATGATCGAAAGCCTTGCCGCTATCCAACACGACTCGAGAATACTGAAATGTGAGTAATATATCTCAGCTTTGACTTCAGCAAGCCCTTTGAGGCCTTTCAGGGCTTCTTGGCCAACCTCTATCCCTAGAGATGGAAGTATGAAGGAGGTGTCAAGGAGAACCCTTAGTGCGGCTTGCTTGTTCTTCAAGGCTTATCGCCTCAACCTCTTCGGGTTTTATTGATGCAAACTTCTTCCCAGAGAGGGCTAGTTTAATAGGATCCTGAAGGCTTTCTAGAACAATCGTGTTCCCAATGACTCTCAGCAAAACCTTTTCTCCCACAGTCAACCCTGTAGCCTCAACTAAGGCTTTAGGCAGGTAGATGGCGTACTTCTTGCTGACTCGAGCCTCAACAGTCAGACTCAAAATCTTCACCAGGATTTTACTAATTAGTCAGACTAATAAATTTTTCCCTGATCTTTACCCAAGACCGGAATAGTCATCGTCAATTCACTGAATTTAGGCTACGCCAATTGGGACCGAAACTCTGCTTTTTACGTAGATTGGTATCTTTTCCCCTGCACCAGTTAATACAAGAGAGTTTTTACATTCGGTGCTAAGTCATTCATACTTGCAAGTTGGTATTAAATATCGTTAAGCTCTGATTTCTTAGGTGAGTAAAGTTGCTGTAGCGTACATGTTTACGATCTGGACATTACCTGTTCTGAGTCATTCTGCTTTTGAGCCAGGAGAATAACTGATTCTATGAAGGATGTCTTTGCTTCTGTGTAACGGACACGATCTGATCCATACTTTGAAGAGAGCTCTTTCTTTAGCCTATGATACTGTTCTGCAACATCAGAATGTTTTCTAAGGTAGTCTCGGAAAACCAAATGCTTCTTCCAATGGTCACTCATGTATCTAACAAGGTGAAGGTGATATCCTACGTTGTGATAGTGCTTTGCGAGGCAGTAGTACCAGTCAGGATTACCTAGTTGCGGCGTAACGTCCGTGTAGCCAATCCTGTCCAAAGGTGGGAGGCACTCATCTGCATCCTTGGACTGAGTCACGCCTGCCATCATGTCAATGATCGGTTTCGCTCCTAAACCTGGCACAGCAGTGCTGCCAATGTGTTCGAGGGCTATCACTTTCTGCCCGACTACCCTTAGAATTAGGTCTTTCTCTTTCCCGAATAGGGTTGGCCATTGAGGATCATAATCAACAATCAAGACAACGCCAGGCAAGCCAAGCTCACATCATACAAGTTGCCCTCAGAGACATGCATGTACATCCTAATCGAGCTAAAATGGTTTGCGCTCTATCGCCCGCGTTTTCTTTCGTTTATATTTCAGAAAAATCCCAAGTCCAATCTATCCTGAATACTTTAAGGTTTCGGTGTGTGGGAAACCTTGGTAGTGCAACCTGTTAGTCGTCGTGGATCTAAGAATGGCTAGAGCAGACGAAACATTGAAGCATAATCCCCTTCCTCGCCGCCAGCAAATGTTGCTTTTTTGAATATTTTATGCTAAGGACTATGTCTCAGCCCAGACTTATCCTCTCCGTGAATCCATCTCAAGCCGCCCGGCCAACCCTTGCTAGCCATATTGAGTATCGAACGGTAGTAGTCATTTACGCCGCTTATTGTATAGGCATAGTCCTTCCATAGCCAGACAAAATAATCTGTAATCGCCGCATCTCTGAACTGCTCTGGTCTCGTATATAGGGTTGATTTGTTTCTCCAATGGTGTTTGATAAGTTGCGTGTCTTTTATCAGGTCCCATGTCGACGCAGGCTTGCCATTTAGATGGCGATAGATAACGTTAGTTGTGGTGTCCACAGCCCCCCAATTTCCAGTCCGATGGACTTCTATGATTGCATGCCCACTGTAAGCCTTTGCGGTGTCAACCAGCATGACTAGCCTAGCAGGCAATCCAGCTACTTGGCAAAGAATACATCCCACCCTCGCTAGTTCTGTGCACCATTCTGAACCCCGCTCTATAATGTCTTCTTCAAGCCCACCAATCTGCATTTTGTCAATGTCACCTTCAGCCTTATCTTGGAGGCGACTTGTGAAGAGCGCGATTTTCTCAATGATCTCCTCATCTGATGTGCAACCAGCAGCTATAAGCTTCACATAGGATTCCAATATAGGCCGCGCTCCTTTTCTGTAGGAGACCTTTAAAGGAGTATACGCCTTGTAAAGGTATCCTGCGGTCTTGGAGCAGAGCTTGATCATGTTTTCCGCAAGAACGCGGTCCACCGACCCCTGAGCATGCGGGTCATTCTGCAGCATCACTCTGTAAGCTGGACCAAACTGCCCTATTCCCCGGAATCCTTCAATGTCTATCATTGTTATCCTTTTCCTCCATAATAGCACTGTTCAATGAAAAACCGCTATCGAAGACTGTTCTAAACATTTTCTTCCCTGGTTCATCAAGAAGTCTCTTCATTTCTTAGGCGTCGCACTCTTAGTCCCTGAACCAGCAAAGTCGATGGTAGATTCCTCTACTAGGCCCTTCTGCTTCAGTCTCTTGAGGACGGTGCAGATTTCCCAAAGATGGCAGTCAAAGCTTCTCCAGATGGCTGAAAGGGGTATAGGACCTTTTTGCTTTAGTAGTTCGTAGACTTCCCTTTCCAGCTTTTCCAGAGGATAACGCCTGAGAAGGTAAGTATGAGGACCTTTGATGACCCCTTCCTCGTCCTCTAGCTCAACAGCCAAAGCGCATCCAGCCCATATTCACCTAGGAAAACTTTAAAGTTCCTATTTAGATGTTCTGCTTGAATTAGAATTCTAACCAGAAGACTGAAATCGGCCAGAAATATTATAAGATATGTTGGGAATGGACTTGCTGAACAAACAGGTTGCTGGATTCATCCATCAAGCAGGCGTTCACTGCGAGTCCTCTGCTCTCCGAGACATCTTCGAGTTTTACGGTTTCAATTTTTCCGAGCCCATGATATTTGGTCTAGGTAGCGGCTTGGGCTTCGTCTACTGGCAAAGTAAGCAGATGCCTTACCCATTTGTGGGTGGACGTGCACGTGATCTTTGCGGGGCACTCTGCTCTAATCTAGGGGTTTCAGTGAAAGTCAACCGAACTCCGAGCAAGACAAGGGCATACGAAGCTCTGAAGAACATGATTAGAAAGGATGTTCCAGTCATGATTCACGTTGACATGCCATATCTGAAGTATCTTAAGTTGCCAGAGCAGGCACACTTTGGCGCTCACACTGTTGTGGTTGCAGGCATAGATGAAAAGAAGGGCATAGCCTACATTGCTGACATGGCATTCAGAGATTTGCAGACCGCAACATTAAAAGAGCTGGAGACGGCTCGCTCATCAACCATCAAACCTTTCCCACCGCAAAACAAGTGGTTCACCTTCGAATTCCCAAAGAAACTGACACCGATCAAAGACGCGATAAAAAATGCAATAACAATCACTGTGGAGTCAATGCTTTCACCACCTATAAGAAATTTTGGGGTCAAGGGCATGAAGTACTTCGCTCACGAACTAATCAGGTGGCCAAAGCTGTTCCCGCCAGAAAACCCATTATTCGGGCAGCTTTATGAGACCACATATATCATGATGGAGGAAGATGGTACAGGAGGCGGACTCTTCAGGATCCTCTACTCCAAATTCCTAAAGGAGATAGCTGAAATATTGGAGAAGGAGGAATTAGCGGAGTTGGGTCAACATTACCATCATTTAGGCCTGAAGTGGACGACGATCGCTAAACTCATAAGAGAAACACCTAGAAACCCAAAGACCGTGAACGAAGCGGGAAAAATTTTGTTCGAGGTAGCTAAAGAGGAAACAGAGGTCATGTCTTTGCTCGCGAAAATTGTCAGAGCCGTTTAATTTCTCGTAATGTTTTTCTTAGACTCTATCCACGGTCCATCAAGTAGCGAAATACGTATTGCTTCGGATTATGATCCTTAGGATTTTCAGACCCACTTTTGTCTTGACTCCTTTGGTATCTTGGGGGTTCTTAGATGTTTGGGCAGAAAGAAAATCCTTTTAAACGTCATAGTTCAATTCTATCTGCCATGAGCCAATTTGAAGCGAAGCTAAAGAGGTTCATACGTGACAATGATATCCAATGCGAACACTTTGTTTTTGAACAGTCATGCCATTCAGTTGCAGAGGCTGCCAAAGCAGCCAATGCAACTGAAGAAGATTTTATTAAAAATATTTGCATGGTTAATACTCATGGAGATCTCATAGTTGCCATAGTGAAGGGAGAGGATAGAGCGAGCACCTCTCAAATTCAGAAGGCATTAGGTGTTGAAAAGCCGAGGCTCGCTACCCCTGAGGAGATTCTTGAGAAGACGGGCTATCCATGCGGCGGCGTACCCTCATTTGGGTACCAAGCAAGGTTCCTGATCGATCCCAGAGTAATAGAAAAAGAGATAGTATACACAAGTGGGGGCTCAGAGATCTCACTTGTGAAGATCTCGACAAAAGAACTGCAAAGAGCCAATGGCGGAACAATAATAAGGATCCGCAAATAAGACCAGTCTACCCGCATCATTGACTTGTTCTATTTGGCTTTGCAGCTACTATGACTCTTCTATCCCATATTTGGGTTCTTTGAGCTGCCCGCTGGGTCGATATGGATCACACAGTGTTGGCAGCCTGTCTCACGACTGATTCTTTCTTTCACTTCCTCAGCGATTCTGTCTGCCTCCTCTATGGGTGTGCCTTTCGCGACCTCTATGTGGAAACCCGTGTGAACAATGTTTGGTCCCACGTATTCGGCCTTCAAGTCGTGGACGCCTAAGACACCTTTTACAGACTTTGCTGTTGATTCAACTCTTTCCATGAACTGACTATTAGGTGATCTTCCCACAAGATAGTGGACATTGTCTTTTAAGAGGTATAGGCCGCTAAGGGCGATGACTACGGCGACAAATATTGATGCTAATGGGTCAGCCATTTGGTATCCTTGTGAAACGAGGATGATGCTTATAAGAACAGCCAGATAGGAAACCTCGTCTTTGAGAAGTGCGATCATTTGCGCTTTTGCCGAAGCACCTCTCCCCTTCACTCTTAAAATATCAATAGTTGGAATCGCAACTACAATCATCCCCATAAATACGACCATCAACGCGAGGTTAATGTTCTGGATTTCCCCGGTCTCTGAGGTTTGGATAAGCTTTGGCACGGCTTCTCGTAATGTTTCAAGGCTCATGAAAGAGACTAAAATCGTGGCTGAGATCAGTGCTGCAACATTCTGGGCTCTTCCATGGCCAAACATGTGGAGTTCGTCTGCAGGTTTCCGCGACCAGAAAGCAGAGAGCAAAAGAAAAGTGGATACTAAGATGTCACTCAGCATCTCTAATGCTTGGGCTAGCATCACTAGAATGTTAGTCCAAAAGTAGGTTACCAGCTGCAGAGCAACCAGCACTATATAGCCTATCAAGGCGAGCTTTATGCCGCGTGTCTCAGCGGTATGTTCTACCATCTAGGTCGTCCTGCAGCCTCTCTAGATAAGCGATCTGCCCTTGAACTTGGCCTCTATAGTGTTCTGTTGTATCTGGTTAGCTCTTCGTAGCCCTTGCCTGTAACTGCAACTGTGTCTTCAATTCTTACACCGAATTCACCTAGATAGAGACCGCAGTTGCCGATCGATATCACCATGCCTGGTTTTAGTTCATCCTTAGGTTCTTCTCCATGGAAGAAAGCATGTCCAGCGGGCAATGGGGGCTCTTCGAATTCCAAGCCAACGCCATGAATCGGAGGACCGATAAAGTACTCTTCGTAGCCTTCCTTTTCGAATATTTCGTGCATTAAGTTCTCAAGGTTCGTCATAGTCGTTTCTGGACTGACAGCCTCGACTGCTGCTCTTTGCGCTTTAAGGTAAACATCAAATGCCTTCCGCTGTTCCGGAGAAGGTTTGCCGACGCAAATTGTTCGGCATAGGTCAGCGTGATAGGCGTTTACTGTAGGGTGGACATCGGTCATGACTATATCGGCTTTCTGCACCTTTCTGTGTCCAACTAATCCATGGGCTATCGATGATCTAGGTCCCGAGGCTACATAAGTCCTATAGAATTCCTCTGCACCATTCTTCCTCATCACATACTCAGCCTCAGCAGCGATCTCAGTCTCAGCTACCCCAGGCTTGGTCGCTTTGATCGCGGCGTCCATCGCAATGTCGGCTACTTTTGACGCTTTTCTGATTAGGTCAATCTCTTCACTAGATTTTACGATTCTCAGATCAGTCATAATGGGGGTTGCGTCGGCAAACTCGAGTTTCTCAGGTTTCGCGTGGGGATGCTTGAACATCTCAAGCATTGATACCTTTAGAAATGTTTTCTCAACGCCGACTTTCCCCTTTTCCAGTCCAAGTTCCTTCCAGATGTGCATCAGCCCATGTAGCATCTCGATCTCATCTGCAAACCCGAAGATATGGTCTGATGCACAGGACTGTTTCACGTCTTCCATGTCTGTCTTAGGTATTCCGACGAATGTGAGTCCATCCTTTGTGACTATTGTGAAAGCGCACAGTCTACCGTCGCCCACGAGGTACATCATGTTCTGAGGTTTAGTCAATAGGATTGAGTCGAGGCCAGCCTCTTTCATGATTGAGCAAGCGCGCTTCACCCTTTCCATGAAGACTCTATTACCTGTTAGGGCGCCTCGATGATATGTCACCTTTTCATCCAAGAGAGGTCACGTCTTCGCTTTACTTGGACTTAACGTATTTTTCAGGGTTTCTGTCGAACTTCTGCTTACACATGGGTGCACAGAAGTAGTAAGTCTTGCCTTTATGTTCAGACTTCCACTTCGCAGTCTTTTCATCAATCTCCATCTTGCAGACTACATCCAAAACCATTCTACCACCCGTGGATGAGTATTGAATGATCTGGTTTATTTTTCTATCGACGAGAACTTAGCCTAAATATGTAACTACGGTTTCGGTCAAAACCTCTTCACTTTCATAGAAAAATTTTTTGCCCAGAGCCTTATGCTATCCGTGATACTGATCTGCTTAGACGATAGTGAAGGAACAGAAGTTCTGGTTCTAGCCACTGAAGTTAAAGCATTCTTATATCATATTTACCAATCCTACCGTGTTGCTCTTAGCTTCTGAATGTAAAGAACCGCGTCACATTTGAAAGGCAGTCTTAAGGTTCGCGTACATCCCCCGGTGATTGCACTGCCATCTTTGATATCGCCAGTGTTGGGGTTAAACCATTCTACTGAGTGCTTCCCTTTCGCTGAAGAGAGGTCAATTGTTATTATTTCTCCTTGCGGGATGTAGACTAGGTATTCAACCCCTAAATTTGCCAAGCAATACTTGGTTGATGAAAAATCATCATGCGGCGTCATCTCCACAAGGTTCATCCGCTCCGCATAGAACCTAGTATATCCAAGGCTTCTACGGATTGAATCCCATCTAGGGTCCAGCTTAGTCGTCTCTGAGAGGTGATCGGTCCAAGTCGTCTCTTGGTAGTCTTCTACTTCATCTTTCCTAGGATCCTTGTACGGGTCCATAAAAAGCGGGTTAAGTCCTCTGCAGAAGCTCTTCCAGACCCATGCTTGGTTGCCTCCAATTCCCCAGAGATGGTCTGTGTCAGATAAGATGACCTTGCTCCCGTTGGCGGCAGGCGGATCGTCCTTATACCCTCCGTCGGGGCTGGGTGATATCCAGTCAGCGGGGCTGTTGAAAAGGTTCTCATTTGTTCCCCTGTACTTCTCAGCCCACTGGAAGGTCATCCCGACCGGATGTTGTTTCGGCTTGCTCTTCTCGTACTCTTGGATGAAGCGGATCATATGGTATTGCCATTCTGTGGAGTAAGTGCCACTTTCGTTGACTACCTCGTAAAGCACATTATCCAAGTCATTCACAGTGTCAACAACTTTACGGACATAGGTTTCCTGAAGCGCAGTGATGGCGGGAATTTTCAGTGTTTGTGTCTCCAGCCCTCTACCGTCCCGGTCTGGGTCTCCATCGATTCCGCTGATGTTGTTGTGGGCGTTGAAAGGATGCCCATCCCAACACCAAGGGGCCAGTGAAGCGTGCAGACCATGTCCCTCAAATAGCATGATAGAGACATAGATTCCCCTTTTTCCAGCCTCTTCAACTCGTGAACGTAGCCTGGCAAAAAATGTTTGATTGAACTGTTTCAGATCGAACTTTGGCTTACCGTCGAGGGCTGTTCCCGGACCTGTGCGAGGCCATGGAAAAGGCTCAGCGTAAGTCAGTTTGCCATTGTATGAGTATGTTGTCAGTTCCCAAGTCCATAATCGTATAAAGTTGTGGTTATGCTCCTCCAGAAACCTCAAGTACGCCTCAAAGTCGAAACGGGGTGGCGGATCCGTTCTTCCCATGTCCTTAAAATTACTCCATGTATGTGCCCCAGTAAGATAAACTGCCCTACCAGAGCCATCGGTAAAATAGCGAGGATTTAAGGGACTGACTCGTAAGGGTCCCTTGGCAGGACCCGAAGGCCTTCCCGTCAATTTCACCATTCCTAGCACATCCTTTTGAAGTGTACGATCAGCTGAAATAACCTCTCGAGCAGATTTTATTTATCGCTTTTGGTCAGAACTGATCTAAAAGCCACTCAAGATAGCTGGCGTAAGACCGCCTGTAGAATCCAGTTAACCTTATGTCGAGGTCGCTGTTTGGAAGGGCAAGGGCAAAAAATTGGTCCTCATCATCAAAGATCGTATTTAAAGCAAGCATTGTGAGTTTCGCTGGCAAAGCCTTTGTCGTTGAGGAGGCATAACCCCTCTTAGATTAGAAACTGTCTTCATGATGCGCTGATTTCTTTAAAAATGGCAAGCGTCTCGATCATAGCTCTACCGTTGTGATAGGCTGCTTTCCATATGTCCGCCTTGTTTCCTGTTGGAATGCCTCCCGGCTTGATTGTGTTAAACCAGTCGCCGTTCTTCCAATCAACTTGGTGTTTCTCAATCCAGTCCAAGGTTTTCTCGAAATGTTCAAGGTAAATTGGATACTTAGTCAGGTTATACATGTAGATTTCGCTTACTAGCCCCTCAGCCTGCACCCACCATACCTTATTTAGACGGTCTGCAGGTTGGTTGATCGGTCCACTTTCATATATGCCTCCGTTTTGCGAGTCGAATCCATATTTCGATGAATAGGCAAATACAGTCTGGTAGAAGTTTGACAGTACGCCGACAGAGACACCCGCTGTTTTGCAGGCCTCGATAAGCAACCATATGTTCTCAAGATTATGCCCGTAGGAAACCCTATCGTACTCTGGTCCATGCAACGGAGTCCAGTCGGAACGATAGGTCTCTGTGCAAGCCCCGACGTTCTTCCGAAGCACTGAATTGCTCAAGACAAAGATCATCTCGATCAGCCGGTCCCGCACCAACGGATTGTTCGTAGCCTTATAGAAAGTGATCAACGCTTCAAGTAGATGAAGATGAGTGTTCATCAATTTAACATCTGAAGTTTGACCTAGGTAGCTTGGTTTGTCCGGAGGCGCAGGTGTCCAATCATGGAGGAAATATTCGCGGTATCCGCCGTGCGCGACATCGTGAGATGGATTCTCCAGTAGGGAAAATAATTTTCGCGCCAAGTCCAAAGCCTCCTCGCTCTTATTTGCCATGAAGAATTCAGATAAAGCGTACAACCCGAAGGCTTGACCATACATGTGCTTGTTGGTGTGCATGGGGTTTCCGTTCGAGTCTACCTCCCAAAAGAATCCGCCATATTCCGTGTCCCACATATTGTCACGCAGGAAGCTGAATCCATGATCAGCTGCTTCGAGGTATTCCTTTCCGCCCCATCCGGTGTTGAACAGCCGCGAGAAGAACCAAACCATGCGTGCCTGTGTTACAATCATCTTTGACCCTTCGCCCCTTGGCCTACCATACATGTCATGGTTTAGGTAATAGCCACCCTTGTCTCTGTCGATTGTCGATGGATACCAGAAGGGGATTATGTTCTTGGTGAGGATCGTTTCAATCCGACTCTGCATCTTCCGAATCCACTGACCGGTGATGTTCTCACGCATCCAACATCAACCTCACTCCGATCGCAGATGTGCTTTTTATTTTTAACATATATATAATTTTGATAGGTGAGATGAACTGGGATGAAAGTGTTAATGAAGCTGTTGGGACTATTGACCGATCCGAGAAGGTTTTTCGAAAGTGTGCGGTCTGAAGGCTGGAAGCCTTCTTTCTGCTTCTTTCTTTGCGTAACACTTTTTATCTCGCTCATTACATCTGTTCTGAACTTCCTCGGCATGGAAAGCACAGATCTGACTTCCTCATATCAAGCGCAGATCATGGCCTATAACTACCTGAAAAGCATTTTTCTAAGCATCTATGGAGTCTACGCCTATGTAATCGAGCCTTTACTGATATTCGCATTCTCAGTCCCCATTCTAATCTTCCTCACGTTACTACTCCATGCAATCTACAGGCTTATAGGCGGGGAAGGATCTTTGCTGAACGCTTGGAAAGCCGCGTGCTACGGCGTAGGACCCTGCCTCTTGGGAGGTTTCTTGCCCTATATTTCATTATTCGCAGCTTTCTACTCCTTCACGGTGCAGTTCTATCTGGGCCCTATGACACTCTATAGAACGAAGGAAGGCAGAGCCATAATCGTCTTCGCTGCCTTCATAGCCTTAGCCTTCATTGAGATGTTCGCCTTTGGTACAACAGTAGGTTTCTATTAGCATGCTAACCATCTAACAAGTGGAGCTTATCATCTACATTCCTAATTTTCCTCCACCCTGATTAGTACGCCCATGGCAATAGCGGTTCACAAAATATATAAAGAACGCGATCTATTTTTGTGAATCGAAATGTGAGAGGCTCACGATGAAGAAGACTTCATATGCCTGGGTTTTCCTAGTCCTGCTGATGGTCGCTTTTCTGTACTGGTATTCCATCCTCGGTGGAGCTGCCCTACTAGGAAAGCTTCCCCTCGAGTATGTAGACAAGTTCATCGTCGTAGTTGTGATCGTTACCAGCCTCACGATTCTCTATAAGATTGGATCATTCTTCCTAAGGTCAATCTGGCTGAAGACAGGGGCAAAAGAAGGGGAATTCGTCATGATCCAAGGGGTCTACAGGTTCATACTGATAGTCGTAGGCATTCTCACCGTTGTGACCCACTGGTATTCGCTTGGAAGTCTCGGAGCCATCTTCGCAGCCTTCGGAGGAATGTTCCTTGGATGGTCTCTTCAGGGGCCCATTAGTGGCCTCGCTGCTTGGTTTCTCGTATCTATCATTAGACCCTTCAGCGTCGGAGACCGGGTGCAGCTTCCATCCTTCGGTTTGGTTGGTGACGTCATAGCAATAACGCCACTGTATACGATACTTAATCAAGTCGGTGGAAGTGTGGGTAGCGAAGAGCCTGCGAACAGAACCGTTTTGATACCGAATGCGATGCTTTTCGGCGCCCTCGTCATAAACTATACTCCAAAGGACCAAGATGAGCTTATAAAGCAAACGAAGAGAAGGATGGAGCCATCCATTTCACCCCAATCTGGTTATATGCTTGATGAATTCGTTCTGCGATTAAGCTTCGACTCCGACTGGGATGAGGCTGAACGGATTCTATTAGACACAGCAAGGGAAGCTACAAGTAGCATCATCAAAGAAACAGGTCAAGAGCCATATATCCGTGCAGACATGTCTGATTGGTATGGAGTTTACATGAGACTTAGGTTCATGACGTTAGCCACAGATAGACCAAGGATAATACATGAGATATCTAAGAAAGTTTTCAAGGCGATCCAGCAAAGCGACAAAGTCGACCTAGCCATCCCTTATATATACTCATACCGGAAAGGTTTCCAGTGGGCACCACCTTATTCTCTGGAGAATATGGATACCTTAAAAAGAATGAGCCAAATCAACGACCCCACGGAAAAGAAAACATTATGCCTTCGCTGCAAAGCCGTGAATTCCAGTGATGCCGTATACTGCAACAAGTGCGGCGAGAGACTGGATCACACAAACGCCACTTGAAAGAAAGAAAAGATTAGACATATCTCTTACAGGCAGAAGTTTAAGGTAGAAATGAATCCTTATAAGAGGAGCATAGAAAACAGTCTCTCGTAATCGTTTCCTTTGACGGACAGAAGTGTGAGGGTAATGGTGAAAGTAGAGTATGAGAAGATGACGCCCAAAGAATTCATCGAAGCCGTGAACCACATGCCAGTCTTCATTGTCCCAACTGGGCTTCTAGAGTGGCACGGCGACCATCTTCCTCTTGGACAAGACACACTGAAAGCCTATGGCATATGTCTACGTATTGCTAGGAGTCTTGGCGGAGGAATCGTCCTGCCCCCTAACTATTG
>Ga0315312_1002358_pt1 | contig 13201 bp, 15 predicted proteins | sample TDP7_MG_FD_203629 | JGI IMG/M metagenome (GOLD analysis project Ga0315312, IMG submission 203629) | Freshwater sediment microbial communities from Lake Towuti, South Sulawesi, Indonesia - TDP7 | ecosystem: Environmental > Aquatic > Freshwater > Lake > Sediment | place: Indonesia: South Sulawesi... | reverse complement strand
GCACCCTTGTAACAGGTATGGCAGGTCTGAAAGAGAAGGCGTACGTGATCCTTGACGACTTCGGTAGCGTTGAAGCTCTCAAAGAAAACATGGGAAAGTATGCGCCGCCAGGACTTAGCACCAGCTACGTAGTCACCTTTCTACTTGCAGAGGAATATTGATGTCGACAGCAACCCAGCTTGTTGAGGAATGGAAAAAGAAGGACCCCTACCTGCTCGATGTCGACGGCTTCCAACAGTTCCTTGATGAACGGATTCCGAAGGTTCTGAAGGAGGAAGAGAAGGAAGCGGAACACAAGTGGAACCTTCTCTTCTCATCTTTTGAGAGACCAGTTGTCTACGACACTATGGGGCGCGCTTGGACCGACACTTTACCGGCATGGATCAGAGGCGAGATCTTGCTGGAACGCCTTACACAAGTGATGAAGGGCGAAGAGGGAAAAGCCACAGACGCGGAGGTTGTAGCGCACCTTTACACAGCTACTATGGCAAGACCAACCGGACACGAATGGACCAACATCTACTGTTATCTAGTGTGCCAGCTTATGAGGAGATGTAAGAAGGCATCAAATATTGACCAGATTGAGAAGGAACTTAATGTGAGGCCTTTAAGCGATTACGAGCAGAACCTTCTCGACGGATTGAAGAGAGACCTGTGGGACGCCGGAATGCGAGCGTCAGAACAGAAACGTCGCGAACGAAAACGTAGGCTGAAAAACCTGTAGTCGATATATCCCCTATTTTATATGTTCATTTCACGTTACTCAAGAGTAGGAGTTGATTTTTTGAAGAGTGCATTGAGCAATGAAATAGTGGACTTGCTAAGAACTATGCCCGAACTCTACGATCTGCTTGACTCCGCGGTCAGAATAGAAGAGGAGAACGAGCTCAGTTGTGCCTGGAGGGGATTCGAGTGGTATGAGTTGCCAGCACAACCCCAGACTCTAAAAATGCTTGTGCTCCAGAAGGTTCTGAGGGTAAGCCACAAGACACAGAGCCGCACATATTACCGTCTAGCAGACCGGGAAGCCGTTGAAGAGGCCTTAAGATTAACCGCGATCTTCTTGATGGATGCTTCAGAATCATCTACGGAAGATATCCCCATAGATCTTTTCGATGATGTCGTAGGCTACGAGGATGTTAAACAACTGTTCCTCAAGACCCTCCACGGAGAAACCGAAGACCGAGTTCACTTCATGATGATAGGGCCACCTGCCTCAGCCAAGTCGCTTTTCCTCTTCTGTCTCGAGAGGCTATCGAGGGCGAAATATGCCTTGGGTTCAAGATCATCCAAGGCCGGATTAGCTGAGTACTTGGTCGATGTGCAGCCTAGATATCTTCTCATAGACGAGGTGGATAAGATGGCTGTGCATGACTACGCCGTACTGCTCAGCCTTTGCGAGACGGGAAGGATAACCGAGGTCATTCATGGAAAGACACTTGAGGCTCAGCTGGACACAACGGTCTTCGCATGCGGCAACAGGCTTAAGGGAATACCGTCAGAGGTGATAAGCCGATTTCAAGTCTTGCACTTCCTCCCCTACTCAGAAACAGAGTTCACGGAGATAGTGAGACATGTCTTGGCGCGAAGGCAGGTAACGCCTGAACTCGCACTTTACATCGCAGAGAAGGTCTCCTCAGAGTTAGGTTCCAGAGATGTTAGGCAGGCTTTGCGAGTGGCAAAACTGGCCAAAACCCGTAACCAAGTCGATAATGTAATGAGAATATTATTGAGGTACACAAAGAGATAAACGTGAGATGGCATCCCTATATTTAGTTTAACTAAAACTATATATGTTTCGCAACCGATCTTATTATGGCCGCAGGGCTACTGGGAGATAGAGGTCGATCATAACAACGCTTCTTTTTTCCCAGCAGCCCGCGGCCTCCCATAGATGAAAAACACCCGATATCCGGATCAATCCGCCGTCTCTTCCTTCATTAGGTGACGCACATGCCCCGGCAACTTGTCATAAGCGTACCAAAATGGCTATACGACCAAATCAAGAAGTACTACCTAGACCATAAAGAAGAACTGGAGCTACAGGGCATCAAGTCGATAAACGCCCTTGGCACTAAATTATTACAAATAGATATGGAAGTTTTGATGGGTGTCTACGAAGACGTAAGAGAGGTCGTAAGACGTGCCTTTACCGTCAACTCGGCCTAATAATGACCAGATACTAGCGCACCCGCCAAGCGAGGACCTACGGTTCTACACGTACTCCCCTCCTGAATTGCTGCTTCCAACCACCTTTTGCTTAGAGAAATTTATCGTACTTCTTCCGACAATTCCATTATGGTGAAACAGGGCTTGAAGGGTATTTGAGACTAGGGCAGCGTTAATAAATTCTGTTAACTGCAATTAACGGAATAACCACGTAATCTACTCTTGTGTCTTTCACAAAGACGCTTGTGCATAATCTGCTCCTTATCCTCAACTTGGAATACAAGATTGGCTGAGGGAAAGAGACAAATATCTAAGGATGGAGTCCACAAAGGTCTTTTCGGATGAGCATGCACACTTCTCGAATCTCTTTCAGGAAGCAGATTGTTCGAAGTATCCAGACCACCCAAATAGCGAATCATAGAAGGGAAGCCCTCATCAGGCCATACGCAAAATGGGCGATATGCAATTGTAGAATCGCATGCAAAATCCGATAGTAAACGCGTACTCCCCCAAGGTGTTCTATTCAAGAATTCCACGGATCGACTTCTTCACAAGTCTACGCGTATTATAAAGTTAGGTGCTCGTTTCGCGCTCTTGAAGTGAGAAAAGTGGGCAACGATTTTCTTGGAAATCGAAGAACCTTAAACTCGTTCCCGGAAAGCCTGTGTTGCGTGAGGCACATGACGGTCAACTATAAGTAAGAGGTCCCAGATAGTACCAGATGGATTTCCCAGATGGCCGTAGAGAATCGGGATGCGTCTGCATATGAAAGGAGACAATATCATATTAAGGGAATTCGCATACTTTGACCGTCAGAAGATCGAGGATTTCTTGTCTGCAATTGAGGACGGTTTGGCAAGAGAGCGAACCGAAACCAGAGAAAGAGCAGGTGGAGGAGTAAAAGGAGAGGTTAATCTTGCAGTGGCCAAACTCGGAGCAGACTTACAGAAGAAAGGAATGGAACTAAGAGAACTGAAAACGGCAACGGACGCCTCCTTGTTCCAGAGGCTTTATGAGCACTTAGAACGTAAGAAAATGGTCAGGGTTCTTGATGCTACTCGTATGGAAATCCCACACGTAAATGAGATTTGTGAGATAACAGGTGAGATTCGACTTTCCTTGTTTGACTATCTCTTCGACATGTTCAAGACCTATCTTCCTATGCTCGAGCAGCAGTTGGTGAAAGACGAGAAAAGTCGGGCGAACCTGCAGATGTTCAAAATGTTGAGCCAGATCTCTTCTCAGACCGGTCTTTTGATCAAGATTAGTTTGGACGAAAAACTCAGGGTTGTTGCCAATCTGTCTAATGCGAATATCAGGGTTAGTTCCAAACATGAACTCGAAGACGAGTATCACCTTCTTGGCCGTGTGAAGAAGATTCTGAAGCCTGAAGAGAGATTCTACTTGCTTTCAATCCTGCCACCTAAGATCAAGTTCCCCGAGAAAGCGTATGAAGAAATGGTAAGATCACTGACTAGCCCAGAATTAGCCATGTTTCTAGGTAAAGACGTAGGAATAGAGGACCTAGTTGTGTGCTATCCTGCGGCAGTCGTTACCCCGATTGCCATGTACAGATAGAAGAATTCGCTGCACCACAAATGAGCCAGCTAGATTTATCTCGGAAATTCCTCCAAGAATTCCAGTAAGAGTAACAAAGGTATGAAATCAACGCACCGTACGCTGGGAGAGTACTGATTCCACACTGTACAGTACCAGCACCAATCATAGACTTAGGCCGCGAAGAGTGGCGGTTTCGCCTCTATCCCGCCTTGATTGATAACCTACTTGCAGGTACTGTTAATGGTACTGTCAGTTTGGGGCAATGGTACAAGTGGATCAATACCATTCAGGTCGGCGAAAAAGGGCGCCAAAACTGGTTGCCCTTCAAAATCTGGCTAGTGTGGGGGATTAGGTTTAAACTTCGGTTTAAATTCTGGGAATTTTGGATTATCAAAGAATGCTTAATTGCATATTAAGGAGAAGTATATCCATCTTACTATATGTTAACTAAAGGATTAAACTAAAAATGAAAAGCAAAGATATATCTTTAGTGATAGTTTTTGCTTCACTTTATGCAGTTTTAGTTTATGTTTTTGCCTCAATATCTTTTTATGCATTGCAGTTCAGAGTTGCAGGTGTTTTGCGACCTGCTATCGCAAAGAAATGGGTTTTAGCCATAAGCTACGCTGTTGGTATAGTTTTGGGTAATCTTTTCAGTCCATTTGTTGGAATATATGAGCTATTATTTATGCCAACTGTCGGTCTTTTTGCAGGATTCCTTGGGTATATTTTGGCTAAAAAGCTTGGTGGCACTTACTTCACAACTGGCGTTATCATTGCAACAGTGATACCAATTGGTCTCAGTTGGATGTTCAACCAATTATTTGGTCTGCCGATTCTCATAACCTTGCTTTACACATTCATTAGCGAGCAAATAATATGTTTTATTGGAGCATGTATATTCAGTGCGATAGAAACTAGGTATGTCTGGTGGTAGTATAAAAAAGGATGCTGAAATATCTATATAGTAATTATGGTTTAATGTAATGGGAAAATCGATGCTAGCATTAACTTACCACGGGTCTCCTATTGATGTTCTTTCTCATAAATTCTTGGAAGCGCATTCTACGTTGATTATCCGTGAGTTTAGACGACCAGAAATGACATGGAAACGAGGCTGAATCGAATGGAAGCTTCGTGCCCTCTTGTGCAGTCATAATTACTTTCTTTTTGAGACCTAGCGCATATCCTAGTTCGGTGAAGCAATTCGGCCGTAAGCCTGTCAAATCAACGATTACTAATGAACTGCTGTGTATCGTTTGGAATATTTCAACATTAAGAAAAGGCTCTCGAGAAACCTCAGCTCCCATCTCAAAGCGTTCATAACCTGCGTCTTTGACAACGTAATCTACAACATTCCTAAAGAATTTCTCAACTTCGTCAAACTCTGATGATTTGCTATCTAGTAGCCTTGCGAAGAATGCCCTGGGTCTGGGAAGATGAGAGAGAAAATCAAAGAATCTTCTTTCAAACTCATCAACAGGAGGAAATTCATTTTTCAATGATAACGTTGAGTATGCTGCAGTAGCGCACTCTGGCGGATTGAACTCAAAAAACCTTTCAGGATTTTCCATGGTAAGAGTTGACAGTCTCTCCGCAGATCCAAGTTTCTTTGTTTTGAGCGGTATATCTAATGGAATGACTGGTTTTTGACTTGATACATACAACTCTGCAAGATGCTCTACTCCAGGACCCCCTCCTGCGGCTACTAGAACATCTCCAAAATTGGCTTGTCTCTCTCTTAAAACTCCACCCACGCCTAATTCTGACCTAACCTGGACTAACTCTATGTTTTTTGTAGAGACCACTTTTTTCCACAAAGACTTCCTGTTATCAGGTATTTTTTCTCGCCACTTTGGCAGGCCCACTGCGACTACAGGTGCCCCTTGTGGCTCGGGCCAGTTCACTAAGCCTGAATTTTGGCATTCATCTAAGGCTTCTAGCAGGATCCAATCAAAAATTAGTGGCAAATAGTGTTCACTCTGATGAATTGGTTCAGATCCAACAGTAACTACTAAACCACCGCCTTCTACAAACGTGCGCTTAGCCAACTGTTTGACTAACTTATGAAAATAGTTGAGGCGAGAAGGTTCGACATCCTCATCAGCGCTACCAGCAAAATGAATGCGCCTGCCCCTTATTCCTTTGTGCATTATTCACCAACCAATTCGTTCCATCGTTCCAAGGATGCCTCTGTATCAGCTAATCTCATGCGAGCAGCAATTCTCCCATGAGCAGCACTGACTTTCCTTCTTTCATAACTTCCAGCTTCACCCAAGTAATCATCAACATGAATTGATTGGCCAGTTTTATCTGCTATAGAATTTAGAACGGCCTTTGACGCGTATTCAGCAAGATGGAGCAGCATATCTTTGTAGCTCAGGTTACCTTGGTAGTTTTGAAATGCATTTATGGCGAGTGATTCAATATGGTAGCCAGATAACCTCTCGTCTTTTGGCAACTGCGCATTAATTGCCTTATAAAGCTTTATGATTGGAACAACTTTGCCCGAGTTTGATTGATTGACGCTTGTCAGTTTGCTGGCAAATTTATCAGGTCTAATAACACCGCTCCAATCAGTCCCATCTACGTTAGAAATACGAATACCTGTTTTAGCAGAAACAGCCGGCAAAACCTGTATTTCGTGCCCGTCAGAAAACCTCACAGTCACCGCTAGAGTTCCTATTCTTATCTCTGTATTTGGAAGGCGCTCTCGAAGCTTATCAGCGAAATACTCAAGTACTTGACGTGGAGATGCTCCTACCAGAGCCGTATTGTTAATCACAGCCAGTATGTCTACATCACTCAATCCATCCACGTAGGTATGTTTCTTTATGGACCCTCCATAAACGAGGTTAATTGAGCCAATGTTTTCCTTACTAAGAGCATTCTTTATTGTTTCAAGATGAGTATTGATTTTGTCGACATCTCGATTGTTAAAATCAGACAGAAGATCTTGAAAATAGGAGTTTAAATTTGCTTGGTATGAAGCCCTCTGCTCTTCCGAGGCTGCTCTTCGCAAAAGTTCATCAGGACTAACGTCTCTGGGCCAGATGTCGCCTCCAACACCTCCAGCACCCATATGCCTCACCTATATTGAATTCTAGCAGCATTGGTTAAATTCTTTACTTCTCTGAGAATATTTTCTCTTAATCCAAATATGGCAAAGTCGTTTTCCCGTGTAAATTTCCGCATATTATACATTAGATGCGCTAGCTCCTTCAAGTTTAAAACATAAGCCAGCGCTTGAATACTTAGATCAGGTTCTGACCAGCTTCCTTTAAGAAGAGCGTGATTGTTGACGTAGATTGCGACATTTTCGTAAAAGCCGAATTTTAGCCATGACAAGCCATCAAAAATATCAGCTCCACAAAGAAAATACGAGAGAATACTTAGAGGATCCAGACAGCCGAAGATGTGGATAGGTAATGTTAATCCCTGAGAATCTAGGGCTTTTCTAATCTTCAAAATATTCTGGCACCGTTTCAGAAGGGAATCGCCTAGTTCCTTTTCCGTCAAACCCAAAATATTGAAAGGTTCTGTCAATGTTATGTTTTCGACAAGATTCATAATATCTACCGTACTTATAGAAGTTTGAGAAGGCTTGCACAGAAAGCAGGTGGCGTATTCTGGGTACTTTGAAAATAGATTTTGCGCATCTGTAATCTGCTTCTTTAAGGGTCCGTGTTTGTCATAATTTATCAAAACTACTTTAGTTAGTGGTTTCAGAGTATCCAGCACCGCCAAATACATTGAAAGAGACCAGTTTCTCAGGTTTTGAGAACCAGTTTGGATAACTTGCTCGTATGTTCCGCTATCTATGAAGACAACGTCAGAGACCCAGATCTTCTCTCGATCAATGAAATTGTAATAGAGGTCATAGGCTCCAATAAGCGAAGCTGTTGATATATGATCTCTCAACCTTGCGTGAATTTCACCGATGTTTTGAGATACTACGCTTGAGAAAGACGGTATAAGCAAAGGGGTCTGTATAGCAATTTCGCCGATATTCCTTATTTTGCAAACTTGTTTTATATCCATGAAAATCAACTTCCATAGAACTTTCTTCGGTCAAGACAAGATTTACATTTTCCACAAGGCGGATAGTTCTGCCTTTGACAACTATAAGTGAAATCCAATGGTACATCATTTGCTTGGCAATACTCCACAATGTCAATTTTAATAAAATCGAGGAATGGCGCCTCTACTCTTACGGTGCCCGAATAATATCCATCTAGTATACGTTGGCAGTCATCCAAAAATGACCTTGTGCAATCGTAGTATTGAGAACCAGCATGGATCCCTAATGCAATCCGTAATGGAGGTAATTCAAGTGAACTTGCTGCCAGAACAAATAAGATATTTCGACAGACAAATTCTTCTTTTCGCCTTGCCATGGGGAATTCCAGGGTAACTATTTCCTTTTCTACTTTGTAATGCGCACATATTCTTTCAACAGCTGCCTTCTCGCTCTGAGCACTCGGTTGCCCATATTGAAAATAGATACATCTGACTCTAAGGTTGCGTCGTAAGTAGAAGTCGATTAATGCTGTCGAGTCTATTCCGCCGCTGGTCAACAATAAAACTCGGTCTTTGTTGCTCACAACGTAACACACTCACTCATCTACATTTTGTTCGATATTTCTTATAACATCAAATACTAAAAAAGGATTGAGATTTATGGAATTAGCTCCACCTACTCTTGCAGGTAGAATATTCAGCTTTAATGTTATAAAAATATCCTAGGCTCATGATCACCCAACACGGATAGAATCCGCTTCCTTGACTGCCCCATGGTTTCCGCTTCCATACTGATCATGGAAAAACCGAGAATTCTAACCTTGTTGCGAAATGGAAACAGGTCTCCTAAAGCGATAACTGTTTTCCGTCCTTTAAACCGAAAAAATAACGTCAAAAGGGTGATAAAATCAAAATCTTCAGTGGTGCGGGGGATAGAGGTATAACTCGAATTTGAACCCACTTTTAAAGGTGTCATGACACATTTGCAGGTTCAACCAAATTTTTTGCTGAGAACGCAATATGTCATGACATACGTAATGACATCCTTACTAGTAGTTCCGTAACGACTGTTAAGAAACTGCCTAATGGTAGATTTCTCATCAAATGGCTTAGTTGTACTATTCACGGATCACATATGGCTCTATGAGATCGGTATGGCATTGAAAGATCCAAACAATTAGTGAGTTAGGAATTTGACGAAAACGGTTAGGCTTTTCAACTTTCACTGCCAGATGGCAAAGCGACTTGCAGATCTTTAGTATTTCTCTCACTAATCTTATTTCTGAACATCAAAATCTTCACAAGAGGGAGCCCTCGTAATGGAGAGGCAATCTGGAGAGTTTATTCCAAGGCTTCCCCCTCAAGAACGTACTTCATTATTCTGCTTAGAGTTGATGCATCGATTAATCCTAAGTTAAGAACATTATATAATCTATATCGCCATACTGGACATTTGACCCACGCAAAGATTCCATCATCTTTCTCGCCTGAGCTTAACCTCTCAAGAACAGCTCTCCTTTCATGTTCTGATACATTTCTTGCACGCTCCATATGACGTAATTGTAGTTCAACCTCCTCAGCGCTGTACGTGTCCATAGGTTACACCTTACTCATGATTTTTCCATATCATACTTCTAAAAGAACGATTAATGAATTAATATTTAAACATAAGGAAAAAGAGTAATCGTCAATGTCGCTTCTTAATGGAATAACTCACCTCAGCAATAGTTATTATCAATCCAATAGCCGAAAGATATATACCGATCTGCGCAAAGGGAACGCGGGTCCGTCGCATTGTAATGGCAACATATTGCTTCTCATTAAGCGGACCAGCCATACAAAGAACATAAACAGAATTGGTCGCTGAGACATGTTCCCAGCTAACATGTGTTCCATAAGAGTACTCTATCATTTGAAGATCCTGTCCTGTTCCATTATATTCTAACGCATTTTCTAATGTAGTCAACCCAAAGCCGATAGAGGTACTAGAATCCCAACTCAAACTTATCGTTTCACCTGCGGACACATTGAAGGGGTGAGAAAATCTGTATTCGATTTCCAAATAACTGAAAGATTTTGAGGTGAGCATTGTGGCCTGAGACTCGGAGTAAAACATCATTGGAATGCTGACTGAGAAAATCAACAATAGAGTCAATGGGATCAATTCTCTCGCATATACTCTTCTTTTTTCACTTTTTTCTGGTCTCTTTTTCTCTTCGACTTCTTTGTACTCAAAGTATCGTGGACTATGGAAAATCTTGATTTCATACAGTAGACCTATCAATCCCAAAATTCCAACACCTATCATTCTCGCACCTTGAATACTAGCTGCAACTAGACTTCCTTTTGGAATAGAGAACCAACAGTAGATAATCATCGCACCTAACGCCAAAAACAAATACCAATAACCATATTTCATGTTTGAAAGTATAAGACTCTTTTTTGGTAGAGGAGAGTACCATTCTTTGTCATAGGTGGAGATATGTTTTAAGATTTCTTTCCGATATTCCTCTCTTTTTTCAGAAGGAGTGAAAAGATATAGTTCATTGATCATATTGCGAAATTTATTCCATCTTATCAAATTGTTGTATGCTAAACAAGTTCTGACAAAGAAGCGAACTGTTAGTAGGGACGCAAATATCAACAAGGACCATGACCAAAAGTCAGGAAAGACCCTAGTTACTATTATTCCGGTGAAAACCGCCGAAATGAGGGTAAACGCCCAATTGGTATTAGCGTTTAATATGTCAAAAGCTAGATCTATTTCGCGGCCACATTGTTCATAATAGTTTTCAAGCCAGTCTCTTTCTATTAGTTTATCTTGAGGTTTTTCTTTTTTACTTGTAGGTAAACACATCATCTATCACCTATCTTCCTTGCCAGAAGTTCTATTATCCTAGGTTCGATTTTCTCCGATTTTTGGAAAATGCGCTCAACTCTAAAGCCATTCTGCTCTAAAAACACTGTGATCTGTCGCACATGGAAAGGTCTGATGAAGGTCTTTAGAGGCGTTAGGTAACCATTACCTGGGAGCGGGCATTTTAGCCCTTTTCCTTTTTCGCCAGCGGTTAGAACATCCTTAACCCCCCTCATGGAAGATATTAGTAGCCCATCTTTTTTTAAGCATCCATAGATATTCCGCAAGAATTCAACACGTTTCTTAGGCGGACAGATCGTTTCAATGGTGAAAGTGCTTATCACCACATCAAATTCCTTAAGGGGAAAATTATGAACGTAGACTTTTCCTCCCTTCTTTTCAAATAAATCATATTCTTCTTTGAACCTGTCTACGGTTTCTTTCAACTCCACAACAGAAACATCAAAACCTTCCTCTTGTAGAAAGAAAGAATTTCTAAGGCAACCTGATCCTGCTTCTAAAATTGACTGGTCTTTATTTAGGATTTCGAGCTGTATGCACTTTACGACCACCTTGGCTGGGTTCTTGAACGTTCTTGGAACATTCTCAGGATGAACCTGATTACAGGGGCACTTCCACTCACCCATGTAAAAGCTCCACACCTTAGATATAGAATTATTATTCAGCGTTTGTAAATATTTCTGTACGTTAACCACCTCTATAATCATAGGTCTGAAAACATAGGTAAGGGAAAAGGAGAGAAGAGAATGACGTATGTGGTGACATGATAGAGTTTCTGTTCCCCTCTGCAAAACCAATGTCTGGAAGGCATCTAAGATTCGTTTTCCAAGTTGTGGAATTCCTGCGGGCAAGATAACAGAAAAGTTATGCATAAGAACTTGAATAGCTATCTAGAATAATACGAGGAAATACGGGGTCATTGCAGAACGGTGAATTCACGTGAATAGTGCTCACATATTCATGAATCTTGCTCTTGAATCTTGTTCATGAATCATGTTCTTGAATCTTGCGGGATTTGAACCCACGGACCCCTACGGGGCAACCGCCTCAGGGCTGTGCCCAAGCTTCTGCTTTTGGGAATCCTTTTTTGGTGTAGATCCAAATGGAATAAGAATTTATGTTAATACCGCCCTGCCCACCACGAATTTCAAGCACAAAGGATCACATAGCCTCCAGGTTACTGTATTTTGGTCTTTAGGGGTTGAGGGTCGCGCACTGTGCGTTGGGCTTATCCCTTGGACAAGAACGATGATTTCAGGCGTGGTATGAAAACTTGGTGGGGAGAGGTGGGGGCGTAGCGGGAGAGCGGACCTGGCTGCCTACGTTCTCCTGATTCCCTAATGTATTTCGGAGAGAACTTGCCGCGCTTTTAAGGTTTGTTCTGTTAATCGCGGTTAATGGAATAAGGATAGCGTGCTTTAGTAAGAAAAAGTTAAGCTTCTAAGGTCGTCAAAGCAATGTCTTCAACTGCTCAACAAATCTCAGCGAGTCGCAAAGCAGTTGTTTTGTCTTCCTGTTCGATATCGGTCCTGTCTTCCATTCTTCCCAAAGTCTCAATGAGTAATATAGAATCTTGTTCAATTCTCTTTCATCAGGAAAAGTTCGTTCAAAAGCATCAACTATTTCTTCCTTACCACCTACATATACACCGTTTCCGCACAGGAATATCGCAGCAGTTCGGAAAATCGAAGAAAAGGCTTGCCGAGTTAAACGTTCTTTGTTCTCCTGTGTTATGTTTCTAGTTTGTTTTTCCCATTGTGAGACCATTCCAAATGCCTTCCTTAAATAGTTCTGGGCCGATTCTCTTTCTACTTTTCGTGAGGGTTCTGGGATAATATCTCTCACATCGTTTCCCCACAAAAGTTTCCCCTTAGCGATGAAATTGTGATATTCAAATCCGGCCCCTATGAAGGATTTTCCGGTTCTTATCTCGTCAAGTGTAGTGATCTCAATGCCTAGAACTTCACCATGAATTTGCTTCAAATCAGCAAAATACTTCTTCTCTAACTTTCTCGATTCGCGGGCCAGTTTCTTCTGCAGTTCTTTCCCGCTCGGTTTCTTGGCAACAACATAAAGGTCTACATCACTGCGTCCAGGGACAAAATCCCCCCTTGCAAAGCTCCCTCCAGCGTAGACCGCCTCGATTTCGTCACTGTGTTGATCAACTACAATACTAATCAGTTCGTTCACCGCATCAACAAATTCCTCTTTAGTGTAGTTTCCCATGAATGGTCTCTCCCACATGGCTTAATACTGGTGTCAAAAGAATTTCTTCGTAGCTTGATATAAGACGTAGGGAACCCCAGCCGAGGATTTTCCGATATTCACTGTTAACAGAAGGCGCCAGAAGTTACCTAATGCCTAATTTTATCATTAAAACACTCCCAAGACAATGACAACACAACAGAGAATCTGACCTTATGTCAACGTTGAAACATAAGTTCCGATAATTAGCGTTATCAGAACTCAAATTGGTAGAGTTCCATAATAGCTAGCTTTTTATGCACTATTGACATAGGAGCCAATTGCTATTTGATGTAAGGTTCTAATACTTCTTTGAGATAATCAATGTAT
>Ga0315312_1002357_pt1 | contig 13206 bp, 13 predicted proteins | sample TDP7_MG_FD_203629 | JGI IMG/M metagenome (GOLD analysis project Ga0315312, IMG submission 203629) | Freshwater sediment microbial communities from Lake Towuti, South Sulawesi, Indonesia - TDP7 | ecosystem: Environmental > Aquatic > Freshwater > Lake > Sediment | place: Indonesia: South Sulawesi... | reverse complement strand
CGAACTCCGCATGGCCCGTCTATACGCAGCATATTTATCTTGAGGAGAAAACTTGGCCGGGTGGGGAATACGCACCTTTCCTCCGCAATGGGGACATTTATCCGTGTTTAACGTGTATTCCCCACATCCCTCACATTTTCTAAGCAGCCAAACCATTTTACATCCCTACGTTTCCTAAATCATAAGGGGGGTTAACTAAATAGTTCTCATTTCTCCCTAACGAAGGTGCCTTGACCCCCCGCCTTAGTTATACTCTCCAGGGCCGTGTCTGCGGCCCGTTTTAGGAGTTGTTCCGCCTCCCGGTAATTTTCCGCGGAGACCTCAATGCGATACTTGGGCGCGGCAACCACATAAACGTTAACGCTGGCTCCTTGAAGATTTTCAAGCTGTTGGGCATTTAATAGGGCTTCTCGAATTATGAGCACCCCGTTGGGCTTAGTGGATTGAAGTTCCAGAGTACCCTTTATCTTTACCGCGGGCGCCTTAATCTTCTCTCTGGCAACTTCCGTGAGGGCTTCCGCGATGTTTTGAGGAATGCCTAAAGCCGAAAGAACACCGGCTCCTTCCCTCGCCGCCCTTTCTAGCCCTGTGTAAAGCCCCAACTCCCTCTCAATGATGGCTCCAGCCTTCCCATAGATTTCTTCGTATGGAATCTTCAGTTTTTCAGCGGCGCTTCGTAGCAGACTTTCAGCCTTCTTATCTAGTTTCCAGGAGAGGAGCTTTTCCCTTCTCTCAGGACCGGAAACCCTTCTAAGGGAGAGGTCTACTTGCCCCCTTTCCGTGTTAACCCGGAGAACCTTTAGAACAACCTTTTGGCCTTCCCGCACATAATCGCGGATGTTCCTGACCCACGAAGAAGATATTTCACTTATGTAAAGGAAGCCTTTCTTGTTGTATTCCTCTAATTGAACATAGGCCCCGTAATCGGTTATCCTCTCCACTGTGGCAACCACGAGGTCTCCTTCCTCAGGCCACCCTGCCCCACTTGAGGCCAACCTCATCCCTCCAGCTTATTTTAAGATGGCGACTATCTCCCCCTTCACCTTAGCCTTTCCCCTGGAGGGTTCAGCAAGGGTTGCCCCGCAAACGTTGCAGTGGACGATGGTGGTGGCGTGGCTGAAGACGATTTGTTCGTTCCCGCAGTCGGGGCACTTCACCCGAAGGAAAACACTTCTGGGCCTGGGTATGAGTTCCTCCCACTCGCTCATCGCCCTTCCTCCTATTTAATCTCCAATTTTTTGAGACGGATGCCCTCCTTGTGCAGCGTGTAGCCGCACGTGCGACACTTAAGCTTTAAGGTTTGCTTCTTCGTTGTCTTGGCAAACTTTCGTTGACGCGGGAACTTCTGGCCTCCATAACCCTTCTTTTCGCGGAGCTTATGGTGGCGTTCGCCCCTGGCTAGGGCTCGCCTCTTCCCAGCCTTATAGAGGGACACCGTGTGCTCGGTGTGGGCTCCACATTTGGAACAGTAGGTTGTTACGCTTTTTGGAACGTTCATTTTGTCTCCACCTCTACGGCGACACCTTGCCTAATAAGGATTCTGGCGTTTTCGATGGGTAAAGTGGCTACATCCTCCGATTTAAAGGGTCCGTAGGGCCTCATGTCAGACCCTATGATGGCGGGGATCGCCCGAAGGAACCTTACCACCATTTGCTTCTTCTCCTCCCTTCTCCTTTCGACGCGGGCTAGGCGCCCCTGGAGCACATCCTTAAGGAAGGAATCATAGGATTCAACTAGGGGTAAGAGCTCTCCACCCATCCGTTCCTCCTCCTCAGTTAAAAGTTCCCTGGGCAGGGTCTTTTCAGCCATTACTTTTCTTAAGATCTTTCGGTAACGGAGTCGCAGAAGGGCCTTAACCATTTTCTTAACATTTTCACCCTCTTGACGCATAAGCTTAGCCTTGATGGTTTTCTCGTCCAGCATTCGACTCTCTTCCCTTAATTTTTTCACGTACTCCGCCAGCCTAGCGTAGAAGTCCCTTGGAAGTCCCTGAATTTCCGCGTTCGCCCTTTCCCTTTTCCATGCTTCATACAGTTCATCGTACATTTCAGCGTCCCTCCGCCACCTTCGCTAGCCCTTTACATAACAGAAGCAGGGCCGCCGCCGTGGGTAACTCAACTCTCTGATTCTTGTAGGGTTCATAAACCGTGTTTCCTAGCCTAAACTCCGGCGCCTCCTCCACGAGAAGGGTAACAGCACCCTTCTTAAAGGCTATCGCATTTTGGAAGGGATCAAACTCCTCTATGCTGGTTAAGGGCACCTCAGTTTTCTTTAAAGCAGTCTTTCCGTGGAGAGTGTTATTAAACCGTAGGAGGCGGTGGATGTCTGTGGTCACGACGGTGTCGATTTTCGCCGACTGCCTTTCCACCCCCTGTTGAGCCATTCTCTTCCAGTTTTCGATGCCTATTCCCTGTAGGGCGCCCCAGGGTCCCCTTTCCCCCCAGCTTCTCAGAAGTATTTCCCTATTTTTGATGATCGCCTCAGCTGCCTTTTCCTTTAGTCCTATTTTTTTCAAATCCTCTTGGGAGGCTGTTAGGAGAAAATCGTAGGTTCCCTTAGCTATTCTTCCACGCCATCCCGAATCAGACAGGTCTGGTCCTCTAAGGATGCGGGATCGCCTTTCTCCGAAGGTCTCCACTAAACCATGAAATTGGGGTTCTAGCCCCACACCCAGAAGATAGTCCACCATTTCGCTGCGGGCCAGCTGATCCAGTGTGCGAACCTTTTCGCTCTCCACTTGGAGGTGGTAGCCCCGGTGGCCGGAAAAGAACACTCGGATTTCATCTAAAGAAAAGCCGAAGTCCTTGGTTAGGAAATCCATAAGTTTTATGGTTTCCGCCTTGGCGGTGGTTAGGCAGACTTCACAGGGCCAAGTTTTCTCGTCAAATTTCTGGCCTCCGCAGGCGGGGCACTTGGCTGGAGGTACACCCCTTCCCGTGGCGCCACAGTTACTGCAAAGCCAGGTGTCATGAACCTTATTGCATGGTGTTGGGATGTGATCCGCGTCTATATCGAAAATTAAATCGGCTCCCAGCCAGCCCTTTTCGTCCATTTCTGCCTCCGGCCGTTCATAGTAAGCGGCGGAATAGTAAACGTCGGAGGGGGTTACCTTTTGCACGAAGGACCTGAAATCCTTTATGGTTTTAAAGCTCTTATGGCGAAGCATGATTCTCTCCCTGAAAAGGAGGAAGCCGAACTCCCGCTGTTCAATGAAGGGGGGAGGTTCAATCTCCGAAGCGTACTCCCGATAATACTCGGCGAACTTGTCCTGAACGAAACGGTGTGAAGGAGTAGACATTTTAATCCAAACATATTTTCGTCAACAAATTATTTCAACCTTCCTCTACAAATTACCAAAAATGCGCCTTAGAAATAACCATTCGCCCGTTTTTCAGGTCGGTTCTACGGCAAAGTCTAAACTCTTTATCGAAGTTTCGCCCCGCAGTTGCCGCAGTATGTGGCCCCGGGCTGGGCCATGGTTCCGCATTGAGGGCAGAAGTTTTGGGATGAGAGTGCCGTTGGCGGCACAGGGGGCGGAGGGGGAGGAACGATGTATTTTCTAGAGGGAGTCTCTTTGTTTATGGTGCCTCCGACGGCACCGCCTATGCAGGAGATTAGGGCGAAAGGAATAGATAGGATAATCAGTATGATTCCTATGGCCCCGCCTATCAATACGCCCGGAAAATGTCTGGGGAAGATGGCGCTCAGAAAAAATACGAGGAGAATGGAGGCAATGATGCTTCCTAGGAGACCGCCTACGAACCCCGCTATTATCCCGTCCTCGACGCTCCTTGCGACTAGGCCGCCTACTAGGCCGCCGAGGAAGAGGGCGGCAAAAAAGCCAATGACGGGAATCCAGCCCAGCAGTAAAGTGAGACCCATAATGGAAACGAAACAGGCAAGGGTGCCCTCCAATCTACCCAACTTCACCACCTCAAAATAATTTAGAATCTATGCATTTAATCTTTATGAACATAACCCATTAATTGCTGCTTCTCTGAACTAGAACAACCGCAAAGTTTACATCCCGCCTTACGGTAGTACTAACTTCTACGTTTCCGTCAATGCCCAAGGTCGTAACTTGGATTTGAGCCAAAAGGGTAGCAAACCTATAAGAATCGTTGCGTTGGGTGATTCGATCACCTACGCTGTCGGACACGCCGGCGTGAAGGAGGAGGAGACTTATCGCCACCTTTTGCAAACTGAACTGTCAGAAGCGACTGGCATGGCGGTCAAAGTTATAAACGCTGGCTTGAACTCTGACACCACTGAAGGCGCCCTGGCGAGGCTTGAGCGGGACGTTCTGCGCCATAAGCCCGACTATGTGACAACCATGTTCGGTGTAAATGACGCAGGCTATTATCGCCCCAACGGCCCAGTTGCGGACACACCGAGGACTGCGAAGGAGGATTTTAAGGAGAATCTGCGCCTCATTGTCGAGCGGGTCTTTGCAATCGGCGCACAGCCCGTTCTCGTCACGCCTGTGCCCATGTCAAAGTACTATTGGCTCGCTGAACTGCCGGCATATCGTGAGCACGGGCTGAATTACCTCGTTGACGAATACGCCGACATAATCCGCGACCTTGCTGAGAAGTTGAACGCTCCACTTATTGACGCCCACCGCGCCTTCAGCGACGACCCAAAGACGCAGGAGTTCATCCCTGATGGCATCCACCCTGACAAGGATGGGCAGAGGCGGATAGCCGACTTGTTTCTGAGCTTCTTCAAGAAGGAATTGGGAAGAAGTTAGGAAAAAGGGACGCTAACCTTAGGTAATTTTCGCTAACGAACAAAGTAGAAGATTTTAGATGGTTTACGCTAAGCCTAGGCAGGAGAGGAGACCCTTCCAGTTCACGTGCCTGGAGACGAGTCTCTTAGCCTCGTTTATGCGTCTTTCGTCGCCGATTCCGATTTTTCCTGTGACATCTCTAACTTTCCCCACGGTGGTGTACGTATCATAGGGGACAAGGATGACGGGAACACCCTTTTCTTCAGCTCTGGCCAGCACCCTCACGTCGGGATAAAGATTCCCCGTTAAAATAAGCGCAGAGGTGTCCGTCTCAAGGGCTGCCAAGGCAAGGTCCGGCCTGTCTCCGCCTGTGATCACCACCTTTCTAGGGGCCCGTCGGAAGTAGCGTATGGCGCTGTCTTGGGTCATGGCCCCCACCAGGTAATGCTCAATGAGATTGGACATACTTTTCTCTCCGCATAGAACTTCTCCACCCAAAGTCTCGGCGAGTTCCTTGACTGTGGGAGCGGTCAGAGGGATTGACTCAGGGATGAGCCCCCAGACGCGGATTCCCTGTTTTTCCAGCGTTGGAACCACCACATCCTTAATCCGTTTATCGATGGGCTTTTGGACCCGATTAAAAATGACGCCTTCGCATTTCGTTCCTCCCTTGGAGATGCAAAAGTGCTCAAACAGGATTTCGTCCACGGCCATGTCCCGGTAGGTTGTAGATACCAAGAGAAGGGTTGAGCTAAGCTGTTTCGCCAGCTCCGCGGCTGATAGGCCTATAAAGGCGCCCAGACAGGGCTCGTGAAGGGCCTCAATGATCACTAAGTCTTTGTCCTTAGATACTTGTTGGTATGCTTGATTAATTCTGTCCAAAAGGGAGGCTGTGTCCCCCATGGAATACTGATCCAGATATTGATATTCCAGCAAGACCGGGGTTATCAAATCCGTTGATACTTCAAGGTTTAACATTTGTTTCATGAGGACGGAGTCTTCATCCAGAGGCTTTCCTTCCATGGAGGTGGTGTGCCATCCCAGAGGCTTGAAGTATCCTACATTTACTCCTTCATCCCTGAATTTTAGGGCTAAGCCGAGACAAAGGGCGGTTTTTCCAGTGGACTGACGCGTAGCCGAAGCCACGTATAGACTGGGTATTTTCTTCATTTCACTCACCTAGGTTACCGTTATTTTTACATCCAGTGCTAATGATCCGTTATTACGTTCATAAACGAAGAGTGGATTTATATCGATTTCACTAATCTCTCCAAAGTCCACGGAGAGTTGAGAAATTCTCAAAATCACATCGATAATGGAGTTGATGTCTGCAGGAGGCTCACCTCGGACACCCCTTAAAAGGGCGTAGGACTTGGTCTCAGCAATCATCTCGGAGGCAGCTTGCACGGAAATGGGCGCCAAACGGAAGGCAACGTCCCTTAAAATGTTAACATACACTCCGCCCAGCCCAAACATTATGAGGGGGCCGAATTGGACGTCCCGGTTCATGCCTACGATTATTTCCCTGCCTGCGGGCATCATCTTCTGAACTTCAACCCCGAAAATTCGGGCTTCAGGCATGAATAAACTTGCGTTCCTCATGATCTCAGTGAAGGCGATTTCCACTTCCCTATCCGAATTCAGGTTCAGTTTAACTCCGCCAATGTCCGTTTTGTGGAGAATCTGAGGAGAAACCACCTTCATGGCCACAGGGTAACCTATTCCCTCTGCAGCATTCACCGCCTGCCTCACGTTTTGGGCAAGTTCACTGGGAGGAACAGAAATTCCATAGGCTTGAACCACCCTCCGCGCCTCCACATTGAGGAGGCTGACCCGCCGCTCCCGCCTAACCCTTTCAAGGATCCTCTGAACCGTCTCGCGATCCACATTAAAGGAGGGAAAACTTTCCGCCATTCCTTGGGTAAGATATTCTGCGTAGTGAATCATTCCCGCCAAAGTTGAGACAGCCTTCTCAGGTTGTGCATAAATAGGAATTCCGGCCTCCAAAAGAACTCTGACGGCCTCTTCAATCCTTTCTCCGCCCATAAAGACGGAAAAAAGGGGTTTTTTGGGAAAGTTGGATTTAAGGGCTATGATTTGCCTGGCGGTCTCTAAAGGTTGAGTCATGGCCTGAGGAGTTAATATGACAATTAGGGACTCCACAGCGTCGTCTGAGAGAAGGGTTTTCACAGCAAATTCATACCGATCTGCCAAGGCATCACCCAGAACGTCAACGGGATTAGTCCAGGAGGCTTCTCTAGGAAGGTTTTTGCGGAGGAGCTCAATGGTTTGGGTGGAGAGCCAAGCCATATTAAGACCGTGTTGGGAGCAGGCGTCAGCCGCTACGATGCTGGGCCCGCCAGCGTTGGTGATTATGGCCACACTCCGCCCCTGGGGTATGGGCTGGTATGAGAAGGCTATACCCAAATTGAAAAGTTCTTCAATGGAACTGGCCCTCAGCACCCCGCATCTCCTGAAGGCGGCGTCATAGGCGATTCGGCTGCCGGCAATGGAGCCCGTGTGGGAGGCAGCCGCCCTCGCTCCCGCGTCAGATACTCCTGATTTGAGAATAACAACAGGCTTTTTTTGGGAAACTGCGGGTGCAACCTTCAGAAACCTCTCCCCTTCCTTTATTCCTTCAATGTATATCAAAATAACCTTAGTGTTAGGGTCTTCTGCCAATATTTCCATGAAATCGGTTTCATCCATATCCGCCATGTTTCCTAGGCTTATGAGGTTGCTGAAGCCGATGCGTTCCCTGGCCGCCCAATCCAAGACCGCGGTGCAGAGGGCGCCGCTCTGGGAGGCAAAGGCGATGCCACCCTTAAGGGGCATCTGAGCAGCGAAGGAGGCGTTAATGGGAGTAAAAGTGTTTATTAGCCCCAGACAGTTTGGTCCAACAAGGCGCATGCGGTACCGCCTACAGAGGTCTAGGAGTCCCCGTTCCCGCTCAAAACCCTCCGACCCCACCTCCTTAAACCCCGCTGAAATAACTATGAGCCCCTTCACGCCCTTTTCTCCTGCCTCCTCCACCACCTTGGAGACAGTTTCAGCGGAAACGGCTACAACCCCTAAATCCACATTTTCCTCCACGCTTAAAACACTAGGATAACACTTCAAACCCAAAATCTCGTCTGCCTTGGGGTTTATGGGAAAAATCTTACCCGGATATTTGCAGTCCAATAGGTTTTTTACAATTTCGTGGCCCACGGCACCCTCGCGACGAGAAGCCCCGATAACTGCCACAGAACCGGGGGAGAAAAGAACCTTAGACATATCCACTGGAGCCTCGTCCGCGTCCTTCTGGGCCATCTGCACACATCTCCGTCACTCTTAGCGTAACGTATCCACTCCTAAAAATGTCTCCTTCCCTAAATATATTAATTAATCATGCCTCGATTATTGTGTCAAAAAAAGAAAACATATTTACATCTTATTGCAGCAGTATCTAAATAGCAAAAGAAGCCCTAAGGTTCCTGGGATGGTTGTTGACCAGGTTGAGCAGAAAAGGACTCTACGATAAACTCCGTGGCGGATTGTTTTTGTCCTCCATGATGGGAGCCACTAACGGACCCTTCTGCGCACAGCGAGGAAAAGGCTGTGCTATGGTTCAGCTTGGGGCTTATCTGTCTGAGCCTCCTGCTTATGGGGAAAGGGAATCGGTCCTTCCTCCGAAGCGAGAGGATTGCACCCAACTTTTTGCCCAGGAATGCTCGGGAGTCAGGCGCCACATCGATGCCTCTGTTTGTGTCAATATTGCAACGCCTAAGCTTGAATGGGGGATTGAGGCGGCCGAGTGTTTATCGGAGGGTGGAGGCGACCTTTTTGAGCTGAACGTCCATGGAGGTTACCAACCATACCTCAGCCAAGGAAAGGTGCGGGCTATGGTGTTGCCAGAAAATCGGCGTGAACTCTTTAGGTGGCTGGAAGCCTTTTCTAAGCTTGACACACCTGTCATTGTCAAGTTCCGAGAGGGAGTGATAGGCGACTATACGCCGATTCTCGATAGGATAGTTAACAGTAATTTTTTGGGGTGCACTTCAACGTTAGGGATGAGAAAACACAGAAACCGGACTATGGTTTTGTTCGAAGCGTTAAAGAAGGTTACGCCATGTTCCTTCTAGCCAGCGGCTATGTCCGCTCACCTGAAGACGCCCGAAAACTCTTCCAAGCGGGGGCAGACATGGTTGGAATCGCCGAACCCGTCTCCAAAATCCCACATTTATCCAAAACATCACAGTGGAATTAAAATGAAAACTTTCAAGCCGATGCTTCTATGAAAGAACTATCGTTCCAGAATGGGGAAATTAGAATGCGAGCATAAAAGAAACTTTTCCTTTTCAAGCCTTTTTGGGAATCTAACTTGGTCAGCCAGTAGTAAGTTTCTTATTTAAGTATGATTATTATCTTTATCTATGAAAGTCAAAGAGGGAATTAGGCGAATTTCGAGAAATCCTTATTTCTATATTTTCGTTGTATTTGAAATCATCGCTATTGTCGTAGCATTGGATCAAGCTAAAAAATATCCTGAAGTCCCTTTGTGGATTTGGATTGGATTGGCCGTGGTTACTTTTCTTTTAATAGGATGGGTTGCAGCTTCATTCTTTGCTACAGATATAAGGCTGAAGAGGAGAAGATATCTTTAACAATTTTAAATGGAATCCGTTAGCCTCCGCTGTCCCATGCCGGTGAGCTCCCAAGAGTAGGGCTTATCGCCCCTACGTATAAGGACACCCTCGGCCTCAAGGAGGCGAAGGTGATGAAGAACAGCGGCGTACCTCAGCCCTGTTTCCCGCGCAATCGTCTTTGCACTCGCCGTTCGATTTTCGAGGAGGGAGAGAATCCTCGTCCTAGAAATCAGCCCGGGGCGAATGTTCTTTTTCAGGGCGAGGAAGGCCTTAGGATGGTAATCCCTTCTAAACATGCTTTATCAAACTATTATTTGTCAGTGACTACTGAAAAAGTTTTATCAATGGAAATTATGCTTATGGACAGAGGTGAACGGCGACGTGAAGGCCCTCATGAAAACTGAGCCTCAACCGGGTTACATAAAACTCGTGGATGTTAACAAGCCCCAAATTGGGCCGGAAGAAATCCTTGTAAAGGTTAAGGCGGCATCCATTTGTGGCAGTGACTTGGGCATCTACGACTGGACCGCCTCCTTCCATTGGTTGCCTTTACCCCTAATCATCGGCCACGAGCACGCGGGAGAAATCGCCGAAGTAGGCGACGCGGTGACAGAATTTCGGGTCGGAGAGAGAGTTACGGGCCTAGCGGTCTTAGGCTGCGGAAAATGCCTAAACTGTGCAATGGGGCGAACAAACATATGCGTAGACCGCAAAATTCTTGGGCTTCACACGAACGGAGTCTTCGCCGAATACGTAAAGGTTCCGGCAAGGTATGTTCACAGGTTACCTGACAGCCTGTCTTATGTAGAGGCCGCCCCAACCGAAGCCATGGCAACCTCCGCCCACGCGGTTCTGGAGCGGTCATCGGTTAGCCCAGATTCCACCGTAGCCATTTTGGGCCCCGGCCCAATCGGCCTCTTCGCCCTACAATTCCTTGAGCTGTTCAATGTGAAAAAAACGATCATCACGGGACTAACGGTGGATCAGGGAAGGCTAAAAATCGCGGAGGAGCTGGGCGCGGATGTTATCATAAATGTTGACCAAGAGGACCCTGTAAGTAGGGTGAAGGAAGAGACGGAAGGCGCGGGGGTGGACATTATCTTTGAAGCCTCTGGAAGCCCCCTAGCGTTGCAGCAGGCCGTCCACATGGTCAAGAGGGGCGGAGAAATAATTTTAATCGGTCACTCTTCTAAGCCTGCCCAAATTGCCTCCGTGGACCTGGTGCGCGGAGCCATCACCATGAAAGGAACTTATGCCTATACCATGGAGACCTTCAAAAAGGTTTTGGACTTAATGAGCCGGGACAAGGTCCAGTCTAAGCCCGTCATCACCCATATATTACCTTTAGAGGAGTTTGATCAAGCCTTTGAAGCCGCCAAGTCAAGGGAAGCCGCCAAAGTCGTATTTGAAATAGACTAGGCAAAGTTGAGCAAACATTCATGTTCAAGGTTATATGCGCGTTAAGTTTGAGGAAGTCCCCTAACAGGTGAACAAATAGCAAAGACGCCTTACTCCATGAAGCGCCACTTCACGACTGAGGTCGTGGGCTTGAAAACCCTTCCTTACGACATGAATCTGAATATCCTTCTGCTGGAGCATCTAAATTTACTAAGATAGTAAAGAATCAAAATCTTTACTCCATTTATCCCATACTGAGGAAAAGTGAAACATGTCGAAGCGCTGAAATCGAAATGCTTAATAAACATGTAATATTTACATTTTATCGGTGAATGGATTGGCTAAAGGAAAGGCGGTTCAGACTGAGCTCGCTGAAAGAGAATACGAGTTTCTTCTGAGGGCCGCGAAGAAGAGGGGGTTAACCATAAAGCAAGGATTACGGGAAGCTGTACAGCATTGGATAAGCACGCAGATTGCCATCACGGAGGACCCCCTATTCAGCATAGAACCCGTGAAGACGGGAGTCAAAACGGACTCGTCAAAGCTTGACAAAGCCCTTTACGGGGAAGGCCTCACATGAAGATTTTCTTGGACACCTCCGCCATAATAGCCTACTACAATATTAACGACAGGTATCACGGTGAGGCCGTCGAGGTTATGGAAAAGATAAAAAGAGGCGAAATCCCTCTGACACGCTTCTACACAACCGACTACGTCTTCGACGAAGCAATCACCTTCATAGAATGTGTACTCAACAATCATGAGCTCGCCCTCAAGCTGGGTGAAGCGCTACAAACATCGCCCCTCACCACAATAATTTGGGTTGATGAGGAGCTTTTCAGAGAGTCTTGGGAATTCTTCAAACAGGGCGGAGACTATAGCTTCACAGACTGCACATCCTTCCAGGCCATGAGGAAAAATGGCATAGACTCTGCTTTCACCTTCGACGAACACTTCAGAAAGGCAGGCTTAGAAACTATTCCATAAAAAGCCGACGCCACCAAGTATGCTGTCTTAACAGACCCTTAGTCTTCAATTTGATAAAATGATATTCCAAGAGGGTTTTAGATTCAATGAGCAAGATCGTGTTCAAGATGGGGTTAGGCGAAGTCGGTTAGGCTTATTTGTTTAGGTTTCTTTCCTTCGAATAGGGATTTAATCTCATCCTCAATCATGGATAATCTTTGGGCGTAGTAGGCAGGCAGCCCATACTTTTCCACAATGGAGTGGGCTGCTTCCAAATATTTCTCGATCCCGCCGCGGTAGACGGTGAAGGCTAACTCCCCTTTACATTCTGGACACCTGCCTCGAAGGGGCATCCTCCTGAACTTCCTGTTACAAGTTTTGCATCGGAAGCCTTGGGTTGTGAAGGCCCGCAGATTGCCTGCTATGTCCCGGATGAAGTGGGTTGTCAGAACTTTCCACGCCACCCTCCTGGCGTCCACCGCCTCAATCTTCTCCGCCAATAAAAGTTGGCTGTTGAGCTTGTCCACCATCCGCTTCAACTGCTTATAGAGGCTTTCGCGATTCCCCAAATTGATGTCCGAAACTGGAATTGTAAAATTAAAGCCCTCGAACTGGGCGTCCGTGTTTAATCGATGTTCAACTATGTCTATGAGCCCGCTCACTCCCTGGGGCGCCGATTTCTGCCAAGTTCTTTCATAAAACAAGGGTGGGTATGCGGCGGCGACATCCACGTTATGGGCCTGTCGCTGTACCTCTTGAGGATTTATCACGGGAATTATGAAGAGGGGCGCGTCCATGATTCCACCTATCTGAGCAGGCAAATACTCTTCAGAAAAGTTCAAAAGGGTGTCTAGGGCCAGCATTATGGAGTCCTCGTCGCCGTCGCAGTCTCTACGTTTAGCCGAGTGCCAGAGGGGGTGGGCGTAACAGAGGTTTAGGCTTGTAAAGCCGATTATCCTACCCAGAACCCCCACGGATGTGTGGGGTGCCAAACCTATGATGAGATGACCAATGAGGTCTTCAGGGCCTTTGACGTTGTAGCAAGGAGGAAGTGTGTACACCTTTTCAAGAAGCTCATCTAAAAATTTTGCCACACGGACGAAATACTCCGCACTTTTCAGGGGGATTACCACGTCCTGCATCTTGAGTTCACATATCTGACCCTGATCGGTTAACGGATTTCCATGAAAATCATAATGATAACCCATCTGGTGAAGCTTTTCAATGGATACACGGATCTCCCTCGCTTTGAAGTGGGTCAGAGGAGCGTCTGTGGCGTCGAACCTTATGGTCCCATCCTTGAAGGCAGAGAGGTCGTGTTTGGCCCTTAAAAGCCCCTTCTCGATGATTTCAGGTGCTTTCGTCTCGTTTATTAAACCCTTTACGCCCTTAACGAGGGAAGGACTGTAGTTCAACCTCTTACAAGCCTCGCCCAGCAACTCCTTAAGGTTGACCGCCTGCTTCTCATAGCCCCTCGTCTGAACA